>ERZ860076.1588-NODE-1588-length-10910-cov-2.453063_pt1 | contig 10910 bp, 5 predicted proteins | sample MGYA00509982_ERZ860076 | MGnify/ENA primary metagenome ERZ860076 (study PRJEB30046, sample SAMN00715193) | human gut metagenome | study: EMG produced TPA metagenomics assembly of the A metagenome-wide association study of gut microbiota in type 2... | reverse complement strand
AAATTTTCAAAAAAAAGAGAAGCAAAAATCAGAGGAAAAATGATTTTTGCTTCTCTTTTTTGTAACAGAACAAATGTTCTTGATGTTGTGGGACATTTATATTATAATAAGAAAATACATTTGGAGGTCACAAAATGAAGAACACAAGTTATAAAAATAAACAATTCGTACTTTTAGGAATGACTTTTTTAAGCGTGGCTGGTATTGCCGGATGTTCCAAGGTGGAACTCGCGCAGAGCACAGTGACACTGGAGCTTGGCGATGAGCTGTCGGAAAATGTTGCAGATTATCTGCAGAATCCGGATGAAAAAATATTAGAAGCTGCAAGCCTCGATCTGTCCGCGGTAGATGAAACAAAAGTTGGCTCGTACAATGCTGCCATTGCATATGATGGGAAAAATTACCCATTTACGGTAGAAGTGAAGGACACGACTTCGCCACAATGCGAAGCAAAAGATTATATCTACATGCAGCCGGGAACTCTGACCGTGGATGATCTGGTAACGGAGATCAAAGATGCATCGGAAACTTCCAGCGGAATTGTATCTTGTGAGCAGAAGGAGGATCTTGCAGCCTGTGATTATGATAATATGCTGCAGGAAAAAGCGGTGGTAGATAATGCAGAGCCGTATGATGGAGCAGATTATCAAGAAAGTGTTCAGTTGGATGATGAAGGCTGCTATGAAGTGACAGCACAGGTAAAAGATAGTGAAGGCAATTTTACAGATATAACATTAAACGTTTACGTGGATGGCACAGTTCCGGAGCTGGCACAGAATGTGATCAATCTGGATGTGGATGCATCCGGGATCAGTATTGATGACATCAACACAGATGACGCTGAAAAGATTGCAGACATGCTGCATGAGCTTCCGAATTTTTCAAATGCGGAGTGGGCGGCAGCCAGTGATGCATTTTGCGGAGACAATGTGATCAGCTACGAATTTGAGCAGAAATCTTTTAATCTGCAGAAAGAAAACCCGGTTGAAGTATTAAATGTACACTGCACAGTGCTGGATCAGGCTGAAAACGAAAACAAGGCAGATTATGAAGTGACGGTTACATATACAGGTTTGGATGCAGCCGCTCTGATCGAAAAGACGGGTCTGATTTTACAGACAAGTGATGTTACTGCAAATGAAAAGAAATCCGGCAAAAGTGATAAGAAATCTGGAACTACAAATACTCAAAATCAAGTATCTCAGGCTAGTGGAAAATCCAATACTAACAGTTTGGGTATTACAGATGATGAATTAGTAGAAATGTTTAATTCAATGACACCTGACGAAATAGATGAATTTTTAAATTCTTTATTTGAAGATAACAGCAATGATAATTCAAATATATCTGGATATTATGATAGTAATTATGCTCAACAGGTATTTGCAATGGTAAATCAGGAAAGAGCAACTAATGGTGTGGATGCATTAACATGGGATAGCAGTATGGCTTCATACTCTGATCGAAGGGCAATGGAAATCACTACGGATTTTAGCCATAATTCTGCAGGTGGAAAAATGAACGTAGGAGAAAACATCGCAGAAGAGGCTATTTCACCGGAAATGGTAATGGATGGGTGGATGCGAAGTGATGGACATCGTGCCAATATTTTAAATGCAAGTTACACAAAAATCTCTGTTTCATGCTATTATGATGGCTCAACTTATTACTGGGTACAGAATTTTGCTTATTAAAAGCATTCCTTTAAAAATTTAATAAATTGCACTGATTTTATTGGTTTGGTATAATGAATGAGGTGCTACGAGAAAACGGTAGGCGGTTAAGCCCTCAACAGAGGGACTGAACCCTCTGATTACATAGAAATCTTCGAAAGAAGAAATTCATTAACGGAGGGGATGCTGATGATAACACTTACGGAACTGATTCAGTTCACAAGTTTATTGATAAGCGTTGCCGGATTATTTTACCTTATTGGGAAAGATAACCATGGCAGAAAAAATAACCGCCCCAGGCCAAGGTTGCGGTTATTTTTATAATGCGTAAACCGGGCTAACCGTCTATCGGTAGCACCTTTTTATTGATAGATTATACCATAGATATAACAAAAAGTAAATAAAATCATTAACAGTCCGGTTATTCGCATTTTTTAGTGCGATGCCGGATTCTTTTTTTATGTTCAAAATAAGAAAATGAGTATTTTTGCACTTTAATTGGTTAAATTCCACAAAAATTTGGACGAGATTTCGGGATTTATTACGTATAGAATAATACAATATTTTAGAATACAATAGAAATGCGAAAAAAAACGAAAACATGTGAAGAGGGGGATTATGATATAATCACATGCAAGTAGGGGAGAAAAAGGAGAAGGAAGAATGAGAAAGTTAACGAAAAGCTTTCAAAAGAGGCAAAGCATTGCAAGCAGAGTACTATGTTTTCTGCTAGTGCTTGCAATGGTAGTAACTATGGTTCCGGCACTTGGTGGTGGAAGCAGCACAGTACAGGCGGCGGAGAATCCAGTCGTGAGGTTGTATTTTGAAAAACCGGATGATTGGAATATCCCGGCATTTAACTATTGGAATGAATCTGACGTTGAAGTAGATAATGGGAATGCAGGAAAGGTGGAAGTCTGGACGAATCAATCAAGACCTGCTATGTTGAAAGATGAATCAACAGGTTATTATTATATTGATATCCGGACGAATTGTATCAGTGGCTTTCAGATTGTAAATGGTGGAACAGGTGCAGGAAACCCGGAAGAACACAAATTTGAAAACTGTGCCATTATTGATGCGATTAATTCGGCAACATCAGATACATTATTTTATCTTTTAAAGAATGATAATGGAATGTCATGGTACTTAGACAAAGATAAAAATCAGGTGTTACCAGAGAAAGAAAAAGCAGCTACACATAAAGTTATAATTTATTTTGAAAAACCAGAAGATTGGACAACGCCTGTTATCAATCTATGGGGCGGCGATTTTGTATTGGACAATCATGGAGCTGGGGATGCGTCCATTGCTGCGTGGGGAAATCAGGACAAACCAAAACTGGCTGATTCAGACGTTGAAAATATTTATACTATTACATTAAGCGGAACAACAATGACAGGTTTTCAGTTGGTAGATGCTGACACAGGAGCAGAGAAAAAATTTGATGGTCAGAGCGAAGAAGTGAAAGCTATCAACGCCATAACAACAGACACCTCGATCTATTACTTAAGTGACGGCAATGGTGGTATGAAATGGTATAAAGATGCCAATAAATCCGAAACTCTGATCGAATACAAAGAGGCAGGTTATGTAAGTCCGGAGGTAAATGGACGAAATGTAACATTCCGTGTTCCAGCAACCAAAGCCGGAAATGCAGAGGCAGTTACGGTTCCGGGAGGAATGAACGGCTGGAAAGTGGATTCTTCCGACTATGAACTGAAAAAAGATGAAGCAACAGGTATGTGGGTTGGAACCTTTGCCATTGCGCCAGGAAAATACGAATATAAATTTGCAATTAATAAATCCTGGGATGTTTCATTTGCAGATCCGGCAAATAATAAAGTAAGCGGAACAAACAGTGTGTTGATCGTTCCGGGTTTGGCTGACGGAAAAGCAGATGCCATGAAGGAAATTGAGACAGCACTTCCAGAAAAACTGACATTGTGGTCTGAAGACGGAACAAGCAGTGAAGCTCCGGTTACTTACAGTTTAAAAACTGCAAATAAAGATATTACATTAAATGGAAATAGCATTATAATCGGAAAATCTTATACAGGACAGACCGTAGAACTGACTGCAAAAGCAGAGAACGGACAGACCTCTGACTTTGTGGTCAATGTGACAGAAAAATTATATACATATACCATTTATTATTATGATTTTGATAAGACACATATGTCAGAAAATGCATCTGACTTATGGATCTGGGAGAAAAATGGTGTTGGAGCGACAGAGGGAACACCTTTTACCGCAACCGAGACACTTTCTGATGGGAATGAGTGGCTGCGTGCAGAAATAAAACTCCCATATACAGACCTTCAGATCATCCCAAGATCAAAAGACGAGTGGAAATGGGAGAAGGACACGATTTCTTATAGCAACAGCGCAGGAATAGAAAATGTAACACTTTATATTGTATCTAATAGTAAGCAGGCATACACAGAGATTCCAGAGCTGGTAGCACCGAGATCCCGCTATGTCATGATCGAGTACGACAGACCGGCGAAGGATTATGAGGGCTGGAACATTTTTACGTGGAACAGTGGATTCGGCTCTGATGTATCTGTAGCATTTGCAGACATCAATGGAAAAATGGTTGCCAAAATTCCAGTAAAAGATTCGCAGGCAGATCTGATGTTATCTTTCTGTATGAGACAAAGTACTGCTGACAATGAGTGGGCAAACAAAGACGGCGGAGATCATTATGTGACGATCCCGGCAGACCAGTCAGTGGTAAAGGCAGTGTTCACACAGGGAGAAGGAATCACAAGAGTATTGCCATACAACGCAGGTTACGAGATGGATGGAGCTAATGACACGATCCATTTTTATTACAGGAACGATACACTGGCAGCAGAAAATAACCTTGCTTCTTTAGACGGCAAAGTCAGTGTTGTTGTCAACGGACAGACCTGCCCGATGACTTATGATGCAGCAAATGACCGCTTTGGATACGATTTCACTGGTGTTTCCACGGGTGATTACTATTACTACTATGTGATAAATGGAAAAGAGGAATTAGATGCATTTAACAGTGAAAAAGCTGATTACAGCGGAAAAGAATGCAGCGTATGCCACTTCAAAAAAGCAAATGTGAGTGTAGAGGCTTCTTTATCACAGTATGCAATGGACTACAATGACAACAATGTGTTATCTGTAAAATTGACTGCAAAAGACGGAGAAGGTCTTGAAACATCTGAAATTGCTGCAATCACAGCCGATCTGAGTGAGCTGGGACTGGGAAAAGAGTTTGCGATTGATCCGGAACTTATGGAAGGAACAATCTCCTGCCTGAATACAGTTGCAGCAGGCGTGAAAAATATTCCGGTCACAGTGAAAGATATTTATGGAAATGTATACACAACAGCGACAAATGTTACCGTCACAGAGCGCAAAAAAAGTGCCGGAGATTTTGACTGGGATGAGGCAGTGATTTATTTTGCAGTGACAGACCGTTTCTTTGATGGAGATGCAAGCAACAATGATGCATACGGAGTTGGAGATTATAACACAGGCGAAAAGGGCGGATCCAGCTATCACGGTGGAGATTTTGCCGGATTAAACCAGAAACTGGATTATTTAAAAGATCTGGGTGTGAACACGATCTGGATCACTCCAATCGTAGAAAATATCACAGAGGATCAGCATGATAATAAGACAGATACCGCTACCTATGGCTATCATGGTTACTGGGCAAGCGATTTCACAAAGTTAAACAGACATCTTGGAACAGAGCAGCAGTTCAAAGCATTACTGGATGCCGCTCACAGCAAGGGAATGAAAATCATGGTGGACGTTGTATTAAACCATGCAGGTTACGGTACAGAAAAATACTTCAACAGTATTTTAACAGATGCAGATGGAAACAGTATTTCCATGATCCGTGACTCCAACAACACGATCAGTGGTGATGATAAATATGATTCATTGTCAGATCTGCCTGATTTTGTGACAGAAAACAAAGCAGTGACAGACCAGCTTGTTGCATGGCAGACCGAGTGGATGTCAAAATACAGCATTGACTATTATCGTGTGGATACTGTAAAACATGTAGAGACAACGACATGGGAAGCTTTCAAAAACTCGCTGACAAAAGTAAATCCTGATTTTAAAATGATAGGAGAGTATTCCGGTGCAGGATATGCCAATAATGCGGGAGAACTTGGAACCGGAAGTATGGATGCACTTCTTGATTTTGATTTCAATGATTTTGCACAGAAATTCGTAACCGGAGATATTTCTGGTGTGGAAAGTTCTTTACAGAAACGAAATGGTGCGATCAATAACACTGCTACAATGGGAAGCTTTTTGAGCAGCCATGATGAGGACACTCTGCAGTATAAACTTGTAAATGAGAGTAAGCTCAGCGACGAGGAAGCTTACAACCTGATGAAAGTGGCAGCAACACTCCAGATTACAGCAAAAGGCCAGCCGGTGCTCTATTATGGTGAGGAGATCGGACAGGGCGGGGCAAACAACTGGCCGCTTCAGACGAACCGCCGCGATTTTGACTGGACAGAGTTAGAAAAACAGAAAACAGACAGCAACAGTATTTACAATCATTACAAGACAATGCTTGCAATCCGTAATGCGTACACAGATGTATTTGCAAGAGGAAACAGAAGCACAGTGACAGCTTCTGACGCAGAAGGTTACGAAGTGATCAGCAGAAGCTATGGAGCAGATACTTTGTATGTTGGAATGAATGTAAAAGAGGCAGCAAAAGAGGTTGTAATCCCGGTAACTGCAAAAGCAGGAACGATTCTTACAAACCTTTATGACGGAAAAACTTATACAGTATCCGCGGATCAGAAAGTTTCAATCACCATTCCGGCAGCAAAAGACGGTGGTACAATTGTTCTGACAGAACAGACAAAAGAGCAGCCAAAACCGGCTCCGGATGAAAAACAGGATGATAAGAAGACAGATACAGCAGAGAGCAATGGAAATGCACAGTCTTCCGGAAACAATGCAAACCAGAGCGCTTCTGCAAATAAGACAGCTCCAAAACAGGAAGAACAGGCTGTTGCAGAGGTGACAGTGCAGGAAGAAAGCTTTGCAAATGTAGTTGAGGCAGTAAACAAGGCAAAGGCAGGAAGTACTATCCGTGTCAACCTGAAAAAGACAACAAAGATTCCGGCAAATGTATTTGAGAATATCAAAGGAAAAGATGTGACAGTTACCTTCAAAGTGAGTGATCAGGCCAGCTGGATCATCAATGGAAAAGATATCACCGGTAATGTGACAGCGCCAATCGATCTTGGTCTGGTTGTGGGAACTAGTGATATTCCAAAACAGAAAGTGACAGCGCTGGCAGACGGAAATGAAACAATCCAGTTATCCTTAAACTATGACGGTGCATTTGGATTTGACGGCGTATTGAGAATTGCTGTTGGAGATACTTACAGCGGAAAAGTAGCAAACCTCTATTACTACAATGAGACAACCGGTAAGTTTGAGTATTATCAGGCAGTACAGGTAAAAGAGGACGGAACCGTAGACTTTGCGTTTTCACATGCTTCTGATTATGTGATCGTTTTCAGTGATACAGATATGAGCCAGACAACCGGAAGCGTGATCGCAAGTCCGAAGACATCAGACGAGACACCGATTGCACTGGCAGTGATCCTGTTATTGTTTGGATGCGCTCTTATGGGAACTGCATACGGAAAAAAGAAAAGGTTATAATGAATTAACAAATATTTCGCAAAAAAAATGCCGCATGGGAAAGTGATTTTCTCATGCGGTATTTTTTCGAATGCTGTTACTTGTTTTCTTCGATTATAAGTACACCCCACGGATCAAGTGTCAGTGCAGTATTTTTGGACATTGTGTTGCCAGACAACAGTTCTGTACCGGACATATCGGCACAGACAGCGGACTGCGTTTCGTCGGAATAATTAAAGTAAAATCTTACGCGTTTTCCAAAATCATTGATTCCTTCCTTGATGATAACCGGGAAGTGGCATTCCGGATGTGCTAAAAGTGTTTCCGGAAGCGAAGCAAAGTAATGAACCAGAACTTTTTCCAGAAGAGCACTATCAAACATGCTGGAGAGATACAGCGCCGAACCTTTTCCAAACTGGTTGACTGTGGCAGCCGCATATTTTTTCCAGACCGGGTGATCGTAGAAAAAGAGCGGTGTGGCGGTATCACAGATCACAAGATCCATCCAGTGCAGACATTTGCTGCTGGTTGTGCAGGATTCATCGGAACATGACGAGCTGGCATTGGAAGCCGCATTTTCATGACCGGAGCAGGATGGATGAGCCATAAAATCAGGCAGTGTTACCGAAACATCCACCGGGTAGGTATATTGGTCATAGTGGATACCAAGACATTCCTGTAAAATGTGAGGCTGTGTATCCGCATAAATTTTTAACTGTTCATCTGAAAAACCGGAACGGAACGTCGTGATCAGATGTCCGCCGTTTTTTACATAATCAGAAATTGCGGTGAGCAGATCTTCGGAAGCACTGTAAAGTGCAGGCACGATCAGGCACCCGTAGGAAGAAAAATCACGTTCCGCAGAGGAGATCATGTCGTACTCGATATTTAAATGGTACAGAGCATCGCCAAGCCAGCGGGCAACAGTGTTATAGCTGTAATTGCCGAGGTCTTTCAATGGGAAAAGACGCAGTCCGGTCAGGGAGTTATTGTCAAGCAGGATGGCAGCACGGTTTTTCTTTTGCAGGTTTTTAAGGTGGGTGCCAATCCGCTTCCAGTCTGCGCCGATGGATGCAGCTTCCCGGTAAGTCTCATTTTCGGAAAAATCGTGTGACAGGATGCCCTTCCAATAGCTCTCAATCGCATTGTGGATCGAGTGCCAGTGCCAGTACATGACACTGTTGGAGCCGTTTGCAATGTGGCTGTAGGCCTGAAGCCTGAGCTGTCCCGGATATGGAAGCCATGCAATATTTCCCTGAGCCTGTGTCTCTAAAACAAGGTAATTGTCTTTCTTTAAGCTGCGCGAGATGTTGCCACAGAAGGTAATCTCTTCCCCGGTAAGAAGCGACTGGGAAGGATGATAAATGTCACATCCGGCAACGGTCATGCATCTGGCAGCTTCGTACTGGTTGACCTCCGGCTGATAGCCGATGGAATGGTCTGTCCAGTCGTAGTCGAAGTTCTGTGTGATGAACTGATCCGGGCGCTTGTATCCGGAAACGATCGAAGCCTGCCATGTTAAAAATCTGGTTACAAGCAGACGCTGGAATTTGGCAAATTCTGCGGCAAGGCTTTCATTGATCGTGCCGCGGACATCCGGGAAATCTTCCCATGTATTGATGCGGTTGCTCCAGTAGTCCAGCCCGAACTCGTGATTGAATTCATTGATATCCGGATATTTTTCCTTTAAATAATCGACAAACATTGCCTGGACACGCAGACCGGCAGTGCCGTAGCTTTTTGTCTCATTGTCCAGCTGAAATCCGATGATATGCGGAACATCTTTGATATGTTCCATCATTGCGCGGATAACCCGCTCGCAGTGGAACAGATAGCCTGCGTGTGTGATATCCATATTCTGTCTTGCACCATAAATGTTCTGACCGTTATTGGTCAAAGCCAGAATGTCCGGGTATTTTTTTGACAGCCATGCCGGGATGGCGTAGGTCGGTGTCCCGACAATGACAGAAATATGGTGGCGTGCAGCCGCCTCAAGCATTTTATCGAGATGTGTGAAATCAAAGATACCGTCTTTTGGCTCGATGGTACTCCAGGTCGATTCTGCGATACGGATCGTGTTCATGCCTGCCTTTTCCATCATTTCCATGTCTTTTTCCACGCGGTCATATGGAAGGTATTCCGAGTAATAAGCTGCCCCGAAAAGTAAATGGTCTGTTTTCATATTGTCCCCCAAAAAAATATTTTATGTTGACAATCAGTGTGATCTTCTATATTATCATCCGATAACGCAACCGATTGCGCAAACATATTATAACATCAGGAAAAACAAATGTAAATCCGATGCTGATACAAAAAACAGAATTGTTACCGGAACGGGGCACGAGTGAACAGAAACAAAAAGATTGTTTGGAAAATATGTAAAAATGTCATTGCTTTTTTTCGAAAATAGGATGATAATAATATTGTTGCGCAAAGGATGCGCAGTACATCAGGGCAGGACAAAGTAACATTGTGGCAGGATCGCAAGCGATACAGGAAGTCACAGCACAATTCAGGGGAAGTAACTGCTTTGAGGAAAGAAGGGGTTTTATGGGGAACGAAGAGAAGAAAAATATAACGATCGCAGATGTGGCAGAAGCACTTGGTGTTTCAAAAACCACTGTCTCAAGAGCCATTTCAGGGAAGGGACGGATCGGGCAGGAGACGAGAGACCGTGTATTAAAATATATTGAGGAGCATGATTATAAGCCAAACGTTATCGCCAAAGGACTGGCACAGTCAAAAACATATAATCTTTGTGTGGTCATGCCGGGAGATTATGATGTTGTGGATCTCACATTCTTTCAGGAATGCTTATTTGGGATTCAGGAGATCGCCGGAATTATGGAGTATGATATCCTGCTTTCCATCTGTAAAAATAACGATATCTCCTCGTTAGAGCGCATTATCTCAAACCGTAAAGTAGATGGTGTGATCCTGATGAGGACGTTTGTGGAGGATCGGCAGATAGAGTATCTTCAGGAAAAAAAAGTACCGTTTGTGACGATCGGTTCCTCCAATTATACAGGTGTGATTCAGATCGACCACAATCACAAAAGTGCGTGTAAAGAACTTACGTCCATTATTTTAATGAAAGGAATGAAGCGTATTGCACTGATCGGAGGAGATGAGAACCATGTGGTCACACAGAGCCGTCTGCGGGGATTCCGGGAAGCTTATGAAAAAATGGGTGAGGTCATTGATCCGACAATGCTTTTTTTAAATCTTGATAATCATGTTGTGATCGACAAAATCGTGGAAGAGGTACTCGAGCGAAAGGCAGAATGTATTTTGTGTATGGACGATGCGGTGTGCAGCAGGGTATTGAAAAAGCTGCGTGAAAAGCATGTAAAGGTTCCAAAAGATATCCGTGTGGCATCTTTTTACAACAGCTCCGTACTGGAAAATAATGTGCCGTCCATTACATCACTTTCTTTTGATGCGAAAGAGCTTGGCATGGTTGCATGTAAAACGGTATTGGATGTGATCGAGGGTGCGGAAGTGGAGACAAGAACATTGCTTCCATACGAAGTTGTCCTTAAGGAGTCTACAAAATAAAATAGGATG
>ERZ860076.1582-NODE-1582-length-10948-cov-7.071238_pt1 | contig 10948 bp, 9 predicted proteins | sample MGYA00509982_ERZ860076 | MGnify/ENA primary metagenome ERZ860076 (study PRJEB30046, sample SAMN00715193) | human gut metagenome | study: EMG produced TPA metagenomics assembly of the A metagenome-wide association study of gut microbiota in type 2... | reverse complement strand
AGCTCGTAAATACGAGCTTTTCGAGGTGTGCATCTATTTCATTGCACAAGTATGGCAGGGGCAGAAGGGATCGAACCCTCGGCACGCGGTTTTGGAGACCGCTGCTCTACCATCTGAGCTATACCCCTGTGTGATATTTAGTTCTCATTGGTACTTTAATATTATATCACAACATCGTGTTTCTGTCAAGCGTTTAACAATATATTTCAATTATAAACTTTATTAAAGCTTTATACACAAAAAAGCAGACACCCATCTCGGTACGTCTGCTCAATTGCTATGTCTGTATTATTCGTATTTCAGCTCGAAATTCTTGAACTCCGCACGGCTGCCGCCCGCCGCGTCTGCCGCGTAAATACCCAGCATAACGCCCGTGAATCCGCCCGATACCTCGCTCGAGAGATACTTGCTCTGCGCAAAGCCCAACTCACGCTCCTCGCCGCCTACCTGAACGTAGAAATTGTAGAAAAGCTCGGCGCTGCGCACTATCAGCTTCGCCGAATCCGCGTTGCCAAGCGAGATTTCAGCCTGCGTGTGCTTTATGCCGCCGATGTTCAGCTTCAGCACCGCCTTCAGCTCACCGCCCTGCTTCCGCAGACAAAGGTCGTAGTGCTCGTTTTCGCAGGAATACACCGTAACGCCCGCCTCGCCGCTGTCAAGCGTGAGGTCTACGCTCAGCTGCGAACGGAAATCCCGCTGGCGCAGCGCTATGAATGTCGGCGAATCTACATCGTCCAGCGTGAGCGCGCAGCCGTGAAGCACCGCGCTGTTCTCACCCAGCTCGTAATTGCTAAGCTCCGGACGGCGCATATAGCTCCAGTCAACGTTCCACTTCGTGTTCTCAAACGTGTACAGCTTCTTCTCGCGCTGCTTAAAATCGCCCGCGATCTCGTAGCTTTCGTCCGTAGTGCCGTCGCCCGCTGTGAACCAGCCGTCCTCACCGAACTTCACAGGCGTAAGGAACACCTCTCTGCCCAAATGGTGGTACGGCTGCCATATATGTATCTGCCTGAAACCGAGCGTGAGTATGTGCCACTTGCCGTCCGCGCCGCAGATAAGGTCGCCGTGGCCAATGCCCTGAATGATGTACGGCGCTTTGTTGCGGTTTGTCAGCACGGGATTGTTCGGGTTGCCGATAAATTCGCCCCATACCGACTTTGCACGCGCACAGGTCACCATATGTCCGTACTCAGTGCCTCCCTCAGCCGCCATGAGGTAGTACCATTCGCCAATTTTGTACATATGCGGGCTTTCAAGATATCTGCCTCCCGAGCCTTGCCATATGCACTTGCCCGCCGTCAGCTTTTTGCCCGTAGCAATGTCTATCTCGCACTGTATAACGCCGCTCTTGCCCTCATCGTCAACGCCGTTGCTGATGAAAAACGTCCTGCCGTCCTCAAAATAAAGCGAAGGGTCTATGCCGCCCTGATCGACGTATATCGGGTCAGACCATTCGCCGCGAATGTCATCGGTATAGACGTAAAAATTCTGATGAGTGGTGTCGTTGGTAGTGACCATGTAGAATCTGCCGTCGTTGTAGCGGATAGTAGGCGCGAAAACGCCGCCTGAGCTGTTTATTTTATCCAGCATAACCTGATTTTCGCGGGTGAGCACATAGCCTATCTGCTCCCAGTTGATTAGGTCGGCGCTCTCAAAAAGCGGCACTCCAGGAAAATACTGAAAAGAGCTGCACACCATGTAATATTTGCCCTCAGCGCAGCAAACGCTGGGGTCGGGATAAAAGCCCTTTACTATCGGGTTTGTATACTTCATAAATTTTCCCTCCAAAAAAGTTGTATCAGTTTTATAGTAACACAAAAGCGCGCCCTAGTCAACAGCTTTTGCGCAATTTGAGCCGCTATATATTATATAAGGTATATTGTATAATATCATCATAAAACGGCACGAATATAAACAGCACGAATATTTAGCAAATTTCTGGCGGTATGCCGTTGACAAGCAGGCAGATTTATAAAAAAAACAACGCAGAAACACCCGCTGGTAAAACGGGTGCTCCCTGCCCTGCTTGCGGCTTCCATAGCTGTGGGCACATTCGCGGCAAACGCCTTTGCCGTTGGTTCTGACGACCGTTACGATAAGGCGTATACCATTGGCAATATCCTTAGTGACTTCCAATATTTCACCAAGGGCGACCTCAAAGGCAGCGGCCATACTGTCGGCGCAGTAGCCGTTGGCGGCACTATGGATAAAGGCAACTCGTTCGGAAACGGCGCGGTCACCCCCTCGTTTATCAACAAGATAGACCAAACTGCGGCGGCTTCGCCCATCGTGACCAACGGAAAATTCTCGGTAAGCTTCAATGACGGTCTGAGCGTACCGACCGAGGCGGGAGCTTTCAACATCTACTACATGGCGGAGAGCAAAGCGCCGAACGGCTACAAGATTAGCGACAACGTTTACGTTTGCAGGATAGACAATTCGGGCGCGGCGGGTTCAAACTGCTCATCGGCGAACGGTTCGGGCAGCTCGAACAATTCCACCTGAAACCCGAACACAGGCGTAAAGAGCACGCTCGACGTAAGCGCGGTGCTTATCGCGGCAGCGGCGGTTTACGTTAGAAAGTATAAGAATAGATAATTTAAGATAAATCAAAACCTCCTGCGGTGTGGAAGATCTTCACTGCGGAAGGTTTTTGTTATGTGGATAAAAAGAAAAACGATCATTACACGGCACTACGAAAAAGTTTGTAAAAAAATAAGCGTTTCAGCTCGGCTAAGGCGTATGGCAAATAAAAAACCACCGTGATACTATCAAAAACACGGTGGTATAAGATGGAAATATGGAGGCGAGGGGAGTCGAACCCCTGTCCGAAAACCTATCCCCACGAATTTCTACGAGTGTATTCTGTTATTTCGGCAATGCCCATTCCCTCAAAGCCGCGCAAACAGACACGCGCGACAGATCAGTAGACCGTAATACATCAAAGGGTCACAGCCTTCGCCCAATGACGTTCACCACTAATCGACGCCTTTACCCAAGCCGTGGTACTCAAGGGCAAGACGAGCGCTGACTTAAGCAGCAGCTAATTCAAAATTATCGTTGTCGTCTAATTTTAAAACGTACGCCGTTTAGAGAGGGTGCGCTCCTCTACTCGCTTATCATGCTTCAAGATCCCCGTCGAAACCTTTACGCCCCCGTGTTAGCCGCGGTTCTTGATCGCGCGCTCGATGTCGCGCTGAGCCGCCTTTTTCGCCATGTCGTCGCGCTTATCGTAAAGCTTTTTACCTTTACAAAGTCCCATGCAGAGCTTTACACGACTTCCTTTAAAATACAAAGAAAGCGGTATCAGCGTAAGCCCCTCCTGCTGAACTCTGCCAAGCAGCCTATGAATTTCCTGCTTGTGCAGTAAAAGCCTGCGTTCGCGACGCGGATCGCGGTTAAAAATATTACCTTTTTCGTAAGGAGATATGTGCATTCCTTTAACAAAGCACTCCCCGTCCTCGATCGAGCACCAAGCGTCTTTCAGATTAACGCTGCCGTTTCTAATGCCCTTGACTTCGGTGCCGCAAAGCTCTATCCCGCACTCGAATTTTTCAAGCACAAAATACTCATGGTAAGCCTTTCGATTGTCAGCGATCTGCTTTGTAGACTGGTTTTTGCTTTCCGCCACATACCTCACTTCCTTTCGGGTAGTATTAAATTATATCATAGTTAAGTCAATTTGTCAATAGACTAGCAACTTATTTTACATTTTATTCATATATAGATTTGCAGGCAGATTCAGCAATCGTATAATTAACAGTATATTTTTAATTTATTACCCATATATTCATTTTAATACTTGACACAGACAAGATTTTGTGGTAAAATATTATTGTCAATTCGGGGCATTAGCGCAGTTGGTAGCGCACAACACTGGCAGTGTTGGGGTCAGGGGTTCGAATCCCCTATGCTCCACTTCATAAAGAGAAACCGCTGTAAATTCAGCGGTTTTTTTGTTATATGCAGTTGATGAGTCCGAAAATTTGTACACTAATTTTCTTTTAGCAGATCATATTTCAAGACGACCCGCCCTATTGAACGTATCATTCGCGGCCCTAAGATCAGCAAAAATACCACATTTGAGAACGCATACACCGCGCAAAATGGCGCTGAGCCTGCCGCATAAGCGATAAATCGTGCCAAATTAAAGCCGCTGTCCTGCCAAATCACGCTGAAAACGTCCATTATAAATGAGTAAAGCACACCTGAAAATGCTCCAAATAGATACATTTTCCATTTATGTTTACCCAACTGCGAGCTCAAAATGCCCGAGAGAACGCCAATAAGCCCCCAACTGAACATCTGAAAAAATGTCCACATTCCCTGTCCGAAGTAGATGTTGGAGATGAGAGCCGTCAGCATGCCGCAGATGAAACCCGCGTCCGCGCCCAGCGACACGCCGGCAATTATGATTATCGCTGTGCACGGTTTGAAACCCGCGAGCGGCGTGAAAACAATGCGCCCGACGACCGAAAGAGCCGTGAGCACCGCCGTTATCGAGATGAACCCCGCGCTCTTGCGGCGAGCGGTCTTGACAAGCAGGAAAAACGCGCAGACTGACACAAAAATCAGCGACGGAATCGAATTATTCATCGCCATCACCTCGCTCATTTTTGCGGCTGACTGCACTTGAGATAAGCTCGGAATCGGTCATTGTCTTGTCAAAATAACCTCTGCCAATCAGCGAAGCTGCCGTCGTATAAACAGAATTTTGCATGATAAATTGCCGCACAGGAAGACTTGAAACAGCCTTTCCACCAAAAATCAGAGTGACATCATCGGCAGTTTCAGCAATAAAATCCATGTCGTGCGTAATAAAAATCACGGCTTTACCCTCCGCCGCCAACTCTTTTAAAAGCGTTGAAAGCTGCCTTTTGCACCGCTTATCAAGCCCTTTAGTCGGCTCATCGAGCAACAAAATTTTCGGCTCAAGCAGCAAAAGTTTGACCAAAGCAGCCCGCTGGATCTCCCCTCCTGACAGATCGTAAGGGTGAAGATCAAGTAATTTTTCGGAAATATTCAGCCTTTCACAAAGTGATATCACGGTTTTAAAATCATATTTTTCACCGTTCGGTGATGTAGAAAAATCCTCTTTGACACTCTCACAAATGAAAATATCATGTGGATCTTGTGGCAAAGCGGCTATCAAATTTTGATATAGAGAGCCCGATTTGTACGAAGAAATACGCTTTCCGTCAATATAAATTTTGCCGTCACGCAGAGTTTTTAGACCGCTTATGAGCTTAAAAAGTGTGGTTTTTCCCGAACCATTAGCACCGCAGATCGCGTGGATTCGTCCAAAATCAGCGTTAAAATCGAGGCCATCAATGACATCTTTACCACGTCGCGTATATGAAAAGTAGGCATTTTTCACCTTAACTGCATCGCCATTCAAGTGATTTTTATCGTCATTGAATTGCTCAGAAGCATCTTTTTTGTAATGATTTCGTACAAAATCCATTGCTGAAGAAGTCGTGAAAGCGGGGCAATTGTCAAGTTTAAACGATGAAAAAAACTTAGCTGAAGTGGGCAGGAAGTCGTGATTTACAGCTTTTTTTACGAACAAAGACGGATCATCGAAAGCAAGCTGGTGACCATTTTCCAGATACAAAATCTTATCAGCAAAATTGAAAAACTTCTCGGTATTGTGCTCGCTAACAATGATCGTAGTGCCCATTTCACGCCGAATCCGCAGAACTATATCGCTAAATCTCTCAGCAGAAATGGGGTCTAACTGGGATGTTGGCTCGTCTAAAATCAGCAATTTAGGGTAGGCTGTCATGACAGCGGCAAGGTTCACAAGTTGTTTTTGACCGCCTGAAAGGTTGCAAATATCTGATCCGATGATAGATTCAAGTCCGAAAAAAGCGCAGATCTCAGCTATCCTAAGTTCGATAGTTTCGGGTGACAAGCCTAGATTCTGTGGTAAAAATGCAAGTTCAGAATATACTTTTTCGCTCACATAAGCGGCGTTTGGGTCTTGAAAAACATAGCCTATCTCGGCAGCAGATGCTGTTTTAGGCAAGTCATTCAAAAATTTTCCGGCGTAAATTATTTTGCCGTCAAGCCTTCCATTAGGAGAGATTTCTGGTTTAAGAAGACGCAAAAGAGTAGATTTTCCCGAACCACTTGTCCCACAAATGAGCAAAAAATCACCTTGTTCAAGTGAAAAATCTATATCATGAAGTGCAAAACCATTCGATTTATCACCAGCATAAGGATAGGAAAAATTTAATTTTTCGCATTCGATAAATGCCATTTTAGTCTATCCTCCAATTCAAAAGATGTCGGTATAAGAGTTAAAATCGTGAATAAAATTGTCGGGAGCATGGAAAAATCCGTTTTAAATGTCGGGTAAAACGAGGTTGAAAGTTTGTGAGTGAGGGAGAAAACTATCACACAAACTGTAATGACAAGCGTCAAAATAAGCACAAGAAGTTCGTTAAATTGAAATTTTCTGTGCGAAATTTGCGTGCGTTTATGTAATAAATAACCTCTGGCGTTCATTGAAACAGCCGTATTTGCCGACTTTTCAAATGAGAATTCAGCGAGCGACATAAATATTTTCAGATAGCTTTTGACTTTTTCAAACCAAGTATCCTCACATATCAAGCCTGCTGAACGATGAGCATCGGCAATTTGGGCAAAACGTCGCTTGAATTCTGGAACATATCTCAGCGTCAAAGCAGCGATCAGTCCTAATGTTGCAAAGCGTTTACCATAAATCTCGACGATCTTTTCAGCAGTCATTAGTGTAGAAAAAATACGAAACCAAGCCAAAACTGCGATCATGGAAAGCGAAAAATTAGCTCCATACGCCATTGCTTCAAGCGTTATTGGTGTGTTTTTCACATAAAAAAGTACTGTATTTCCTCTGTGAACAAACAGCGGATTTGAAACTGTGATAACCAAAAACACGGCTAAATAGAACCGAAAGTCTTTAAAATAATCTGTTATAACATCAAAAAAACATGCATTTATAATCGAAATCACAAGAGAAATTGCACGCAAATAGACGTTCTGAGTGAACATTGTGATGCCGATTACTGACAAAAAAAACAAAAATAGAATTCCAGAATTGAGTCGCGAAAACTTTTTCATACGTCATAATCCCTAATAAATCGTAAAATAAATGACAATATTATCGCCATCTTCAAGGACATAATCCGACATTCCAACATTCGGTTTATCACCATTTACCGAATAGACCCAGCCCGATCTCTTCGTGCAATCGCCCTCATAAAGCCCGCCTATACCTTTAATATAGGCTGTTTTATAAATGTTTTCAGACGGTTTTTGATAATCAAGAGATATATTTTTTTCCTCACAATAACATAAAAGAACATCAAATACCGTGTCATTCTCCGAAAAACTAATCGTTTCATTATCAGCAAAGTAATGTTTTTCAGGCAAAAGATCGCCGCTTTTCAATTCTTCTTTCAGCCTTTTATAATTCTGTTTGGCATATATTTGATCGAAATTTATTGAAAGATCTGCATGATAATTTTGATTTTCTTTATTTTTATCATGATCATCTGTAGTCGAAAGATGAATATTTTTAATAAAAAAAATTGCAAATAATGCAAATATAATGACAATCGCCGAATATTCAGCAACGCGTTTTTTCTTGATTTTATCCATTAATACTCCTTAAATCAAAAATAGACCTTTATAGTGTACATGATTTTTTGATAAAAATTTAAATCTGCAAAGGTCGATTTTTTTACACTTTTAAATAATCCAAGTGAATCAGAAATTTGAACTGTAGAATGATTTGAATACATTTTCTCCATTAAAGCGCTCTGGAAATCATCAAGCCAGCTTTGTAAATCATCACTTAATGCAGAAAAATCGTAAATTCCATTTGCCATTTCAACATGCTTTTGCTGGTAATTAAGGAGAGAAACGCAAGTTTGGAGAGCAAATGAAGCGTCATATTTCAGCTTATTCCTTATATATAGAATTCGCACACCTACAAGAATCGCAGCCAGAAACAGCGGAGCAAGAGCAAAAATCAAATAATAATTCTTCGTTTGCTCTTCATCATCTATAATTTTATCGGCAATTCTTTCACCCGAAACCACATTATTTCCTTGCTGAATCGCAGCATTATTTTGCGTCAGTTCCAGCAATTTTTCTGCTGACACGCCATTTGGAAGCGGCATTTTATCAAAATACTCGGGCGTAGACTCGAATGGAATCCAGCCGATCCCCGTTAAATAGTACTCAGTCCAAGCGTGAAAATCAGCATCTGTAAGAGTAATTGGCGAACCGGAAAGCTTGTTTTTAACCGTTTTTTTATCAACAATATACCCCTCTGCATAGCGTGCAGGTATGCCATAATATCTAAAGATCTCAGTCGCAGCACTTGCAAAATGAATCGAATATCCCGATTTAGAAGTCTGTAAAAATTGTTCCAAAGTCAAATTAGAAGAATTATTATCATACGAAAAACCACCAAGATAATCATAAATAACGTTGGCAATGTCATTCAAATCGCCACGCTCAACATGATATTTAGCAAGTTCGGTATCTAAAATTCGGTTGATATTGTCGGGTAGTTTAGTGAAATTCTGTGTGTAGATCTCGTCAAAGATTGCTGAATTTGAAATAAAAGTTTCGTCAAGTAAGTCGTTTTCATCATGATATTTATTAGAAAAAGAACTTGAATTTTGGATAAGATCTGCTATAGTTTGTGATGAAGCAGGCGTTTTCTCGCCAAATTTTTTCTGATTTTCAAATCCTCCAGACGAAAAAAAGCGAGGTGAAGCATCATATTTTGCCGTTGCAGGAGTGTAATATACACTTGAATTTGCGCCAAGATTCGTCACAGTTACATTATTAAAAGAGAAATCATCAGCAAAATTTTCTGCGAAAATGACAGTCTGAGAATCTGCAATGAACCCCTGTGCATCCAAATAAGCCAACTTTTCTGAGTAATCACTGATCTGCGAATAATCTGCCGTCTGCCATTTGCCATCAGAATAATTATACCCCAAAAAACCGTGCAAATACATGGCTTCGGGCGTATCCATCACAACTTCAAGCGATGAGAAACCTTTAGGCCGGAAAGGTTTTGAATCACTTAGATCACCCATTGGCAACTGAAAACCATAGCCGCCATATACTGAATTTGAAATATTCATGGTGATTTTTTTTGAGAAAATCTGCATAAATTGCGCAGAGATGAAGATAGATAATGCGGAAATTATCACGATACTTCGGGCTATAACATCCAAAAAAGAGCGCTTTTTATTATAAAAAATCATTATTAATGTGCAAAAAATCGCCAAAACTACAGATAAAATATTGCCTAAAAAGGCCACAAAAACTATCATTAACGAAAGAAAAACAGCTTTCAAAATTTTAGAATCACTGAAAAAGATCCAAGAAAATAGAAGCAAAAGGCAACTCAGAAAAATGATTTTTGCAGCAAAAGATGTGCCACTTGAATTAAATAAATGCACTGAAAAGGCATACTTTTCAAACATGATAAGCTGAATTTTATTGGGCAATGCGGCGAAAAAATCAATTAAATCATTATGAAAGATAACGTAAAGAATCGGTAAGATGACCGCTATAATAAGCGAAATTTTCTTGGATTTTTTGATGATCGAGATTGAAAAAAGCATGGAAATAGCTAACATTATAAAAAAATATATTGCAGAAAATGAATCAAAAATCAGAGAAAACGATAAAAATAACGAGCAAATTGCTAAGAACAAAAGTGCAAATGATGATGCAAAATCCATTTTATCAGAGCTGTTTTGTTTCAAAATCGACAACTTCAAGTCTTATGCACCTCACCATTTTCAATCAAAATACCATCAAAATCATTTGCTGAACGAGAAAAAAATGACTTTTTATCGTTAGAAAAAAGTTTCAGAAAAGTACTTTGGACGTCCCATTCACCTTGAACATGTACTATTTCATCGCCGATTTTCACTGCACACTCCCCGCCTTTTGCAAAGCAATCGTACATTAAAGTTAGCAAAAGCGATGCATTTTTTTGAGAAATATCGGCATCACCGGAATAACAAAATATAATATTCACTACACCTTCTCCACCGTTCGGTCGCTCAGAAACCATGTATTTTCCTGCTTTTGCAGACAGTTTCATATGAATATCGCGCATCGAATCACCCGATTGATATTCACGAACACCATCGCGCAGTCCATTGCCTTTTTTTTGAGAAAAAATATTGCTATCAGATAGTTCAAAATTCAAAATTTCAGGCAAAACCTCAGGCATTATAAGACATGGTTCAGAGTTTGCGATTTGAATTTTTCGACCAAATATCGAACCGAAACGAGTAATTTTCACATCAGAAATCTCAACATTAAGCAGTCCACAAGTTGAGTTTTTTACATCGATTCCAAGTGAAAGCAAGCCGTTTACAGAAGATGTACGCTTGATTTTCAGTTCAGTTTTCTCGTTAGTATACAGATTTTCAAGTTGAATTTTCGCAGTAATTGACCACGAAAAGTCGAATTTCGATGTGTTTTTCAGCTTCAAGTCAATTCGATTTTTGCTGATTTTCGTTTCATTTTTCAAATGAATCGGAATTAAAAATGTGATGATTGACGCAAAAATCTGCCAAACGATCAAAGAAATCAAGAGTGATAATATTACTTCAACTATCACTTTTTCTTTCCTTTCATGTGCGGCGGAGGTGAATTCACGAGAATTTTCGTGCAAATATCGTCTGCTTTTACGCTCTGAGCCGCTGCATTGGGTGTCAAAACGAGTCTGTGTGCTGCCGATTCCGTGAAAATCTCCGCAATGTCAGCAGGCAAAACATAGTCGCGCTCATCAAAATAAGCCATTGCTTTTGCTGCTTTCATGATCGCGATCGCACCTCGCGGGCTTACTCCCTGAGCAACATTTTCATCACAATTCGTCGCCTCGATAAGCGCCGCAAGCCACTCCGCAATCGGCTGGGGG
>ERZ860076.1571-NODE-1571-length-11039-cov-2.386107_pt1 | contig 11039 bp, 5 predicted proteins | sample MGYA00509982_ERZ860076 | MGnify/ENA primary metagenome ERZ860076 (study PRJEB30046, sample SAMN00715193) | human gut metagenome | study: EMG produced TPA metagenomics assembly of the A metagenome-wide association study of gut microbiota in type 2... | reverse complement strand
CTACCACCACTTCTTGAAGCAGCTCTGAATCTTCTACCAAAGTTACATTAATGACAGTTCTATTCCCTACCTTTTCTACAATGGTTTTGTAAGAGATAAAAGAGAATGACAGTTTGGAATCTATTCCAGCTACTGTTATACTGTATTGTCCATTCACATCAGATATACTACCATTGGTAGTTCCTTCTTCTTGGATATTAACACCTATCAGAGGCTCATTTTTGTCGTCAACAATAGTTCCTCGAACCTTTATCTGCGCATTAGCTGTAAGGCAGAAGAAGAAAACAACAAGAGAAAATATAATATTTCTTTTCATGACTATATACATGATTTAATGATTATTCTTTCAATAATTTAGCACGCGCAATCTCAGTATCAATAATGAATTTATAACTTCCCTTTTGATTTACCTTCAAATAAGGTTGGCTTGAACCCATATAATCAATAATACCATTTTCAAGTAAGCGCCAATATTTACTCCAGCCCGGATAGGTAATGGTTACATTAAGCTGGGTTTCGTTCAATATAAGAGTCCGTCCAAGTATATATGGATTTTCCGCGTCCGGTGTGAGTAGACAGTTTTTATTAGAGGGATCCCATCCGGCACCTTCAAATCCGTAACCACACACCGTGATATCAGGAGAATCGTGCACAGCTGAAGAAGGTATATAAGAAGTCACAGTATATGTTTGCTCTTTGGTATTTGCCACAATCTCATAGTATCCCTTTGTTGGTAGCACTATTGGTGCGGCAGAAGGACTATTTAGCAATTTACCGTTCTCTTCTGATACGCCAAAGCAGTGAGGTTCAAAAGCGCTCTCCTGTCCCAAAAAGTAGATTTCCTTATTATCACAATCCGCATAATATTTGAAAGTAAATATACCATTTGATTTTTTATGATAGAGCATCGGTACTCCACAAACATCGGCTGTTAAATCAGTTCCCTTAGGAACATCGGCCAGGAACAAAGTAACCATTTCACTGGAAACAATATATTTAATTTTCTGTGTTTTCCTGTTAGCTTCTACAAAGTTATCAATTGCTGTTATTTTTAGTTCATACTCTTCCGGTTTGGATGGTAAAGAATAAGTTTTGTTGAAAGAGTACTCTTTCTCGCCGTTTAATTTGATTCTTTCCATGATACCCAATATCGGTTCTTCCACATATACTGAATCTAAGCCTGAATCATCAGTGACTTTAAAGGAAAGTGACAATTCCATCTTGCTTTCCAATAGCTGTACTGTTCCGTCTTGTGGTGATACATTTGAAAAATTAGGAGCATTAAAGTCTCCATCCAAATGTAATGTAAGCTCTTTGGTCACAACATTTCCAGAAACATCCTCCAGTGCAAGATTTACTTTATATACATCTTCATTTTTCGTATCCTTTGGTGCCAGAAACTCATAAGCCAACTCATATTCTGTAACTAAAGTATCTGTCGGGAATACAATTTCCTTATCCAGATAAAATTCTGGAATCACAATTTTCAAAGACTTAAGGCCTAAATCATCTTTTAAATCAGCCTTAATCACAAACTTTCTGTTGGGATTAGAATACAATTCATCACGCAACACTTTTATTTCCGGGGCATCAGATGTAGGATAGGAGATACCCTCATCGTCCGAACATCCCATAAAGCAAAGCAGCATTAATAATGCTGATAATCTAAATAAACTTTTCATAATATTAATATTGTTGTTAACTAATAGTTTATTTCTGAGTGAATTACTGTACAGGGAAATGTGTCAATTCTGGCACATCCCCGTACAATAAGATCAATCACATCCTGAACACTTGTTTATTCACATCAAGTCTTTTCACCTTTTCATAATATTCTTCTGCTAGTTCTTCCTTTCCTAATCCGCTGTAACCTAATGCCATTACATAATAGCAGTGTATTTGGTTACGGATATTCAGATTGTCTTCCCATATGGCAAGCTCCGGCAATGATACTGCGAAGTAATCAATTTTACAGTCATCGAAGAGGTGCTTTTTACCGTGGTCGATTAACTTGTTGAAGCGGCTTCTGGCTTTATTCTCTTCTCCTAATGCTCTCCAAGCAAGTCCTTGATAGAATATCTTGTCAGGTTGCTGGTCATTATAGTAGAATGCTTGCTGAGGTTCTGTGGAACCTTGGGTTGCTTTCATTAAATACTTGGTTGACTCGGCATCATTACCCAGCTTCTGATAAGCTATTCCTTTGTAATAATCGACTTCATTTTCTTCAGCATTACTCAGTTTACCTTCTCCCAAGTTATGCGGATAGAATTCTGTCTCTTTTAAAAGTGCAACAGCTTCTGAATATCGATTCTCTTTAATCGCCTTTTTAGCTAATTCTACCCGACAGAGTATGTATTGCCCTGTCACTTTGCCTTCACCACCTTCCCATGGGTGGAATTTTCGATTGGATATCAGATCTTTTGCTTTTTCATAATCGCCTAAAAGATTGTAGAGTGTTATCCGTTCGATACATAAGTCGTCTCGTTGTTCTACCAGATCCAGATGTTCTTCCAGGAGTGCCAGACGTTCTGCATGTGCCCTTCCCATCTTCTTATATAACTGGTCCAGTTCCATAAATATGCGGGAGTCTGTTTTATCCAGTTCGAAAGCCTTTTCCAATAGCTGGCGTGCTTCTTCTTTCTTATTCCTTTTATTGTAATAGGCCAGTGAAAGATTACGCAAAGCAGTGGGGAACTGATTGTTTATTTCTACAGATTTCTCCCAGCAACTGGTTGCTTCCTCATAACGACGATGTGCATACCAGAAATTACCCAGATAATAAGGAGCCTTATAATCAGCAGGATTCATTCTCATAGCATCTGTCAGTACATTGATTTCATCGATTCTGTTGGGGAAGCACTTATCAGGAGATAGACTTTGTGCTTTCTGATACCACTGTCGGGCTACTTCCTCGTTTCCAGACCTTGATGCAAAGTATCCTAACATATAAGCTGCCATAGGATAGACATCAGTTCGTCCTTCCATATAGATATGCATAATTTGGGATGCTTCTTCATACATTCCTGCGGAGGCAAAATCAAATGCATACTCGATATAGTTGTGTACGCTGCCATTGAGCATACTTGTCATTTCCTGTAACTCAGTAAGATTATTCTCAATAAAATATTTCTCAAACCGGCATCCTAGGTTAAACTTATCAATAGTCAATGACTCTTCGATAAACTTCAGGGCTTTTTCAGTTTCTCCGGAATGTCTCAGGATGGAGGCTTTCAACTGGCGTGCTTTATGGTTATGCCAATTGTGGATAAGGGCCAGGTCGACATGTTCCAGAGCGGCATTCCAATCTTTTCTGATACTGTCTATCTGAGCCACACCGAAGTATCCGGCATCTCTCCAGGCTGCATTCCAGGTGGCTTTGTAATAGGCACTATATGCTTCATCATACTTACCCTGCATTTTCAGGCTCCATCCTAAGTTATAATAAGGTTCTCCATCATATGGATTAGGATTGCGCTCTGTCAGTGTCTTTATTGCTGTATGGAAATACTGTTCAGCTTCTTCAAATTTGCCCCGGCGCATATTCAGTAAGCCTACGGCATTATTACAACGTATATCACCCGGTTCTCTTTCCAGTGCTTCCATATAGTAAGCCATTGGATCATACGTTGCATGTCGGTATTGCTCCAGATGTAGCCCGGTCAGGAAGAGTTGCTCAATAGAAGCTATCTCTTTAGGCTGTTTGGCAGCTTTAGCCGGATCCGGGGTCGGTTTAATTTCAGGTCTATCAGCTTTATACTCTAAAAGTAATTTGCCATTATTATCATATAAAGATAGGATCAGATTTTCCGGCAGTTGCTCTGCTATGTTTACCTGGCTTTTGAAAATATTTTCCGGTGAAAGTATGGTTACTTTATCAAACAGGATTTTTCCTGTTATGTCTCTCAATTCTACTTTGATATTTTCTTGTCTGCCGGTTGCATATACGATGATATGGGCGGTATTTTCTGCTACATCCAGATTCAGAATGAAATCTTTGGTCGCATTTTTTACATATCCCACTTCACTATATGGCAGGAAGTATTGCTTCCATGACTTTTCCTCATAAGGTTGTAACCATGTGAAATCAGGTTGGTTATCTGTATAAACACCTGTCATCAATTCTATGTAAGGACCATCTTCATCGGTAAGGTTTCTGTCCCATGCAATACCAAAATCACCATTTCCCCAAGTCCATTGTTTCTTTCCCGGTGAGAGGTGATGATCGGCTACATGTAATAGTCCTGCCTGTACATGCTCTTCGTAGCCACCTACAAAGTCATAACGTGACTTTATGGCCATGTACGAAGTGGGGACAGGGATATTCTTATATTTGGAAATATCGACACCTTCCGAATAGTCCTGTTTGTAATATATGCCTGTAGCTATGGGAAAATTGGATACATCTCTTTTTCCATGATCGAAAACAGCATGTACATCGGGTGGAAAAACCGAGTGGTAGTGGTCGTTCACAACAACGGCAGGGTTCGCCCACCAAAGGAAAGTTTGGGGGAACGGAGTTCGGTTATAGACTTTCACATTAATTTCCAGATAAGCTTTGTCCGGATGAAGTGTAAATCCCTGCATTCCTTTCGTATTGAACATACGCTCTACTTCATTGCACCAGACCGTTTTGCTACCGTTTGTATTTTCTTCAATCATACAGTCGGTAGGTAAGTATGTACTTGGACGATGATGCTGAGGCCAGTTGAATTCAATTCCGCCTGATATCCAAGGACCGGTCAAACCTACTAAAGCTGGTTTAATGACTTGGTTGTAGTAGACAAAGTGACGTTTCTTCACTTTGTCATAAGCCATTTGTACTCGCCCTCCCAATTCCGGCAAGATCATAATTTTAAGGTATTCGTTCTCGAGGAAGTAGGCCTGATAGTCTTTTTCTTTTTTCTCGTCGCATATCTTTTCTACGACAGGATAAGGGTAAACTACTCCTGAACTTCCTTGATAAACGCGCTTTTCCAGAAAGATGGGATTTTTTTCTTCCTCTCCGATTTCATAAGTTGGAAGTTTGATTGTTTCTTTCCAAACTTTTACAATTCCTTTTTCTGAGAGGGTCGGTTTAATTAAATATTCTGTAATTTTCTCCATAAGGTATTTATTGTTTTTTTAGACAATAAGGGTAAGTTAAGCGATGATTTCTTGTCATCGTTTAAGTAAGATTTAATTCAATAAGTGATATGCTGTTTTTAACTAGTTAATTCTTTCTCAATGCTTTCCAGTGATTTTCCTTTTGTTTCGGGTAATTTGATTTTAATGAACACAAATCCGAGAATACATATGATTCCGTATAACCAGAAAGTACCATAGGCGCCTAATCCGGAATTTAATAAAGGGAATGTATATGTCAGTACAAAACAAGCTGCCCAAAGAGAGAAGGTGGAGACTGCCATTGCCATACCACGGATACGGTTGGGGAAGATCTCAGATAATACGACCCACGTAACGGGAGCAAGTGTCATTGCATAGCATGCTATGGCTAATACAACCATAATTAGTACAGCCATCCCGGTTATATTGAGGTAGTAACATATGCCCATGATGATATAAATGATGGCAAGCCCTGAAGCTCCGAATAACATAAGGGAGCGTCTTCCCAACTTATCTACAGTGTACATACCTACAAAGGTGAATATTACGTTCGTCACGCCTGTTACTACAATATTGAATAGGATATCAGAAACACCATAACCTGCAGCTGCAAAGATTTCCTGGGCATAGTTGAATACTACGTTCAGTCCGCACCATTGCTGGAAGGCTGCAATAACTATACCTATTAACAATATTCCCGGTATCTTGCCTTGAAAAAGCATGCGGATATTTAACTTTTCTTTAGTGGCACTTATAACTGTTTTAATGCTTTCAATTTCTTTTTTGGCATATTCTTTTCCACCTATGTGGCTTAGAATATTTTCAGCTTTACCGTATTGTAATTTTGTAGCCAGCCAACGAGGGCTTTCGGGAATGAAGAATATAAGGATAAAGAAGAGTGCTGAAGGTACTACTTCTGCCCAGAACATCCAACGCCATCCCATTTGTCCATTCCATGTTTCCAGAATGTTTTCGCCGGGAACTACCGGTTCGGCGATCAACCAGTTGACGAACTGGGCTGCCAGAATACCTAATACGATTGTCAATTGATTGATCGATACGAACTTCCCTCGTACATGGCTGGGTGATACCTCGGCTATATACATGGGAGATAAGTTGGAAGCAATGCCGATGCCAATGCCACCGAATATGCGGTAAAAGATAAACCAATTGAGGTCATTGACAGCTCCTGTACCTATTGCAGAAACGGTAAAAGTGATAGCTGCTATTATCATCAAAGGTTTGCGCCCATATTTATCAGATAAGCTACCTGCGATTGTTACCCCTATTAAACAGCCAAGAATGGCACTGCCCATAACCCATCCCTGCATACCGGGAGAATTCTCAATTGCAAAGAAGATTTCATAGAATGGTTTGGCACCTCCAATGACTACCCAATCGTATCCGAAGAGTAGCCCTCCCATGGCAGATACCAGCGAAATAAGTAATAAGTAAAAATTGTTGCTAAATGATTTTGTTTTCATGATATACGATTTATTGTATGGCAAATGTATGCCATAAAACTTAATAAAAAAATGCAGATTGTTATCAATTTAATGTATAATCTTATTATATTTATGGCTGTAAATGCTTGAATATATTGGTTAAACAAAGATTCATGTAAAATACTATGATATATATGTAAAATACTACCAAAATCAGATACCATGGAAAAGGTTGCAGAAGGTTTTAAAGGAGAGAAGGCTATCGTTACACCTTATAATATACGTAACCTTCAACGAGAGAATAATATTACAAAACAATTATTCGTCAGTCACATCGGATATTATCCTCATGCAGAAAATCATTTCAGGGAAAGGGAAAAGGGGACTAACGAGAATGTCTTTATATATTGTGAGAGTGGTTGCGGTTGGGTTAGCTATAAGGGTGAAAAGTACATCCTGACTAAAAATCAAGCTTTTATATTACCGGCTAATGAGCAACATGCATATGGAGCGGACGAAGTGAATCCTTGGAGTATCTATTGGCTGCATTTCTGTGGCGAGGGTGTGGCTATGTTCTCCTCTATAATAGGTAAGACTATATCTTTGGAGGAGTCGGATAAGAGCCGTTATGATGATCGCTTTCAACTATTTGAAGAAATGTATCAGAACCTGGAAATGGGATATAGTCCTGAAAACCTGGAATATGTTAGTTTTTGCCTGATGCATTTTTTGGCTTCTTTGAAATATATTAATCAGTTCAGAGAAATAAAGAAGGTGAGAGAAACGGATTTTATACAGAGGAGCATCTCCTTTATGAAGGAGAATATGGAGAATAAGATTACGCTGGAGGATATAGCTCAGCATGTGGGCTATTCCGCATCTCATTTCAGTGCATTGTTTTCGGAGAGAACTTCTTATGCTCCAATGGAATATTATAACCAATTAAAAATTCAACGTGCTTGTTCGTTTTTGCAATTCTCTGATCTAAAGATCAAAGAGATTGCTTTCCGTTTAGGGTATTACGATCAATTCCACTTTTCGAAAGCTTTTAATAAAGAGATGGAAATTACTCCCAAAGAATATAGGAGGAGATATAAATAACTTCAGATATAATGTGAAATGCCCCCTAAAAGTCTGTAGCAAACTTTTAGGGGGCATTTTTTAATAAAGAAAAATTAGTTTTGCTAAGCTTTAGCTTTTGGGAGAGCTTAACCTCTTTCTATATACAATCACCATTATCATAATACCTATCACCATCAGAGCCAGTGCTGCATAAGCGATGCCTTCCGTTACATGCAAGCTCTTCGGATCAAAGCGCATTTCGATGGTATGCTTTCCGGCAGGGACGTACATAGAACGTAAGATATAGTCTGCACGGGCAATGTCGGCAGGCTCTCCGTCAATGGTGGCTATCCAGCCGTCCGGGTAATAGATTTCGGAGAATACGATGACGCCGTCTTTAGAGTTATTCGTTTCATAAACCAGACGGTTCGGTTCGTAGCTTGTCAGACGCACGCTGGAAAGACTGTCTTTATGGGCAGTGGTAATGCCTTTCAGAATATCTTTGAAACGAGCATCTACTACGGCTGTCTCTATTGGCAATATGGTGTTCAGGGCATCGATTTCCTGGTTGGCATTGTCCACGTACTTCACATTGTTGACGAACCATGCATTGCCGTAAGCGTATGGATTCTCGATAGGAACTGTCTGTCCTTGTCCGGCAGGGAGGATGAAATACTTCGTGTTCAGCATATTCAGAACGCGGAACTTGGAAGCATCCACACTGTCCATCTCACCACCTGCGGTAGCGATAGCCCGATAGGCGGCCTGCATTTCGGGGGAAATATGACGATCTATCATTTCCTGATAACGTCTCAGTTTGGCTGCATGATATCCACCTACGCTCTTGTGCCAGTAAGAAGTTTTATTCTCGCTGAATGCATCTCCGGAAAAGCTTAATACGCGGTAATTCAGGTCAGTGTCTTGGAGGATGATTTCATCAGCTTGCGTTTTCTTAAAGGTGTCAACCTGGGCAGAACGGGGAACGAATTGATCATCGTGCAGATAACGCTTGTTGACACTCCACATATCTACTACACAGAGAATAGCGATGCCGGCAATTACGAATGACTTTCTTAGTTTTCCGTTATAGTAAAGCCACAGCAACACACAGCCAATTACAATGATAATGAAGCTACGCAGTGCGTCGGCGCTTACCATTGCAGCACGCATTTCTGCCAGATTGGAAAGGATACCGGATAGCTCGTTTGCAGGAATCATTTGCTGATTGACTGCATTCTGCAACATCTGCGCTTCCTGTGCGGGGACGAAAGTTGAACTGAAAGCTCCTGGAATCACGGCTAATATCAAAGCTACACCGGCAGTCAGTGCCAGACTGATACCAACGAACTTTATCTTCTTTTTCAATACCTCCGGTTCGTCCAGAATCTTTTTCAGAGCAAAGATAGCCAGTAGTGGAATTGTAAATTCAGCAATAACGAGGATAGATGATACTGCACGGAATTTACTATACATGGGTATATAATCAATGAAGAAATCTGTCAGTGGCATGAAGTTCTTACCCCATGAAAGAACAATGGAGAAGAATGTAGCTCCGACTAATGCCCATTTCAATGGACCTTTGACGATGAAGCAGCCTAGAATGAAAAGGAATAGTACAAAAGCACCTACATATACAGGACCTGACGTCATAGGCTGGTTACCAAAGTATTGGGACAGTTGCTGGTAGAGTCCGGCATAGGTCGGATTGGCTTTTTCCATGGCTGTTTCATTCAGGGCGAGGGGAACGGAAGCACCACCTTTAAAGTTGGGTACTAATAAGGTCCAGGTTTCGCCGATACCATAACTCCATTGGGTGATATAGTCACGGTCCAGTCCGCTACTGGTCTGTTTGGCGGCGTCACCGGTTTCGACGAGCTCGCTTTTGCCGCGCATGGTTTCTTTGCTGTATTCATAAGTGTGATACAGGTTCGACAGATTGACGGATATACCAATCAGCGCAGCTACAACAAGCACACCGCTTGCCTTGAAGAATTGCGGTAAGGTCTTGTTGCGCCATGCATCTTCAAAGTAGGCTCCTGCAATGAAGAGGATGACGAACAGGAAATAATAACTCATCTGTACGTGGTTCGACAGAATTTGCAGGGCAATGAACAGTGCTGTAATAATGCCTCCTGCCAGATATTTACCCCGGTAAGCCAGTACGATACCTGCTATTGTAGGTGGTATATAAGCCAGCGTGATAAACTTCCAGATGTGTCCGGCAGATATCAGAATGAAGAAGTAGGATGAGAATGCCCACATTAATCCACCTAATCCTGCCAACCATGTAGGTATACCGAATGCACGCAACAAGATGAAAAAGCCCAGCATCAGGATAAATGTCAGGTTGACATACGTAGGCAAAAATAGTTGGTAGACCTTCTGTACCCAGGTCAACGGTTGGGTTGACTCGTAGCTGGGGGCTATCTGATAAGTCGGCATACCACCGAACAGAGAGTTAGTCCAGCGTGTATACTCACCAGTTTCTTCGCGATATTGAGTCGCTTCTTGTCCGGCACCTGCACCGGCAGCCGTGTCATGTTGAAAAAGAATGCGGTTTTCTATATCCGCCGGGAAGAAATAGGCGAATGAAAGTACTGCAAACATAAAGATGACCAGGAGGTCAGGGAGGAGCTTTTTCATAAAAACGGAGTTTTTATGAAGTTGAGAGTTGAGAGTTACTATGCAGCATTATAGTGCAGTAAACTCTCAACTCTCAACTTCGTTAATAACGATAGTGTTCGGCCTTATACGGTCCGTCTACATTCACACCTATATAGGCAGCTTGTTCGGGAGTAAGCTTTGTTAGCTTTACGCCGATTTTCTCAAGGTGCAGGCGTGCTACTTCTTCATCGAGGTGCTTAGGCAGGCGGTAAACACCGGTTTCGTATTTCTTGTTGAACAACTCGATCTGAGCCAATGTCTGGTTGGTGAATGAGTTACTCATAACGAATGACGGATGTCCGGTGGCACAACCCAAGTTTACCAGACGACCATCAGCTAACAGAATAATGCTGTGTCCGTCAGGGAAATAATAGCGGTCTACTTGTGGCTTGATGTTAACGCATTTGATACCAGGATAATGTTTAAGCGCATCCACCTGGATTTCATTGTCGAAGTGACCGATGTTGCAGACAATTGCCTGATCTTTCATCTTCTCCATGTGGTCAATGCGGATGATGTCGATATTACCTGTTGTGGTAACAAAGATATTGCCTTGTGTGCAGGCTTCTTCCATGGTTACTACCTCAAAGCCTTCCATAGCGGCTTGCAGAGCACAAATCGGGTCTACTTCCGTAACCAGTACTCGGGCACCGTATGAACGCATGGAATGTGAACACCCCTTACCTACATCACCATATCCGCAGACCACCACTACCTTACCGGCAATCATTACATCCGTAGCACGCTTGATACCATCGGCTAAAG
>ERZ860076.1565-NODE-1565-length-11063-cov-14.103379_pt1 | contig 11063 bp, 10 predicted proteins | sample MGYA00509982_ERZ860076 | MGnify/ENA primary metagenome ERZ860076 (study PRJEB30046, sample SAMN00715193) | human gut metagenome | study: EMG produced TPA metagenomics assembly of the A metagenome-wide association study of gut microbiota in type 2... | reverse complement strand
ACTTTCCTTTAGAAAATCCACAGTTGTAGCTAGCATCCGAGTCCGGGGCGGGCAGTCCTTTCTGCGTGGATTTTAAAGCAACTATTCATTTAACTCTCAATTTACTCTCTAATGGATTTCTTCACGACACCGATTCCCAACGGATAAGGTCCGGTGTGTACACCGATGGTGGCACCGATCTGGAAAATGGGAATGGTGTCGATGTCGTATCCCTTCTCCTTCAGTCTGCTTACCAGTCTGTCCCGGAACTCCACGGCTTCTTCCTTATCGTAGCCGTATCCTATGCAGATACTGTAATCTGCAATATCTGCCTTTTCCTCTGCCAGATATGCCAGCAGCAGGTCAATGGTCTTGTCCACGGTCTTGCGGCGGCTTCTGCCGATACCGGAGGGGAAGATTTCGCCTTCCTTTAAGGTGATGATAGGCTTGATGCCAAGCAGGCTTCCTGCTACACTTGCGACTTTGCCGATGCGTCCACCATGCTTTAAGTATTCCATATTTCCGACCGTGAAAAAGATTCTTCCAGAACTCTTGATCTCATTCAGGCGGTCAATGCTCTCCTGATATCCTGCACCTGCATCCCTGAGCCTTACTGCTTCCAGTACATAGATTCCCTGAAGAACTGTGTTCACGCAAGAATCGCAGACATAGATCTGTGCTTCGGGATATTCCTCTTCCAGAATCGCCTTCGCATTCAGCGCGGACTGCATAGAGCCGCTGAATTTGGTCGTGATGCAGATACAAAGAATGGGGGTTCCTGCTTTGACATAAGGCAGAAATGCATCCAGGTAATCCTGTACGGACGGCATAGAGGACTTGGGATATACATCCGGATGCTCCACCATTTTCTGATAGAATTCACGTACACCGATCTCTACCATTTCCTTCTGATATTTTCCCTCTTCAAAAGATACATAGAAGGGAACTACTGTAATATTTTTCTCTTTGGTAAGCTCCATGGGAAGATCACAGGAACCGTCTGATATAATATGAAATGCTTCGCTCATTATGGCATACACCTTTCTGCTTCTTTTCAGAGTTTAGCTTACCACGTTGTGGAGTAAAAAGCAATAAGCTTTTGGCATCACATTTCATTTCATGGTATTTTAAGTCTTTTTATGTGGTTTTTATAACTACATAAAATTCAAATTCTCACTTGAGGTATTTTTAGAGATATATTAACTGTTATATTTTATAACTACGGATATAATTATTTTAAAAGAGCAATTCTACGATAGGTGGACTTATATCTACGGAAAAGGAGTTGTTCTAAATGAAAAAAAAGTATAAAATATAATCATGACAAATGACATTATTCACAATAGGGAGGAGTAAGTGTCAATGAACCAAGAAAAGATTGGAATATTCATATCTACATTAAGAAAAGAACAAGGGTTGACACAACAGCAATTAGCCGAAGCCATTGGTGTCAGCAACAAAACAATATCCAAGTGGGAATGTGGTAGAGGAATGCCAGAGTTAGCATTGATTGTTCCTTTATGTCATATTTTACATACTAATATTAATGAATTTTTATCAGGTGAACATCTTTTGGAAAATGGATACACAGAAAGAGCCGAAACAAATATGATGAATCTTCTCCAAGAAACAGAAAATAGCAAAAAGAAAAGTCGAAGTTCATTATTTGCTTTTGCAGTAGCCATAATAACATTTTTATTCGTCATCTTATATGCTGTTGTTGCAAATATGGGAATCAGTATGAATATGCTTTTTGTGGATGTTCCTACATTTTTAAGTATGCTTTTAGCTACAGCAGTTTTTTTGATTGGGACAAATTTAGGTGCCCCATTTTTTGAATCATTTAGATTCTTTTTTCGGAGTGGAAAAACAGTATCAAAAAGGCGATTGTTTCAAGCAAAATCGGCTATAAAGCTTGCGGGAATTACATTTTTAGGAATGGGAGTCCTTGAAAGTTGTATCGGTTTTATGGCAATTCAGCCAATGGGTGAAGGAACACTTCTTCTCAAAGAATTAAGTATATCAATTTCAATCGCATTAAATGGAATTTTATATGGATTAATTGGTTTTTTGTTATTGTTACCGATTCGAGTTAAATTAGAAATAATGTATATGCAGAATTCGGAAAACGTTGAGAGTGAGTAGAAATACATAGCTACGTAAAGAAATAAACTCTATGATGAAAGAGGTGTTGCCAATGAATTTGATATGAAATATTTTAGAAGAATTTCCATTATTGTTAACTTTTTACAAACATACAGAAAATCAAATGTTACAAAGTTGTAATATTGTCATCATTGACAACGGAGGAAATGAATATGAAAAGAGTAATAATCGTTTTAGTTGCCACATTTGCACTATTTACCGATTATATACACGTCAATGCACATCCGAATTGCGAAACTTTTTCTGTCAATCAGCTTGAAAATGATAATTCGTTTATTGAACTTATGACAACTAATCCAGAGGCAATTTATGAGAAATATAATAATGTCATTGATATTCAAGAGGTGCCTTTAGAAGAGGAGCTAAATGGATGCGTAGAGGCTTATGAATATGATGAAACCGGTCTGATAGAAGAATTAGATTACAATGTAAAATTAAATAGAATTGTATATCAAAGTAATTCAAACACCGTATATTCTGTTAGTGCAAATACGTCAACATTATATATTTTAACTGCAGAGGCGAGTTCAAAAACATCAGAAGATTCCTTAACAGACAATGGTGTAACATTGAAAGGGTGTATTGGATGGAATGATGTATTAGGGATAGGTAATAGCTTTGAATATGCTAGCGGAAGCAGAAGTGGTTCGATTTCTGGTGAAGGATATTATCAGGCATTAAGAGGAACTCACACTTTATGTTATGGTAATTTTGCCACTAGCTTTTATAGTACGAGCCAAGATGCTGATACTTCAGGCACACAATTTAGACTAATTGTTAGATCAGGTACAACTAGTGGTTCAACAGTACAACTTAATTTCACCACTAGCATATTCGATTAAAATCAACTGAACTTTCACTATTATGCACAAATGTGTTTGGTGGACAATTAAAATATTAAATGGCAACAAATATTCTAGGCTGAATGAATTATAAATTTGGGAATATAGGACTCCTAAGTAAGGTGACTATCTCACTTTCATTAACATGGATGTTGATGGGTGGGAAATCCCGTAAATGCTGGAAAGTTAGAGAAATACACGAATTAATTTGTTTTTTTGCGCGATATTTGTCGATAAAAGTCCTTCAACCAGCGCCTTTCTTCGGTTGACATTCTGCTGTTCTCCCGATATACTAAAGCTGTTAACCATTCATTCTCTTGGTTGACATTTTTCAGTGAGAATGACCCCCTTCATTCTCCGGGAACTGACAACAGCCCGGCAGATAACCTGCCGGGCTGCTTTCAATTCTTATGTGGGCTTAGACCTTTTGACTCTGATATCATGTTATATGGAGTAATCCAGATTCTCCAGGCGCTTGTTGCGTCGTTCCACCAAGTCTGCAATAGTCACGCCATCCACTACTTTATTCACCGCATCATACAGCTCCTGCCATACCTCCAGGGTCTCGCAGGTATCGCAGCGTTCACAGATGTCCGCACCGTCTTCCAGACATGCCACCGGTGCAAGCGACCCTTCTGTCAGCCGCAGGATCATTCCCACCGTATAATCTGCCGGGTCTTTGGCGATGCGGTAACCACCCTGTGCACCACGGACGCTCTTCACATATCCTGCCTTATTCAGCACAGCAATGATCTGCTCCAGATACTTTTCGGAAATCCCCTGTCTGGCAGCGATTTCTTTTACCTTGATACACTCTCCATTGTTGTTCAATGCCAGATCCAACATGACACGTACTGCATATCTTCCTTTGGTTGAAATTTTCATCCTATCCTCATTTCCGAGCATCCTCCTGCTCTGTTTCACTTTTAATATCAGCCTGCTTACGCCAAAGCGGTTTAAAACTGCTCCGATCTTTCTATGGTTTCCACAGATTCTACCTTATTTTTTCTTTATTTTTCTTTTTCCTATAGTTCATATAGGATTTGTGGAAACAACAGAAAAATCTGGAGAGCACCCAATCGAACTCTGTTCAGAGAAATCTCCTCCCATTCCACGGAATGCTCTCCGTATTTTCGTATTACTTATGTTGTATTACATGCAAATCCGTTTCACTTTACTTGTAAGGGATAACGCCACCATTATAATTGTCATTGATGAACTGCTTGATCTCATCGGACTTCAGAGTATCTACCAGTGCCTTGATCTTAGGCAGATTCTCGTTGCCTTCCTTAACAGCGATTACATTTACATAAGTAGCAGCTGCTTCGGAATCATCGCTCTCATACAACAGAGCATCGTCTGCAACAGTCAGGCCTGCTTCCATAGCATAGTTGCCGTTCAGGACACCGAAGGATACTTCCGGAAGGGTTCTGGGAACCTGTGCTGCTTCCAGCTCTACGAAGCTGATGTTGTGAGGGTTCTCAACGATATCCTTAGTAGTAGCGGTCAGACCCACACCATCCTTCAGAGTGATGTAACCGTTATCCTGTAACAGTAACAGAGCACGTGCTTCATTGGTGGTATCGTTGGGTACTGCGATGGTTGCATTGTCAATGTTGTCTAAGCTGGTCTCGGTTCCGGGATACAGTCCGAAGGGCTCATAATGGATACCGCCGGCATTTACCAGATGGGTACCTTTCTCCTCGTTGAAGCTCTCCAGATAAGGGATATGCTGGAAGTAGTTTGCATCGAAATCACCGGACTCTACTACTAAATTAGGCTGTACATAGTCATCAAAAATCTGAATCTCCAGAGTATAACCCTGCTCCGCTAACAGAGGCTTTGCTGCCTCCAGGATCTCTGCATGAGGTACTGCACTTGCAGCTACCTTGATAGTGGTATCGGTGTCAGCTACTTCCTTGCTTTCTGTTGCCTCGGTAGTCTGGGCAGTGGTTTCCTGGTTAGCTGTTGTTGCAGCTGCCTCGCTGGTCTGAGCAGCTGTTTCGTTGCTGCCGCAGCCGGTCAGTGCGCTCACGGACAATGCTGCAACTGCGATCAAAGCAATCACTTTCTTTTTCATAATACTTCTCCTCCTAAATCTTTTGGTAAAAAATTTTAGTCTATTGAATCAGATGCCTTACATCTGCCTCAATCTTTTCGTTTTCCCTAACGGGTTCTCTTATCCAATTTCTTGGAAATCGTCATTCCGATATATTGCAGCAGCTGTACCAACAGTACCAACAATACTACTGTCACCAGCATAATATCGGTCTGGTAACGATAATAACCGTATCGGATCGCAATATCACCGAGTCCGCCTCCACCTACGGCACCTGCCATAGCGGAGTAGCCTAAGATTGTTCCCAGTGCAATGGTCGCATTCACAAGCAATGAGGTTCTGGATTCTGCCAGCATAACCTTCCAGATGATCGTCCACAGGTTAGCTCCCATGCTCTGTGCTGCTTCAATCACTCCGTGATCTACCTCCAACAGAGAAGATTCCACCATTCTGGCAATGAACGGTGCCGCTGCCAGAGTCAGAGGAACGATGGTAGCCGTCGGACCGTAGCTCTTTCCTACAATGATACGGGTCAAAGGGATGATCATGATCAACAGAATCAAAAACGGAATGCTTCGCACAATGTTGACGATCACATCCAGAATCTTATAAATGATCTTGTTCGGACGCAGTCCCTTCGGTGCGGTAATCACCAGGGCAATTCCCATAGGAAGTCCGAGTACATACCCCATAAATGTGGAAACAAGGGTCATATACAAAGTAACAAAGGTGCCTTCCACCAGCATCATAATCGTTGCATTATCCCACATAGTCTTTCAGCTCCTCCACTTCCAGTTTTCTCTCCTGTAAATAATGGATCATCTTGTTCGCCGCCATTTCATCCTCCGGCAGCTGTAAGATCATCTGTCCATGGGCGATACCGCCGATGTCCTTGGTATCCGCTAACAGGATATTAACGGGAGCCTTGCACTCCAGCACCATATTGGCGATCACAGGCTCGAAAGAAGAATTCTCAGTGAAAACAATGCGGATGCAGCGTTTGCCGGACATTTCCTTTGCCTTGGGATCCACCATGAACACCAGCTTTCTTGCAGCTGCGGACTGGGGTCTGGAGAATACCTCCTCCACAGTACCATGCTCTGCCAGTTCTCCGGCATCGATAATGGCTACATGGGAACAGATCTCCTGTACCACAGCCATCTCATGAGTGATGATCACGATGGTGATGCCGTACTGTTTGTTGATGTCCTGTAATAATTTCAGGATCTCCTTGGTCGTCGTGGGATCCAGCGCACTGGTCGCCTCGTCACACAGCAGGATCTTCGGCGTATTGGCAAGAGCTCTTGCGATTGCCACACGCTGCTTCTGTCCACCGGAGAGCTGAGAAGGATAAGCGTCTGCCTTTTCCTTCAGTCCTACGATCTCGAGCAGTTCCATAGCGCGCTTTCTGGCCGCCTGCTTCTTCACACCCACGATCTCCATGGGGAAGCATACATTGTCCAGAACACTTCTCTGCATGAGCAGATTAAAATGCTGAAAGATCATCGCAATGCCTGTACGAACCTTACGAAGTTCTGCCTCGGTCAGTGTCGAAAGATCCTGATCTTCTACGACTACGGTTCCCGTGGTGGGCTTCTCCAGATAGTTCAGGCAGCGTACCAGGGTAGATTTTCCGGCACCACTCATACCGATGATGCCGTAGATGTCTCCCTTGTTGATATCCAGGCTGATACCCTTTAAGGCTTCTACCTGATTATCTTTACCAATAAAAGTTTTTGTTACATTCTTGATCTGAATGATCGGTTCCATAAGTTCCTCCATTCCAGGTTCGTGCTTTTAAGGGAAGAAAAGCGCAAATTCCTTGAATTCCTAGTACCATGCCATACATTCTAACACAAGAATGCAAGTCTGTCCAGTTCTGCAAATTTCGTCTTAAGCTTCTGCAAACATCGGGGTGGACAGGTATCTGTCACCGGAATCAGGAAGCAATGCTACGACTGTTTTGCCTGCATTTTCAGGGCGTTTTGCGATCTGTGCTGCTGCGTACAGAGCTGCGCCGGAGGTGATTCCTACCAGGATACCTTCCTTATGAGCGATGAGGCGGCCGGTGGTAAATGCCTGATCGGTAGTAACGGTAAAGATCTCATCATAAATGCCGGTATTCAGAACGGAAGGAACGAATCCTGCGCCGATACCCTGCAGCTTATGAGGTCCGGGCTGTCCGCCGGAAAGTACGGGAGAATCTGCAGGCTCTACTGCTACGATCTTCACTTTGGGGTTCTTGGATTTTAAATAAGTACCAATGCCGGTCACGGTTCCGCCGGTACCTACACCTGCTACGAAGATATCAACCTTGCCATCGGTGTCTTCCCAGATCTCAGGACCGGTGGTAGCTGCATGTGCGGCGGGGTTCGCGGGGTTATCAAACTGTCCGAGGATCACGGCTCCCGGGATGGACTTCTCCAGTTCTTCTGCCTTGGCGATGGCACCCTTCATGCCCTTGGAGCCTTCGGTCAGTACCAGCTCTGCACCGTATGCCTTCAGGAGGTTACGGCGCTCCACACTCATGGTCTCGGGGAGGGTAAGAATAGTTCTGTAACCCTTGGCTGCAGCCACACTTGCCAGGCCGATACCGGTGTTGCCGGAGGTGGGTTCGATGATGGTGGAGCCTTCTTTTAAAATACCCTTCTTCTCGGCATCTTCGATCATTGCCAGTGCGATTCTGTCCTTAACGCTTCCTGCGGGATTGAAGTACTCCAGCTTTGCCAACAGTTCTACGCCTTCGATATTCTGATCCTTCAAGTAGTTTGTCACCTTTAAAAGGGGTGTATGTCCGATCAGCTGGGTTGCAGATGTGTAAATCTTACTCATAATAGAATCCTCCTTAAACCTGAAAATTGTGTTTGTTTTTATTTCCTACTTATCTGATATGGATGTTATGGATTTATACTATACTATTCCGCTAGGAATGTCAACTATTATTTTTTAAACTTTTTGAGAGTTGTGCCGTGGAACGGAAAATGGTATGATTTAATAATCAACACGTAGCCTCCATTGGGGCTAAGAGCCGCAGACCCGCTTATATCTCCGTAGCCCCAACAGCAAGTAAGAAACGCGGCACGCTCTCGCTCTGTCGCAGAGCGTAGCGGTACATAAGCGTGAAAAGTACTCACGCTAAGTACCGACGTCTGCTTACGGCCTGCTTATTCTTACTTGCTGTCGTGACTACTGGGTTATTCATTAATCAGGAAGGAAACACCAATCCATGGCAAATAACATTTACCGCGTTCCTACTATATATAGTGATATCAAAAAAACGACTGAACCTCTCTCAGTCCAGGTACCGGGTTCTAAGAGTATCACGAACCGCAGTCTCCTCCTGGCGATGCTGGCAGAGGGAAAGTCCACGCTGCGTGGGGTGTTGTTCTCGGATGATTCGAGGCATTTTCTTAAATGTGTGCAGGATCTTGGATTTGAGACGACGGTGGATGAGGAGAGTTGTATCGTCACAGTAGAAGGACTGGGAGGAAAGCTTCCCTGTGAAGAGGCTGTGTTAAATGTGGGAAGTGCAGGAACGGCAGCGCGTTTTCTGACGGCTACGTTAGGTGTCTCGGAAGGTGTTTTTCACATGGATTCTTCAGAGCAGATGAAGAGGCGCCCCATGGATCCGCTTCTGTCCTCTCTGGCAGAATTGGGGTGTGAGGTCCGCTGCGAAGGAGAAGATGGGCATTTTCCTTTTACGCTTACCGCTCATGGGTTCGGACAGGATCATATCTCCATCGATATCGGGCACAGCAGTCAGTTTCTGAGTGCGCTGCTGATTGCTTCGACTTTGTCTTCGGAAGATTTTGCGATTCAGGTAGAGGGTACCCATGGGATGGCGTATATCGAAATGACGCAGAAGATGATGGAGCAGTTCGGTGTCTGCGTGGAGCGTCCCACGCCGGATCAGTTCCGTATTCCCGCCGGTCAGCATTATAAAGCATTAGATTATCAGATTGAGCCGGATGTCTCTGCCGCCTGTTATTTCTATGCGATGGTACCGTTACTGGGAATCCCGGTCTGTGTAGAGCATGTGCATTTTGAAAGTCTGCAGGGAGATGTGGAATTCCTGCGTATCTTAGAGAAAATGGGATGTACCGCACAGGATACGGAAAAGGGAGTCCTCCTGCTGCCTCCTTCAGCTTTATCGGACGCCGGAACGCAGACTCCCGCTTTCCATGGTATCACGGTGGACATGTCCTCCTGTTCCGATCAGGCGATCACACTGGCAGCCATCGCACCGTTTGCCGACAGCCCCACCTGTATCACAGGCATCGGGCACATCCGTTTCCAGGAGAGTGACCGTATCCATGCCATCTGTACAGAACTGACCCATATGGGCATCCGCTGCGAAGAGACGCAGGACAGCATCACCATCTATCCGGGGACGCCAAAGCCCTGTACCGTAGCCACCTACGACGACCACCGCATGGCTATGGGGTTTGCCCTGACTGGGCTCCGGGCCGAAGGTATCGTGATCGACGATCCCGGATGCTGCCGCAAAACTTTCGAGAACTATTTTGAAGTACTGGATCAGGTGATTGCGAAGATAATCGAAATGTAGGAATAGAATCATCCGTACTCACATAAACTATAAGTGGTTGCGCTGTGTTGCTTGCGAGGTACACAGCCAGGGGAGCCCATGCGTGGGCTCCTTTTTCACGTACAATTCACAAAGCATCCCGATATACCCGCATCACATTTCCCCAGAAAATCCCATCCAGCTGGTTTTCCGTAAAGCCGGCTGTTTTTAGTCTGTCCCACAATACCGGCATTGCCTCCGCACCGGGAAGAGCCGGATTTGTGGGGATGCCGTCGAAGTCACTGCCCAGACCCAGTATTTCCATACCGCCGACATCAGTGATATGTCTTGCCTGCCGTATCAGTGCTTCCCACAGCACCTCTGGATCTTTGCTTCCGCCATCCACCAGAAATTTATCATAATAGTTCAGTCCCATACAGCCGCCCCGCTCCGCCAGTCTGCGGACCCGGTCATCCGTCAGATTCCGGAGGGACGGACATACAGCCCTTGCGTTGGAATGGCTTGCCACGAAGGGCTTCTTCGTACATTCCCATACATCGTCAAAGCCGGCATCCGACAGATGGGAGACGTCCGGGATCATTCCGAGACGCTCCATCTCTGTGACAAAATCGCGGCCGGTTTCCGTCAGACCACACGCCGCATCCCTGCCATCGGATCCACGTATCCCAGTCTCACCTTTCTCCGTCTCTATCGCCGTTGTCGGATTTTCCCCCGCACAGCTGCTCCTCCCGGTTCCCGGTATTTTCTCCTGAACAGATTTCTCCGTTAGTCTCCCATCTACGTCGCCCCTGCTCTGCCCCAGACACCGACGCGTGGCTGGCCACCCCAGTTCATTCCGATAATTCCAGGTTAACGTCAGCATCCGCACCCCCATGTCATACAGTTCCCGTAGCCTCTCCAGACTTCCGCCGCAGACCGCCCCTTCTTCCACCGTCAAAAGTGCCGACAGTTTCCCACAGGCTTCATTTTTCAAAATGTCTTCATAGCACAGTACCGGGACAATCCGGTTCTTGTTTTTCTCCAGCTCCGTCCGGTAGACCTCATACAGAGCACACACCCGCTCCCAGGGTGTCGGTGTGCACTTTCCGATATCCACAAACAGGGCGAAATTCTGCAACAGATATCCGCTCTCCTGCATCCGCTTAAGATCCAGATGGCCGCTGTTTTTCCAAAGTTCCCCGCCCCGGTCCGCCAGTTCGGATATGGTGTCGCAATGCATATCTATGATCTTCATGTTTTCTCCTGATCCCCTATGAAAAAGAGAGCATCCACAGCTCTATGTTCCTGCCATGAATACTCCCTCTTACTTTCTTTGTTCAGTTTATGCTGTTTTCCGCAAAAAATGTCTTAGTTCTCCTGACCCTTTACTGCGAAGCATACGCCGGTGTCATCAGGCTTGTCCTCATCGAACTTGTAGTCCTTGCCGGGCAGTACTGCATTCAGGATAATACCGGTCAGTGCACCAACTGCC
>ERZ860076.1556-NODE-1556-length-11104-cov-2.443389_pt1 | contig 11104 bp, 19 predicted proteins | sample MGYA00509982_ERZ860076 | MGnify/ENA primary metagenome ERZ860076 (study PRJEB30046, sample SAMN00715193) | human gut metagenome | study: EMG produced TPA metagenomics assembly of the A metagenome-wide association study of gut microbiota in type 2... | reverse complement strand
GCCCCGAAATAGTCACGGCAGAGCCGGAAAGTTAAAGGGGTCGAAATCGACCCGTTTAGCAGCCACAGCCGCAGCCGTTGTTATAGGCCCCACAATAGGGATAGGGGGCGGGCACCTGATAGGCAGGCACGGGCATGGGATTGATGCGCCGGATCAGTTCAGAGGTCTGAGCGTCCAAAGTGGCGGTCAGATAGCTGTTCTGGTTAGCCTGAGACGCAGCCAGCTTGAGGGACTGATTCTCAGCTTGGAGGGAATCAATCTTGCTCTGAGTCAGGAAATCCAGGATGGCACGGGTGTTGGAATTGTTGTTTTCCAAAATATCGCGGGTGCTGCCCTGGATAGTGTTCTGAATGGCGCAGGTGTTGGTGGCCATGTTGTAATTCACACCGTCAATGGCCCGCTGAGTCTGGCAGCAGCAATCCTGAGTCTGAGCGGCCATGTTGCACATCTGGGACTGGATGCCGTTGAAGCCCTGAAGCAGAGCAACATTGGTGTTATTGAAGCCGTTGGTGATGCTGTTGTTTAGAGCATAGGTGCTATCGCAGATGCCCTGCTGGATAGCAGAAATGCCGCGCTCTACACCGTTGAAGGCAATGGCCTCGTTTACATCTGCACGGGTGGCAAGGCCCTGGAGACCGGGATCAGTGCTGGCACCGCCACCGCCGAATCCGCCGAAACCGCCGCGGCCCCAGCCAAAGATTATGGCGAAGATGATGATAGCCCACCAGCCGTCACCGCCCCAAAAGCCGCCATTGTTACAGTTTCCGCCGTTAGAATCGCTGCCCAGCGCATAGCCAGTCGCAAAATCGTTATCCATTGTATATACTCCTTTATCAGTTATTACATCGGGGCCGTACGCTCCCCGGATGTTTCCAAAGAGCGGTTTTTATCAAGACCCGAAAACTGATAAAGTGATTTATTTACTTAGGCAATGTGAGCCCCATCTGTCTGGCCATTTGGTCAAGATCCACGCCCCGCTCTTTTGCCATGTTTTCCGCAATCTGGCGGAGCTGCTGCGGATTCTTTCCCTGAATCAGCCGCATAGCTTGGGCGGCCTGTGGATTCTGTCCAGCCATCTGTTGAAGCATTTGCATGGGATTTCCGCCGTTCCGTGCCATCTGGAGCATTGCCATCATTGGATTATTCATCATTGGAGGCATCATTCTTTTTCACTGCCTTTCCAGTAGGTTTTTTCAACCTATCAACCTCGTCCTTTAAATTTTGTACTGTGTCCTTCATGTCTATAAACTCATCCAGCGGGGCAAAGGCCGCTACCTGAGTGGGTACCTGTTCCTGTTTCTCTCTAGGCGTGTCGAGCTTAAATTCAAACACATCAGCCGACCCACTGTTGGTATTGAACCGCTTCATGTAGACCACACTATGAGCAAGGTCCGGGAAAAACATGGGGGCACCCATAAAGTCCACTGGGACACCCAATGCTTCCTCTTTGGAGGCAACAGGACGGCAGAAAAAGTTGGGCTGTGTGTTTGTACTCCCAACTGTCTGGGCGGACTGTACAGGCTGTGGAACGGGCTGCTGCATAGGTTGGTAGACCTGCGGAGCGGGCGCAAACGGAGTTACAGGGTTGTATCCGCCATAAGCGGGGTATGTATAATTAGGAAATCCGGCCATCGGCTGGCACCCCCTTCCTTGCTTCTACCTCATTCAGATACTTTTCCAAACCATAATCATCCCCCTGTGCCCGAAACCACATAATGGTTTCCCTGGCGCAATCGGGCCGGATGCCAGCGGCAATCAATCTCTCTACCGGGGTCATATATCACACGTCCTTTGTATAAAAATAAGGAGTCCGTGAGGAGGGCGGCGACGTGTACCAACCCTTGATCCTCACGTCCTCCATGTCTATATTGTCGCATAAAAATTCCCCGGCTGGGTACGGTCCCAGTCGGGGTTGTGTACGTTTTATGTACGGTTTGTGTAGAGCTTGGCGGATACATTTTTCACCCGTTCCAAAATATGTTTAAGGTGGTCTCCCACCGTGGCCCTGCGCCATCCCAGCTCCGCCGCAATATCCATTTGACACCATTTGTCAATAAGATATCGTCTGGCGATCAGTTCATCGTCCCGGTGGAGTGCGGCCTCGTGGATGGCCTCCTCCAGTTGAGAGCGCAAGAGCTTATCCAGCGGGTCAGGCAGCTTCACTCTTGCGCTCATTGGTTCACGTCCTTTTTACAGATTCGATACTACTGTTGCCAGCTCCTGCCTTGTCACAAAGTCCTGGGGCCGCTCAATGCTTCCGTTGACTTCGTCCATGCGACCAGCGTCAATGGCTTTGTTGATATAGGGGACAGCCCACTGGCTGGCTGGCTGTGTGCCCAGCTCCCGCCGATAGCGGTCCATGTACTCCTTCCACTGCTCGTATGTCACAGTTTCATCCTCTCCTTCCATCCACCGGGCTACATCCGCCCGGAAATCATCCATGGTCTTGCCGAATTTAGGGAACCAGTGAAGGACATCCCCGTGGTTACTGGCGATCCCTCTGCGGTAGCCCTCCTGATGGCAGATTACCACTCCGTCAGCCAACGGGTCCAGGTTATACTCTTTGCAGAGAGAGGCGGTCAGCTCCACGGCCTCCTGGTACACCGCCTTAAAATAGCTGGCATCCTCCAGGCCGTCCTCGCAGATTTCAAAAGAAATGTGGGTATCATTTGCGCTGCCGTTCTTCCCTCGGCCACAGTGCCAGCCACGGCGATTCCATGGAAGGGTCTGCACCGTTCCAACGCCTCCATCGGCAAATTTTCCTACAAAAGCGTGGGCACACTTTTCCAGTCCAGGCCTGTCCCAATCATTCCCATACTGATTCCGACCAACCACATCATCTCCGGGCACATAGCGGGCCACAAAGGGGTTATTAGACCCAGTTGAGTGTATCATTACCCCCTGTGGCCGGATGGTCCTCCCGGCCCTGTAACAGTCGTTCTTGGTTAAATACTGTTTTCGTAATCTCATGGTCTTCCTCCATTGACATATCAGGACGTGTGCTGTAATATGCGGATAAGGGAGTGATAAAAATGTATGATTACAAATTGCTTTGCCACTTTTTGAGGCAGGCAGAAACTGCTTTCAGCCTATCAGTGGACACAAACCAGGAATTTTCTGCACTAGCAGACAAGTTCGAGTCCGGCAACGCCACAAATGAGGACCGGGAAATGGCCCTCAGAATCCTGACAAATGCCAGGGAGAACTTTTCCTCCATGCCGGACAGTGAGGAGAAAATGACTGGGATGTTAGAGACCGCCCTGATTATTCAACAGCTAAATATGGAGCTAAAGGCACCCTGATTGGGTGCTTTTTTATTATTCTCTTTCCGCTTCCTCTTTGGCGGCCTCATCCTCCGCCACGCCAGCAGCCACGGCGGCGGCAAATGCCTCCTTGTCAGGGAAGGCGGCGGCCAACTCCAGCCCATGGCGGCCAGTAAACTCACGAATCTCCTTGGCCTCCTCATGGGTAATCTCAGGGTGCTTCTTCAGGAGCATGGGCATGCCTACGGTCGCCAAATCGGGGGCGTCGTTCTTCTCATTGATTTCGTACAGTTCATAGAGTAGTTCGGTGTTCATAGTTCAATCTCCTTTGTAGTCAAAAATATGTTGTTATTCCTTCATCTGCTTGATGGCCTGGTTGACACCAGTTGCCGCCAGACCGCTTACAATGCCCACGGCAACGGTCAGCGGGTCCGTGGCCGGGAAATCCTGGAGGCCGGTATACAGCGCCGCCACGCCCAGAACACCCCCACACAGGCCCACGATAGCCGGTATGTACTTGTTATCCAGACCGGACGATTTGACGATCAGTCCAACCAGATAACATATGACGGTAATGGCCGCCACGGATGCGATTCCAAAGTCCATATTTTCACCCCCTCTCAAAGACCTATCTTGTCTAACAGAAAGGCCATAACCGCTGTAATAACCGCCGCAATTACGGCCCAACTCATTTTGCCTTTCAGATCTTTCCAGGTTCGTCCAGGCTCTGCCTGAATGTCTGACAATCCCTTGGACAGTGTGCTCACTTTACCCGTCAGGTCCTCCAGCTTTTCGAGTATCGTTGTGTACTGCTGGCCCTGCTCTGCACGGGCGATCTCCAAGGCCCGGACCCGATTATAAAATTCTTTGTGCGTCTCAGAGGATTTCTGTTCGTTCTTTTCTACTCGCCGTTCCAGGTTAGCGATACGGGATTCCATGGGACAATCATTGCAATCCGGTGGCATGGCACACCGCCTTTCCATCTTAAACTATTGGTTAATAAATCCTGAAATCTCCAGTCACATGATAAGCGGCTCCAACTTGGCCAATAATTTTAATTTGAGAAATGTCACCAGAGAAAAAGGGCGAAGAGCGTGACACATCAAATTCGGCAATCAAAATCCCCGCCTGCATGGAATAGACTCCCGTCCCATCGATTTGCTTAGGCGTTCCATTTTCATCCAGAAACGTGTATGTTACACCATTTTTCGGCTCAAAATCCAGTGTTGCAGTCACGAGATTTGCACCGCCGCCCCCACCTTGTATCACCGGGTTCAGTATCATGCTGTAATCACCCCGTCTCCAGATACATATACCAAATTGGTCGTATGGCCACCACGAGTATATACCTCCGAATTTGCAACCACTTCTAATGCTCCGCTTAATGAGGCTTGTCTTACATCTCCTATCATTAGTGGAAGGATAAAAGAGTTTTTAGCTACTGATATAGTAAATTCTGTAGAGTTAAGTGGGGCATAGCCTTTTGTTCCGTCCGAAGTAACATAATGTATACCATAATCAGGGCTTGATATTGTATCACGGCTTTTTATAGTAACTGTAGTAGTTTCTCCGCCGCACTGTATCACCGGGTTCAGTATCATGCCATTACCTCCGAAATTTTAACTTTTTTTCGTTGCAATCGAGAATAGTTACATATTCATAGCGATGACATAAACCTCGCCATCAATTATTTGAGTATTAACAGTTACGGTAAGATAAAATTGCTCATCACTTGTGACAAGATAAGGCGGAGGTTGAGCGGTCAGACCTTTTAGAGAATCAACAAGTTTAAACCCATCGACATTATGTGGAGATACGACCCAGTCTGAAAAATCCATGCCTTCTTCAGCGAAATAAGGCCCATGCACAACGGTGCCTGGCCCATTCTGAAAAGCAAACTCAAGCAATTTCGGAAACGGCTTGGCAGGACAACTAAAAATCATGTCCTTACCTCCTGAATTACCACATAAACCTGCACATCTTCTGTCGGCACCGTCTGCGCCTTGAATGTCAATTTGTTGGCCGCCTGTCCCGTGCAGGATATCCCAGCGGCAGAATACACCGCTTGGTCCGCAATCGTCGGCATTGGCTGAATCAACTGTTTACTCTCATCCGCAAGTACGCCCGGAACTGTAACACTCTGGGTGTTGTTGGACCAGGCGGAGAGGGGGAGGGTAACCAGGGTGGATTTTGGTCTGATTTCCGTTTTTACATCTTCCATCGTAGGTAGGTAAGCGTCATTTTCTACAAGGCCAGTTCTAAGCGCACCTCCGACGTTATAAAAAACCACACCTCCGCAGTTTACCCGTTGAATAACGCCAGATTCTCCGGATACCGCATCAAACTCCCCTGGGTTTGCAAACATATATGCCGTATTATGATTACTAGAAATCCCGATCAGCGGTAACTTCTCAAGACCCAAAAAATCTCCATTCACAACTAACTGCACTCTGTGATCTGTACCTTCGTCTACCGGATCAGGGGACTCAACAACCTCCAGCACCAACTCCCCCGTCATGGTCCCTCCGCTCAACTGGAGATACCTCTGGTCGGCCTGTTCCTGTGTCATGCCAGATTGTGGCGCATCCTGTGGCACGGCGTTACCCCCGCTGTCAAAGCCGACCACCTGGCCCTGTGTACCAGTGAGTTTATCCTGCTTCTCATTTGCCAGGGCAGCGGCGGCGACGGGGAGGGCATCACTACCAGCCCCAACTGTCACGCCGGTATCACTAATAGTTTTCAGCGTGTCATTCACATTCTTCTTGATGCGGTCAATCTCGCTCTGTACGCTCATGCCGCACCTCCTCAGATGGCCGCAAGGGCTTCCTCAATGTCACTGGTCAAGCTCACGCTGCCCCCGGAGGTGTACCCGGCAGGCACAGAATATGAGGTCGTGGTCAGGCCATCGATGGTACCGGAAACAGCGCCGTTATTCGCCATGGAGCCGGATACCAATGTGCCTTTCGCATCTACGATCTTCTTACCAGTCAGCACATCAGCCGCAGCAGCCGTTACTCCGCTTACGTCCTGATATGCGGCTGGAATGGCTCCAACGGTAACCTTAGACAGCACCTTTCCTGTGGTTGGCGCAATCGTCTGGGCGGACTTACTGGGGGTTGCGGTCTTTTCCTCCAGCGTGATAGATACTGTTCCAGCGCCGTCATGGTGTCCTGCCGGAATCGTATAGGATGGAGCCGCAACGGTCAGCGTTTGGGTAACTGCCCCATTATCTGGCATCGTACCTGTGACCTTGCTGCCGCCAACATAGGCAGTTTCCCCATCGAGGATTTGTCCAGCCTCTGCGGTGGCGTCTGTTGTGTCTACAAACTCCTCTGGGATAGCCCCTACGGTGACAGAGGAAAGCACCTTGCCCTCTGTTGCCTCCACAGTCTGCTCGGACTTTGTAGGCGTGACGGTTTTCGTCTCTGGGACAATCTGCACCTTACCAGTACCAGCATGGTACCCCTTTGGGATGGTGTATGACGGTTCCTCCGCTGTAAGGGTTTTATTTGCGGCCCCATTGTTTGGCATGGTGCCGGTAGAAACCTTACCCGTCTTATCTACAAATACCTTTCCAGTCAGCACGTCAGCCACAGCAGACACATCCTGGTAACTATCGGGAATCGGAGCTACCGTCACATCAGACAGTCCGTAATAACCGGGATCTGGTGTGACATTCTGCTGGGCTTTGGTGGGGGTGACACTCTTGCTCTGGAGGTTATAGTTTCCGCCCCCAGCCACACCGGACACTGTGCCACTTCCGTTGTGGTAGCCCTTGGGGATGGTGTATGTATCGCCCTCCTGGACTTGCGCCAATACAGCGCCCCGGTTTTCAATACCCTCGATCTCTGTTGCCAGCTTGTCCAATGTGTCAACGCTCGTGCCAATACCAAGCTCTACCGCTTTCGCACGGATCGTATTTCGCGCGGTTTGGATGCGGCTGATTTCAGTTGCTACGCTCATTTTTTACCACCTTTCAAATCGTCCCTAAAAGGATCTCGATATTTCCAACAGTATCCTGCACCGCCGCCGCAGTAATGGGAAGGGTGTTGTCCCCCTCGAAGTCGCTCACCGCATTTACAGAGAGCGTATTCGTTTCTCTGTCCAGCAGCAGGCCGTGGCCGATCCTATAGCCACCACCGCCGCCCTCTGGTAATGGTATATCTGATTCCTCATATTCCCCGGAATCCGGGCTAAAAATGAGCCATGTCCCGTTTGTGCCGGGTTTTGGCGGATTATTGTTAATGTCTGTCAGACGGTCCTCCATCTGCTCAAACTCGGAGGGCAGGGGCGGCGGGAATGCGTCTACCGCATTGATGCTATTAAACACCGTGGCATAAAACAGGTTGCTGTGCCGCACCTGGTCGCCCAGAGTGCCCCGAACCTGCATGGCGTATGTACCGTCATCCGCCAGCATGGAGGCAGTGAGCAGAGCACTGTACACTTCCCCATCACGGGAAAGCTGGATGATGTTCTTCTGCCCATCCTTCTCCACGTCCACCTTCAGGTCCCAATCTTCTGTCAGGTCCGTGGATATTTCCAGAGAAGTGACCTCATTATCACCCTCAAATCCAAGGGAAAAACCGGGGGGCGTACAGATATTCCAATCGGTCATGTAAATCATACGCCAACCTCCTGTGTCATAGCGGCCACCTTATCCAGAAGTGCGTCTATCTCTTCCCCACTGTATTTACTGGTGTAGTAGCTCGTGGGTGTTTCCTCTGCAAGCGCCTGTAACTCCATGGTAGAAATCCTCTGTTCCAGGGCGGACAGCCTCTCTTCTATTGTCATGGTATCTCACCTCACACGACGAATCTTCGGCCCAGCTTGTCCAGAATAAAGCGGCCAGTGCGGTCCATTACAGGGCCGGATTTAATTTCCTTCTGTACTCCATAGTATAGAATGATGCAGCCATCCCCACCAGCGCCTCCAGTGCCTCCGGTACCGCCACTTCCAGAATAGTTATCGTAGGTTCTTACATACGCTGAAAAATTTATTCTTCTTGTACTGGACGGAGTAGATGTTATGTTGATAGATGCATTATTTCGGACTGTAAGGTTATAGTTGCCAGCGGCCCCTCCGCCGCCTCCACCACCGCCTCCATCGCCGCCGCATCCATACAATGCGGCGGATGCCCCATCAGCACCCTTTCCACCAGACCCGGCCTTTGAAGGTATGAAAGTTCCAGTTCCACTAGGTTCTCTGACTGAAAGATTAAAACTCGGTGCGGTTGAAGAAGACCCAGCGGTTCCATTGTTTGCGCCAGAAGGACCTCCAGCGCCACCGCCACCTGAACCGGATGAAGAAACAGAGGCGTTTACGGAATAAGTCGATGTGTAGTTCGCATACGATCCGCCGTCACTTCCATTCTTTTGGTTACTGTAAGAAGGCCTGCCAGTACCGCCAGCTATCTCTCCAGCGTCACCGCCATTATTTCCAGGGGTCCCTCCGTCTGCCCCGTCAGAACCAGGAGTTCCAGATTTCGCATAGGTTATTCCTGATACAAGATCTGTATATCCGCTTGGTGCCGCCGTCCCGGATGCGGAAGACTCTTCTCCAAAAACAGTATCCTCTCCACTAGCTCCATTGGACTGACCGCCAGAGCCACAAATATAAGAGATAGTTTCTCCCGCTGAAACATTGATTGTCTTTTGATAGACCTTTCCGGGTTCCCCAGCTTTTCCGCCGGCACCTCCAACGCCTGCTTCTGTTGTATTTCCGCTTGATGAGATGGAAGCGGTTCCGGTTTTTGTTTGTCCGGCGGAATCAGATGTATAAATGGAAATCGTTTTTGTGTCATTTTTGCTTTCTCCAAATCCACCATAAAAATCGCCTGTACCATCATTCCCATTCCCACCGGCTCCGCCGCCTCCAATCAAGACCACTACCACCTGTGTAACGCCCTCCGGGACTGTCCAGGTTCCAGAGCCTGTCAGCACTTCATGCTCATCATATGTTACTACCTGCTCGAATTTCGGCGGCACAAATCCAACCAGCAACGTTTCGTCCGCTTTCAACGTGTTGGACAGGTTGATGTCAGCGGATTCCAGGCAGGCGGTGACTCCCGTTTTGTCATAAGGATGCCATGTCGCAACACGGTTACCCGGCACCTCTCCTTGGTATACAATAGGAGCCTGTATTGTTTCGGTCCATTGGAAATAATTAGCCAGCCGCTCCGCTACCGCCGTTGAATTTACCAGACTAACCAGTGTTGCGTCCTTCACCGTTTTAATGTTAGGCTCTGCCGCCTCAGATACATCCCTTACCACCTCTCTGGTATTATGGATATACGCCCTCCCTTTCAGCGTGCCAGAGCCGCCAGAAACCTTTGCGTAGTTGGCCCCGCTCTCCAAGATAGAGAAGCCATCAGCAACCAGCTCATACATCGGGCTATTAAATGTGATAATATCCCCTTGCTGGGCAGTTCCTTCAAACAGCTTGGTTTCCTCTCCGCCCTCCACATATTGGTGCTCTGTGACTACCACCTGGGTCACTGCGGAATCATACTTAACGGACGGTCCCTCGTACATCTGGTTCTGCGTCAGCTCACCGGATATCCCATCCCATAAGCTTTCTATACGCAACACCCCGCCTAAATCAGTCTTTATCACGGCTCCTATGGAAAACAGTACCTGTGCCAGATTATCTCTAGGCGATGCAATGGGCAACCACCCATACAGCTTGATTTCCGTCAGATTGGTTTTGATCTCATAGGGCACGGTCCCGCAGATACCTGGCAGGATTTCGGCAACTGTCTGACCCGTGTATATCCCGCCGTAGTGCTTTCCTTCAGCCAAAATGCCCAAGGCGGAAACTGCCGAAAAGGAGTATGTAGTAGCGCCAATCCGCTCGATGTTCTGCACATAGAAAATGCCGATCTGTTTTCCATTGTGTTCATAGATAACCGGGTCATTTCGTTTGAACTGTGTTAGTGTGGAATCGTCACTCTCCACGTCAAATTCCAGGGTGTTAATGGACAAAGAATCTCCCAACAGTGTACCGACCAAATAACAGTTTCCCTTTTTGATGTCATCTTCTTCCCCAAAGACATGATCCAGATATCTAATCTTGTTATTCCCCATCTCATGTCCTTTCCGGGCTCTTAGCCACAAACTTGATGGTTAATCCTGTCCAATAATTTTTTCCGCCAGACTGACGCAGCAGGTTGTCGCTCCCTTCCGTGACATACGCCTGGAAAGTTAGCGTACTCTGTCCGTATGGGAAGGTGACAGAGTGGAAGCTAGTCGGAGCGGAGAGGACTTCATAGAGCTGGTCGTACTCCTCGAGGCTTGCCCCCTCCCGCTCAATCTGGAGTTGATAGTTGTAGAACGTCCCGATGATATCCCGTTCCATGGTCCCGGACAGGAGTCGTCCGGCGTTTTTCCCGTCCAGGACCTGGAAGCTCCGTGTCAGACCTCCTGCCGGGACGCGAACCTTATAGGAAACTCCGTCTACAGTAAACAGACCCGCCATCAGAACACACCTCCGCTTACCAGGGACGGACCCTTTCTGGCGCTCTCAACACTGATTTTTGGCTCCAAAATTCTAGCAAGCTGTGCGAGCGACCCGTCAAAGGTTATGTTGACCGCCGTTTCTCCCCCAACTCCTCCCATCTCGGAGATGGCCTCCATAAATGCCTGTTTCATCGTCGCCAAAGGCGTTTCGATGTTTGTTCCGCTGCGCTGATCCCCAAGCACCGCCAGGAACTCACTATTAGGAGAAATTACGGCACCAGAGGCTAGGTGGGGGATATTAGATAGTTCAGTAGATGAGTAACCAGAGATTGACCGCCCACCAGAACTTATAGAGGCTGTGGATTTATTGGCTCTATTAGTTGCAGA
>ERZ860076.1555-NODE-1555-length-11108-cov-3.169275_pt1 | contig 11108 bp, 7 predicted proteins | sample MGYA00509982_ERZ860076 | MGnify/ENA primary metagenome ERZ860076 (study PRJEB30046, sample SAMN00715193) | human gut metagenome | study: EMG produced TPA metagenomics assembly of the A metagenome-wide association study of gut microbiota in type 2... | reverse complement strand
TAATGCACAAGCAACATCCGCAAACTGCATATCGCAAATATGCTATTTTAATAGGCACTATCATTGAAAATTGCGATAATAAAATTGCACTGCCGCATCAAATCCATTTGTCACTGTTCAGTGACCTGCGGTTCGGTACCCCCCCCCACCAGATTTTATGCTTCTGATCGTCTTTTCCAGCACCTTCATCTCAACCGGTTTTGAAACATGTGCATTCATACCGGCTGCCAGAGAATGCTGAATGTCCTCCGAGAATGCATTGGCAGTCATGGCAATGATCGGAATCGTCTTTGCCAGTTTATGGGAACTTCTGCGGATTGCCTTCGTTGCATCATAACCATTCATAACAGGCATCTGCACATCCATCAGAATCATGTCATAATCACCTGGAGCAGACTGTTCAAATGCTTTCAAAATCTCTTCGCCATTTTCACAGATGGTACATTCCGCACCTTCAATCTTTAACAGTTCCGTCAGGATCTCTGCGTTCAACTCATTATCCTCTGCACACAGGAATTTCATTCCCTGCAGAATATTACCATCCTGCTCATCTGTTTCTTCTTGTGCCGCCAGAGCAACCGTTCTATCCTCTGCAATTTTCAGATCCATGAGAACCTCAAAACAGCTTCCCTGTCCCAGTTCACTCTCCACATCAATGGTACCTCCCATTGCCTCAACCAGATTCTTAGTAATCGCCATTCCAAGTCCGGTTCCCTGTATTTTATTTGTAAGGGAACTTTCCGCACGGGTAAACGCATCAAAAATTGTATCCTTGAAATCTGCCGACATTCCCATACCATTATCGCTGACTAAGAAACGGTACTTTGCATAGACAGATGACTTTGTCTCACATTCTTCTACAAAGAACTGAATTTCCCCACCTTCCTGGGTATACTTCACTGCATTGGAAAGCAGGTTGCTGAAAATCTGCATCAGGTGAACCTGATCCCCATTCACCCACTCATGCTGAATATTTTCTTTTATGATTGTAAAGGTCTGATGCTTTTCATATATTTGAGAATGAAATATAGTGTCAAGTTCCTGCATAAAATCCAGAATAGAAAAGTCAGAATACTTGAAGACTGTTTTTCCTGCCTCAATCTTACTCATATCCAGAACATCATTAATAATTCCTAACAGATGCTGTGATGAAATATCTATTTTATCTGCATACTCTATAACTTTTGCTTTATTACCTGCATCATGTCTGATCAAAGATGTGATACCAATGATTGCATTCATAGGTGTACGAATATCATGTGACATATTAGACAGGAAATCCGTTTTCGCCTTATTTGCATTTTCAGCTGTCTGTAAAGCCTCTGTTGCAACGTTCTTTGCCTTTTTCAGTTTTTGATTGACTACTTCCATTTCCTTCATTGTTTGTAAATGAAGTTCATTATTTCTTTTTTCATATTCTGCTTTTTGATCTGCAAGACTAAGTCTGGAAATACTGTAGAATAATCCGGCAAAAAGTAAAAGTATAAAACCTGCCATGAGTATTGTTGTAAACAACACCGTTTTCTGGTAATCCATCAGCACATTGTCAACAACTCCCTTTGCCACAATGCATACCAAAATGGTGTTGTTGCTTTCTATCGGGCAATACCCCAGATAATAGGGGTTCTGTTTTCCCAAAAGTGCAACTCCGGATTCTCTGTTATCAAACTTCTTTTTGAACAAATCAGCCTCTTCTTCTGTAATAGCCTGTTCCCCTTTTAAATGTTTTAACAAAGAATAATTACGCAGGTATTTATCTCCACTCTGGTTCGTATACGTAATATTTCCGTCATGATCCAGCATGAACAAATATGCTTTCCCATCATAACCTTTCAGTTTTAACATGGAATCCAGTTTCGAATGATCATACACAGTTCCAATTGCCGTATAAGTTTCCCCATCGATCGTATATTCCTGACATGGAATCGCAACCAGATAACCGTCTTTTTTCTTCTGATCATAATCAAGACGCACCAGTTTTCCAATATTGTATCCATTCTTTAAGTCCAGCAGAAGTTTACTTGGCATATCAATCCGCATTTTTGTTCCACCTGCTGATATTGCCTGACCATTTTCCTGAAGGAATATAAGTGTACTTTCCGATTCTTTTTCCCATGCTTCAAAGAAACTTTTGTTCGTATCCGTTTCAAGAGACAGCTCCCTCTCATGAAGTAAAAATTCCTCAACCAACTGCAGCTGGTTGTAGTATCCACTCACTTGAAGATCATAGGTCTGCTGTATCTGTTCAACAACAGCTCCCATACTGCTTTTTCCATTTTCGCTGATATACTTATTAGACTTACTTATAAGATACTTTATACAAACTAAGCTTAAAAGAATAATAAGTAGTATAAGCAACAGCCTTGTTATTTTTTTTCTTTTATTTACCGTTTGTTCTATCTCCACTTTTACTGTTCAACCTCTATATAATCTTCCGGTGCTGACGGCTGCTGTCCTTTTGACATTGCTTCGATCCATGCACTTGATAATGTTGTATCTTTAAGCTGCTCAATCTCACATTTCGGATTTATTTTTTTCAAAACAGACATTGTGGTGTCTGTAAGAAGAATCGAGTATTCCTTTTCTTTGTCTATTTTCTTATCATTAACTGTCAAGTCCTTTAATGAAAATCCACTTTCCGCTTGATTGACGATCATTTTCATACCGGATGCAATTGGTAATTCGTATTTATTGGTTACGTAAAAATTCTCATCAGCATCAGCAAGATAATTTTCCACGAGTTCATAAACCTGTTTACCATTGATTTTTGCAACATATAATGCTGTATCTGAACTCTTCGCTGTCATCATGCCAACCCGGCTGCTGGTGCATTCTCCTTTGTACATAGAAGAAGTGAAATAATAATATGGTGCCAGAGCCAGCTGTGCATCATTTTCTTCTCTGATCGTAGTTAAAATGGAAGATGCTGCATCACGGCCATTTCTATCGTTCAGTGAAATGGAATATTCATTTTCAAAATTCACCGTTGCTTTTTCTTCTGGATCTTTACGATTCATTACACTGCGCAAAGTATCATAAGCCTGTGTTTCATCCATTTCCCCTGACAGTAATCCGTGAACAGCCTCAAGACTTGCATCAAATGATTTTTGAGCGGAATATCGGATATAAACAGCATTATTATTAATTTCCTCTTCCAGTCCAGGCACATCCTGCATCATGGTTGGAACATCTGTATTCAATGAAATAACACCGCTTCCATCCGCAATCAGCTTTTGCCCCTCTTCTGAAATCATACAATCCAGCACATCCAGTGCAGTATCCAGTTTCTCCCGGTCTTTTTCCAGGTTTTTGTTAAATGCAATGTTTAAGGACGGAGTCATGTACACATAGGATTCATCCGATGTCTGTGAAAAGTAAGGAATACGGATCAGCTCCGCATCCATCTGTTTCTGCAGCTGCTGCATAACCGTCGGATGTCCATGAAACATTGCTGATTTTCCCTCGACAAACATCTGGGTTCCTGTATCGATGTCAATATTGATATCTTCTTTACCAAAGTGCGAGTCCTTAAGAAACTGACTGGTTTCTGAAAAAATACGTTTCCATAATGTATCATCAAACTTTACTTCATCCGCTGCAGTCTCTGCACCGTTTCGCCATTCAATACCATCCAGGCTTGTAAACTCACCGATTGCCGCCGCCTGGATGATTTCATTATTAGACCAGTCTTCACCAAGATCCATGGAATACGGTTTTATGCCATTATCATAAAACTGCTGACAGGCCTGTACATATTCCTCATAATTTTCCGGAATCTTAATTCCATACTGATCAAACAGTGTTTTGTTGGCAATGATCGTCTGCGGAATACCACAGATTGGCAGCCACTGGATTTCATCCTCCGCATTCTTATAATATTGCACCGCATAAGAATAATACTTAGAAACAACATCATAAGAAGCAAAATCCATAAGATAAGGCTGTAAGTCCTGTGCATCTGTTCCAGAGAATCGACGTACTGTTATGATATCCGGTAATTCATCATGTTCTTTAAAATAACTGTATAAATCGGTATCATTGTTACCAATAATAAATTCAATATCCTGATCAGGAAACTGTTCATGGATATAGGGTGCAATATTTTTCATCAAACGATTTTCCCACAGATAAACGGTAAGATGATCATCGTTTTTAGATACTTCTTTCTTTGACTGTCCACATCCAGACAAGACAGCAGTTGCTACAAGTACACCTGACACCACTGCTATCAGACAACGTTTTGCCTTTTTCATACTTTTATTTTCCTCATTCTTTCCTGATAAAATCATTATTGTTACGTCTGTGAAATAACACCGTAAAAAAGCACCGTCAGACAGACAGTGCACCTCATTTCATGCAACTGGCTGCCATTTTACAGGCCCTGTAGCTTTGCGTCCCAGACTTTCATCTGGTTTGCCGATTTCCTTATTATAGCTTTAATCTTATGCAAAAAACTAATTTTATTATACTTTAACATTCTACTATGCACAAGAAAAAACCGTTTTAACGTTCAAAAACAAAAAAGAACAGCCGATACATATACTCGAACTGTTCTTCTACTTCCGAAGTCCACGTAGCATTGACATTACTGTTTCCTGCTCATTTGTACTCAGATCGTTCCATATCCCTAGAACTTCTTTCTGTTTTTCTGTCAGATTCGGATGCCCCGGCATTTCCAAAAGGTCACCATCCCAGCCCCGGCTACCTTTCTTGTCTGTTTGTTATAATTCAGTCCACAAAGTTCGCACTGGATTCTGTCCACGATGCTTTCTGTGCCGTATGCTCCCAGTGCTGGATGACCTCTGTGCCGTCATGCAAGCAAAAGAGTAATTCGTGTACTCCCTGCACTGTGATGGATTCCACTTTGTCAAAAAAGAGCTCCTCATCAAATTCGGGAATGCCCAGCACTTTTGCACTGGCTTCCATGAGCTTTGCTTCTGGAATATTCTTGGAATCACACCGTCTGTACTTCTCTGCTTTCTTCCCTGTGCAAACCCAGGTCGGACATTTCTCTCCATTTTTGCTTGTATTCCAGAGCTGTCTTGTATAATGTCTGCCACAACGACCACAAATCACTTTCTTGGTGAATGGATACATTTTTCCTGTACGATTATACGGGAATTTTCCTACTTCTTTATTATAAGCAAATATTTCCTGCACTTTTTGAAATGTGTCCATTTCGATAATTGCTTCATGAGTGTTTTCAACGAAATATTGTGGAAGCTCGCCTTTGTTTATCTTTTTCTTTTTGGAAATGGGGTCTTGGATAAATGTTTTTTGAAGCAACGTATTTCCCGTATATGTTATATTTCTTAATATCCTGCTGATGGCACTTGTTGAAAATAACTTTCCATTTACTGTAGTAATACCTTTCTCAGTCAATCGGTCTACTATTTTCATGTAAGAAGATCCCCCTAAGAAATCAGAAAATATCTGTTTTACGACCTCCGCTTCTTCCGGAACGATCACCATCTGGTCATCTGCCCATTTGTATCCAAATGTTCTCCTTTTTGTATTTCCAATTCCCTGCTCAAACCTTTTCCTTATCGCCCATTTTTCATTTTCACTGATAGATTCACTTTCTGCCTGTGCAATGGATACAATCAAAGTCAGCATTAATTCGCCTTCTTCTGTCATTGAATCAATTTTCTGTTCTTCGAACCATACAGAAATATTCTGGCTTTTCAGCTTTCTCACAATGTTCAGCAAATCTACCGTATTACGAGAAAAACGACTTACTGATTTCACAAGAATTTTGTTAATCTTTCCGGCTTCGCAATCCCTGATCATCTCACAAAATCCTGTCCGCTGTTTGATTCTTGTCCCGGAAATGCCTTTGTCCGCATAGATTCCCGCAAATTCCCAATTTGGTTTGTTATCTATCATTTGCTTATAATACTCTTTCTGAGCTTCTAAAGAATGGTGCATCTGAACCGACTCGACAGAAACACGCACATAAGCTGCAACTTTTAATTCTTTTGGCATCTTTCATACCTCATTTCCGCACGTCGCTGCAACTCTCTCTGAACCTTATCAAATGTTTCCGGCTCAATTATCGCCTCATGATTCCCCACCACATAATATTGCGGAACTTCTCCCTCATTTTTACGCATTTTTCTATCCAGAAAGTTTCTCGAATACCTTTTTTGAAGCAATGCATCACCTCGATATTTTTCATTCTGTAAAATATTTTTCACCGTGCGGTCCCGCCAGATTTCTTTTCCGTATGGCGTGGGAATCCTGCGTTGCGTCAATTCTGCCGCGATTCGATAAAATGAGTTCCCGTCCAGAAACATTTTATAAATCATACGCACCGTTTCCGCTTGCTCAGGATTCACCTTCAATTCGCCGTTTTCTCCACGGTCATATCCCAGAAAGTGACGATACGGAACAAACACTTTCCCATCCTGAAAGGCTTTTCTCATCCCCCACCTTGTATTTTCAGAAATGCTCCTGCTTTCTTCCTGAGCCAACGAACTCATAATCGTAATCAGAAGTTCGCCTTTCGCATCAAAGGTCCATATATTTTCTTTTTCAAAATAAATTTCCACTCCATGTTCCTTCAATTTTCTTATCACAGAAAGGCTGTCCACCGTGTTTCGTGCAAATCTGCTGACCGATTTCGTCACGATCAGGTCAATTTTTCCATCCATTGCATCCTGAATCATCTGCAAAAAAGCTACTCGTTTCTGGGTGGACGTACCTGTCACGCCCTCGTCCGCATATATCCCCGCAAAAATCCAGTCCGGCTTTTTCTCAATATAACGCGTATAGTATTGTATCTGTGCTTCATAGCTTGTCTGCTGACATTCGCGATTCGTACTTACTCGTGCATATGCTGCGACCCGGCGATTTGTTCTTTTCCCAACCAGTCCCGATTCCGTTTCTACCCTCGCCGGAATGATCGTCACTTGTTTCACTTGCTTTTTCGTGTTAGTCATATGTATGCTTTCTCCTTTTTCAAAAATGTTTTTACGCTTATATCATCATAACAGAATTTGAGGGATCAGATGATACCGTAACAAAGGTTGCCATGGTATGCGTTGCCGCTGTAGCGCTGGGATCAAGTACATATGCTTGGTTTGTAACAAATAATAAGGTTGATGCAACATCTAGTTCAATTAGTGCACAGTCAAATGCAGCATTTATGTACATCAGAGATGAGAAAGAAACATCTACAGATTTAACAAGTGATGACTCAAGTGTTGATTCTAAAGCTCTGTACCCGGCTCACTGGGCTTTGACAAGTGAAAAAACAACATATGCAGATGCTGGTAATTTTTACAAGGCATATGCACAGGGCGTTGGCGCAGCAACAATGGATAGTAAAACATTAGCAAAAATTACTGATACCAAAGGTAGCGAAACAGAGGGTACACCTGCGGCTGCGGTAGCAAGTGATTATGCAGTAAAAAATACCTTCTATGTAGGAACTAAGGGTACAAACCTTACAAATCTGATTGTAGATACTACTACTGGAAATATTGCTATTGTTGACAAGTCTACAAACAGTGACGCAAATGCTGAATTTGATGATGCACTTAGAATTCTTGTTAAATGTGGAAATAACTGGGTTCTCTGTGATAAGAACAGTATTTTAGGTGCTTCCAATACAGATAATAAACTTGCAGATACTGTAACAGCTGGTACAGAGCAGAAAATTGAAATCTATGTATTCTATGATGGTGATTCAGCTAAGATTTATACTAATAATCTTGAAAAACTGACAACAGCATCCAAGAATATTAAGGTTACATTTACAGCAACACCTGCTAACAGCTAATTTATAGTAAGTATGAGTGATAATCTGTTCTCCACGGTTGTGGCGTGGAGGGCATATCAAAGAACGGAATACCTTCCGTTCTTTGATATGCCTTGGGAGAGGAGTATATTAATGAAATTAGAAAATTATCACATAAAGAAATTGAAAAAAGAATTAATTGCGGCTGTATTAAGTGTAATCGTTGCGGCAGTTGCATTAGGCACTTCGACTTATGCATGGTATGCTACGAACAATAAAGTAGACGGAAACACAAGTACAGTAAGTGCAATGGCAAATGGTATGGTTTTACAGATTGTAGCGGGCGATACTCCGATACATGGTGGAAATACATGGACGATTGCTGCCGGAAAAGGTCATGAGATAAGTCCCGCTTCAACTGACAACATAGTAGACTGGTATGTCCCTTCAACATGGCAGGGAACAGATGTGAATACTTATTCTAAACCAAAACTTGACGCTACAGGAAAATACAGTGTCCAAAAGCAGGATTATTACGCATATACAGTCTCTGAATATACATTATATACGATCAACAGTACTGGGCTTGCGGATGTTTATCTTGATAACAGTACAACAAGTGGTCCTGTTACGATTACGCCATCTGAAGGTGCTAGTCAAGAATGGTATGATAAAATCAAAGGTAGTGTTCGTGTAGGAATCGTAATAAACAATGAATTGAAAGTAGTATATGCTCCAGTCGCACCGTCGACGAAAGAAACTGGTAATGATGTAAATTCGACTGTGGGATGGAGTTGCGTTGATGCTTCAATGGACAAAACAATATCTCCTACATATAAACATATAGAAGGAAATTCCTTGACAGATCAGAATGGTGGAAATTGGGGAGCCACAAAAGATGGTGATTATTATATAAAACCAACCGGAAATGATCAGAAGATTGCTGAGCATGTAGACTACAATGGCGTATCACTGAAAATTTATATATGGATGGAAGGAACGGATTCTGACTGTGTAAATATGAATGGTTTGGATAAGGGAACTGAAAATCCGACATTCGATGTGACGGTTAGTCTTGTTGGAGTTGCTGTAAAATAAATATGTTCTTTTGAAAGGTCATGGCACGAGCCATGGCTTTTCTTTTTCCTCACTATTCCCATAGTGTACTTTGTTCCCACATGATGTCCTGCTTTTTTCGCATATTGCATTTCTCCCTTTTGAAGTTTTCTTTTCAGTTACATGACTATACCAGAAATCAGGGAAATAGCGATTCATCAGATGTACCGAAAATACGTGGAGGAGATTGGGGATAGTAGACAATATGGGGAAATCGGGATAAAAGAAAAGCCATGGTTCGTGCCATGACCTTTTAATTCATATTTGCTGTCTTATTCAGCAGAAATACCTGCCAGTTTTACATTTACGTTATAAGTTGCCGGGTCTTCTGCTGCTGCATTATTAACACAATCCGCATCGGTGCCTTCCATCCAGATATAAACACGCATTTTTACGCTATCATACCCTACGGAAGAAGCGATTTTTTGTGTGCCCGGTGAAACCTCATAGTTCTTTCCAACCTTAGTGGCTACCCAGTTTTGATTATTCTGATCGGCATAAGTAGTAGCATAAATATACGGATACCTAACTGCGACTGGTTTTAATTTACCATCAGTTCCATTTCCTATGCATGTCCATCCATCACGAGCTTCTTCATCGTTGCCTTTTCCGGTTTCTTCATATGGTGCGTAGACTACTTTTAATTCTTCCTCTCCATCATCAATATACTTGTTGTCTACATTTTTCTTGATGTTCTGGATTGTAATACCAATTCGCATAGATTTCGGGATTGTGTCTGTAGTTGGTGTTCCATTTGCTGATAAAGTAATCGGACTTCCTTCGGAAGCATCCAGATAGACATCTGCATATCCTGTCTCATTGATGGTATACAGAATATACTCACTTTTAAGATATGCATAATGTGGATCATCATCTGTACCATATTGTCCTGGTTTTCCATCAGCAACAAAGGTTGGTTTTCTGTAAGATGTAACTTTTCCCTCGTCATTCCATCCTTCGCATACATACCAGTTTGTCAGATCATTTGTGGATGATGGGCTGATAACACCGCCTGTTGTGGAAGCGGCGAGAGAAGTCTGTTCGCCACCATGTTGCGGTCCCTGTTTAGCAGTTGCAATCTGAAGAATGAATCCGTTTGTGGTTGCACTGATTTTGGTTGTAGTTGCTTCAACTGTATGATTCGATACATACCATGCATAAGTTGCTGATGTTAACGCAATGCCAGATATCAAAACAGAAGTAGCAGTTGCCATTAACTGCATTTTCATCTTTTTTACATTCATATGCTTATCTCACTTTCCTTTACTTCTACATGCCAAAAAGCAGAACATAATTTCTGCTCTTTGGCATGTACCCCACGCCACAACCGTGAGATACGTTTTTTATAACTAATTATTTCTCATGTAACTCCGGTGTAGCATCAAAGGTAATAGTTACACCAATATTACTTAACTTATCTAAGTTAGTGGTATAAACACGTCCATCAGATCCTTCATAGTAAACATAAACAGATAATGTTACATCGTTATTCTTTCCGAATTTTGCTGCGTGAACGATACCATCTGTACCAGACTGACTTTCGATTTCCCACTTTGTTTCTGCAGTTGTGATAGCTGTCTTAGCACCCAATGCATCATATGCATCTTTCGTAATTGTAGTTGCTGTGTTGGTTGCTAAATGATAGGTATTAGAATCATCAGCATCAACCACATATGCGTCTTTTCCTAAAGTAGCTATTGGTCTAGCAACAACCCAAGCGTCGCCATCTGTTACTAATACACGAATGGCTGTGTTCAAATCAGAATCTGTTTCGTTCTTAACTTCCAAACCAGTAACTTTCAGTTTCGTAAATTCACCATCATATGTACCAGTACCTACATAGAAAGTATTTTTAAGATTATAATCTGCCTTTGTTGCTTCATCAGCAGTTCCATTTGTACCAATTACAGTTAAACCAGCTGTGTTGATTGCCGCATTATCTTTTGTGCTGGCATATCCTGTTTTCCAAACAGCTTTATCAGACTCTTTTACTACTGTTGCCGGATACAGCTTTGTATCTGGTGTAAAGGTTTCGCTTGCAGTAGTAGATGATGTGGAACTTGTATCTGTTTTTCCTTTGGCTGCATTATCAATTACCAGATATGCAGAGTTACTCTGTGCACTGATATTTGTTGTTGTAGCAGTTACTTTGTTGTTACTTACAAACCAAGCATAAGTACTTGATCCCAGCGCTACGCCGGCAACGCATACCATGGCAACCTTTGTTACGGTATCATCTGATCCCTCAAAT
>ERZ860076.1546-NODE-1546-length-11151-cov-4.553172_pt1 | contig 11151 bp, 14 predicted proteins | sample MGYA00509982_ERZ860076 | MGnify/ENA primary metagenome ERZ860076 (study PRJEB30046, sample SAMN00715193) | human gut metagenome | study: EMG produced TPA metagenomics assembly of the A metagenome-wide association study of gut microbiota in type 2... | reverse complement strand
TAGGCACGGAGATATTTCCCACGAAAAGAACGCGATACCGCGCAATTGGGGAACATCCGCTACAAACGCCCCGCAGGGTGACAAGGCTAGCCCCGTCACGGTGAACAACATACCCCCGGCCGCATTTCACCGGCGTATCGGTAAACAGCACGTTCTGTCCGGCCGCCACGGCCTGTACAGCGTTCGCAGTAAGTTCAACCGCCATGCTCTCCCCTCCTTACGCTACGTTTCCGCAGCCGCAGCCGTAGCCGTTACCGTAGCAGCAGTTAGGATTGTCGTACCGGATTTTCACCTGTCGATACTCGGCTTTGAACCGTTCTTTGTAATCGGCAGAATTCATACCGGCAATAGTGTCTTTCAGTTCCATAAAAATTCCTCCTTAAATTTAGCCCAGCCCGAGCCGGGCAAGAATAAACCCTACGACAGCGGCCACAACGATGTAGATAACCTTTTCCACAACGCCCTTCCACCGCTTGCCGGGTTCGGCTTTCAGCTCCTGCACGTCCGTGCAGAGGCCGTCAACCTTCTCCCCGGTAACTTCCACCTTCTCCGCCATGACGGCAACAGACGTTGCCAGCGTGTTCAGCGCTTCCGTATGCTTCTCAAGAGCGTCCAGACGGTGGGAGTTGGATTTGCTCCGCTGTTCTACCGCAGAAAGCCGCCCGGCGATTTCTGTTTCTTCCATTGGCATACTCCCTTCTCAGCCGTTCCACCGGCTGTACTTCCCGTTATCCTCGTGGATGCCCCATCCGTACAGCCCCAGACCGCCCCGCCCGGGGATTTTCTCGGCCTGCACCTCCTGCGCTATGGCATACAGCTTCTCCGGGGGAATAGCCCCTGAGAGGTCTACGGCCTGTCCCGTGGTGTGCAGGGAGTTGGATACTCCGCCCACTTCGGCGTTGTGCCGCTTGCACCGCACACCGGAATTTACATGCAGGGGAACCCCCCCCCTGCGGCGTATCTCGTCGGCCATGCGGACGGTTTCCTCTGCGGGTTCTGCGGGGAAGCCGTTGCAGTATTTCCCGCCGCACTGGCACCGGAATTCCTCACGGGTGAAATACTTGATATCATCCCAAAACGTCCCGGTCTTTGGCGCGGGGCCGTACTCCGACTTTTCCACCTTCACCGCCGTCCCTGCGATAGCACCGATGAGCATCTTCTGGGTAGCCGCACCCGGTATCCCATCCACGGTAAGTCCATAGTCGGCTTGAAACGCCCGAATTGCCCCTTGGGTGTTTCTGCCATCAACGCCGTCAATCGTGCCGGGAGAATAGCCCAGATAGGTGAGCAAGCACTGAATCTGTTTGACGGTCACGCAATCACCACCCCGTACTTCGCCAGAATGGCAATGATGTCGTCGGTGAGGACTTTTTTCAGCTGGCCGGGGGGCAGCTTGGCGATACTCGCGGCGATGGCACGCATATCCTGCTCCCCGTCCTCAGCGGCACGGATTTCCACCAGCCGCTTTTTGGCTCCGTTACTCCACTTCTTCATCTGGCTTCACCTCCAAAAGGTTCAATGCTTCCTGCCTTTATCATCCTTCTTGTAGATTTCAGCGCGGCTCTTTGCGCCACCAGAGGTGTCAGGCGGGGTCTGTGTTTGGGTGCCGGTGGTGGTAGTCTTGCCGATCAAGCCCTTGTAATCGCCGGAAAGCAGCCCATCCAGTGCGGCGGTATCTTTGATACTTTCGCCGTCCAGCTTCAGGCCGTCAATTTCGGCTTTCGCTCCACGGATTACCAGCCCCATGCTCTCGGCGGGAATGCCCTTGCTCTGGAAGTACGCACGCGCGGCCTTTTCCTTGGCGGCGGCGCTCTCCTTAGCGGCAACTCCGTCTTTGAAATCCTGAAAGTCTTTCTTTTCCTTCTCGTACTTGGCCTTGTAGCCGCCGTCAGCGTCCTCCTTTTTCAGGTCATCCAATTCCTTTTGAATGCCCGGGAGCTTCTCAGCGTCGGCCTTGTACTTCCCGATATCGGCTTTCAGGCCGTCCACGGTATCGGTGTGTGCTTCAATAATGGTGTCTACCTGTTCATCGGTAAGCCCCATTCCCTTCAAAAGTTTGCGAGTTAATGCCATTGTGTCAGTCTTCCTTTCTTCGCCCCTATTCTTCGGGGACGACTGTGATATAAAAACCGCTATACTTCGCGGGTTTTACCAAAACAAACAAAAAAGGAGCCGAACAGTACGCAAAATGTACGTACTGTTCGGCTCCGATTGCCCTTTCCAGCGCCCAATTACGCGGGAGGAAATTTATTATTTGAAGAATATTTGATTGTTTTCTTTGCCTCGAGGACTATGTAGCCTTCGCCCTTGCGCCGTATCTCCACATCGTTCCCGCGCTTTATGATACTCATGTTATTTCTCCCTTCTTCTGAGATTGGTAATCTTCTGCTCTACAGTTTTCAGGTTCTGCCGAAGGGTACGAATCTTGTCTTTATCCTCCCCTTCCTCCTGCTGGCTCAGTTCCCGATATGCCCGCACAATATCCGGAATCCGGGATTCATTCCTTTCATAACCTCGCGGGCCAGATTCTTGGAGTAGTATTCGCTCATGCCCTCCAGCACGGATTCCAGAATGATGCTTTCCGGGCTGTCGTCCATCTGTTCCAGAACGGACAGGAGCTGCACACCGTTCTTCTTCAGCTCCCGTTTGTAATAGGCGCTGTCATAACGATTCCGACTGAATCTGTCCAGCTTGTGGACGATGGCAAAGTCGAAGTCCCCTTCTCTGGATGCCGCAATCATTTTCAGAAATTCCGGACGGTCATCCGTAGTCGCGGATTTTGCCCGATCACAGAATTCGTGGATGACTACAATGGAGTTCCGGCTGCAATACTCATCCCAAACGTCGTCCTTTTCGGCGTTGGTCATGTCGTTCTTGTAGATGGTCAGGGAGCCGGTTCTGGATTCGTCAATAGGAGCGTCCTCCAGTTCGGCGGCGGAAACGGCAACAGGAAAACTCAGCAGCAAAGTCAGAGCCATCAGCAGGGAGAGAATCTTCGTCAGTTTTTTCATATTGATTTTCCTTTCATAGATAAATGATGATATTGGTTTACATAACTTTTAGAAATCACCGAAAAGCAGAAAAGCCAGGGCTGATCCCTGGCACAGTAGTAGGCAGTCATTTTATTGTCTCCGTTCTCTACGATAGGAGTAGACGAGAAGTGCAGTACAGAGGAATATACACGCGAATTGAGATACCCGAAGCCATGCCCCGGAGGTCACGCCGGTATCAGGCAGCTTAAATATTTCGCAATTCACTACACGAAAAGAAACCGTCAGATTATCCGCCGGTAGTATTCCCTCAAAGGCAGGCTCCGTCAAAAGCGAATACCCTTTGGGCGCTTCCAGTTCTGTCACGCGGTACATCAGTCCCGGATGCAATCCAGTCCATTCCAAAAGCCCATCCTTTCCGGAAGTCAAAGTACCATTTACGCATTTGGCATTGAAACAGAATCCCTCTCTGACCGTTTCTGCATCGGTGTATTCCACCGGCCACCAAAGAGAACCATCCTTGCTCCATTCCAACAGGAACTTCGCATCTGCCAAGGGTTCTCCACGGATGTCCACTTTCTCAATGAGAATCCTGCCAGGGCGCAGAGCGTTGGTGAAAGAAACCCCGGCTGTTTCTCCGGCTTTCACGGTCACAGTCTGTGGATTCTCACTAGTGCAGGAATACAGGCTATTCTCCGGAATCAGCTCCTCAACCTTGTATTCTCCGGGCTGTATCTTTCCAGTGAGAATCAAACCTGTTTCATCCGTGGTAAAGGGCGAACCGGGGATTTCCGTGTCAGAAGAATCTGTGATGCGGAACTGCCAGCCTGTCAGACTGCCTACCGTTTCCATGGCTTTCTGAATTTGGATTTTGCCATATTGCATATTGCAAAAGCTCACAGTTGCAGTCTGTCCCGCAGTGATATTGACCGTTTTCACAGAGGTGTCACAGACCCAGTAAGGGTCATCCACTTCAATTTCCTTTGCGTACAGCGTCCCAACAGACAAATCGGAAACCGTTACACTTCCGTCGGCCCCGGTGGTAAAGGGAGAACCGGAAACAGGCTTTGTGCAGGCGGCATCGGTGTAAAGACCGATCTGCCAACCATCCAAATTCTTGCCTGTGTTTGTTTCCTTGACCAACTTAACGCCGCCGGTGTTAAGCCTGTTGTGGAAATTAACCGTTGCTGTAGCTCCTGCAGTGATGGTTACTTTCTGAGGATTGGCGCTGTCGCAGGTATATAGAGCAGCAACACTCGCGTCCGTGTGCCTGAACCGGAATCAGAATATAATCCGATGCAGACAGAGCATTGATGACCAGCATACCGAGAGACGGGCGGCAATCCAGCAGCACATAGTCGTAATCCTTTTTAATTTGATCCACATACTGCCGCAGCACCGTCTCCCGGCTCATGACATTTTCCAGCCCCACCTCTACGGCGGACAGGGTACGGTTGCCGGGGACGAAATCAAAGCCCTCATGATGGTGGCAGATTTCGGGATGATCTCCGCCGCTGACACCCGCCACGATATCGTTCATGGCATTGCCCAGTGTCAGCGGCAAATCATTCGGTTTTCGAAGACCCAGCATTTTGGTTAAGTCCCCCTGTGGGTCAACATCCAGCAGAAGAACCTTCTTGCCTTGCATCGCCAGACCAGCGCCCAGGCAATACACCGTAGTGCTTTTCCCCACACCGCCCTTCTGGTTTGCAACGGCAATGACCTTCGTTTTTGCCATTTGGGTTTCCTCCTTAAATAGATTTAGCCGCCTGCGGCAAGGCAGACGGCTATGTATGCGGCAAGTATTTTGAATTTTTCTATGTATATCTTGGCTGGACTTGTCCCCCTTTGTGTCCTATATGCTGGATGCCTTTGAGCGCTGCCTGATCGATGCGGCCCTTTCTGTAAATGCGCTTACAGAAGCAGAATCAAAGCTTCTGGAACGGATGAACAAAGCTGGCATCCATGCTGAAATCACAACGAAAAAAGCCGCTGGCATTTTGCAGCGGTCTGAGAATGGTGCGAGAACAGTTTTGAATTCTCTTGTTAAGAAAGGGTATCTGACCGTAGAGGCAAACAAAGCGCCTTATATCTACCACCTTCACCAGCATATTCCCTACAATTAACCACAAGAACGTACTGCCCATTAATAAGGCAGTGCGTTCTTCGTGCTATATGCGGTATTTTCACTCTGTCCGACTATCTGCTATCGTTCAGGAATGCTCCATCCACAATGTGGAATACTAGCGCAGAGGTGATGATTATGGCAAAGAAAGGTATGAAGCATCCCGATGTGACCCGTGGGCCGAGAAATGAGACTTCCCCTGTCCCCCAGATTCAGGGCAAGGCCAAAAGCGGTAAGGAAAAAGCAAATCCTATCATCGCGGGAACCACCGGCGCAAATCAGAAGGTGTGGCACGAAAAGCCTATTTCCGAAGCTCACGGAATCATTGACACTGACCTGGCAAGGGATAATCTGGAAAACGACATTCCTTTCGCGGATTTGCAGGATCTGTAATTCCCCTTCTGCCACTTAAAATGCAGGGCACGACAAGTGTGCCCTGCTCATAGTCTAATCCTGTAGTGGAGCAAATGGCTATGCACTGAAAACAGACAAACCGCCTACTTGAAGAAACAAATACACGGTTTTGGATGGTATATATTTGATTCTTTTTGCAGGGGTGAGCGGGACTTTCATAATAGATTCATCCGACCTCTTTGTTCACTTATGGTAAAGTACTTATTATGAGAAATGTCAACTGCAACTTCGTATTGTCATTGACCGCCAACTTGTATCGTGCGATGTCATCTGATTGTGATGTGTTGATCACAAAAACTGTACTATTTTGGTGACCAGTAGCATTTTGGGGTGGGTTGTGATATAATGTAAAAAAGGAGGGATGATTTTATGCCGTTGACACGTTTGATTATTAAAAATTATAAATCAATTAAGGATTGTGATATCTCCTTGTCAGATTTGAATGTCCTTATTGGCGGAAACGGCACAGGTAAAACTAACCTGCTTGATGCAATAAGTTATTTTTATCGGAATTTAACGGAAACAAACCCCAGCAACATGGTGTTCGATGAGAACAATCATTACAGCAATGAGCTGAGAATCACATTGGTGTACGATTTATCTGAGTTCGTTAAAATATCAAAATCCAATTCAGAAGATACTCTCGATATCTTCGAAGATCAGCCAGAAAAGAAAACGAAGTATGGAGGGTATTATAAGGCAATTATTGCAATGGCCTCCCAATCTAAAGATAAGAAAATCCGCGTTGAATTGTCACAGATTAAAGGTCGCACAATACATTGGAATTGTTCCTACGAGGATCGATTGATTTTTAAGAGCTTGTTTCCGATGTTCTATGTTGATACGCGGAATCTTGACATAACAGAGTGGGGCTATGTTTGGGATGTATTAGGTGAGTTAGCAAAGGTGTCCAACTCGGAAAGAAAGATTATTGAGGACAACCTCAGTGATATACTATTGGATGAGAGTAAAGCTGTTTCTCGCAAACTGAAGGTAATAACCGAGATATTTTCTGCAGCTGATGTGAGTGTAAAACCGGCAATATCGAGAGAGTTTGCCAAGAATCTGACGAAGCTTTACTTTTCGGGAGATATCATACGCCAAAAAGGAAAGCAACTTGGGTATTACTCTACAGGAACCAACTCTGTCAAATATATTGAGTTGCTTTTGAAATCAATTGATGCTATCTCCAAAGCAAAAATGAAAGAGCCAATCGTGCTTTTTGATGAACCAGAAGTAAGCCTGCACGCAAACTATTTGGATGAGCTGGCTGATGCGATGATGGATGTAGGGAGCAAGCTAAGCATCTTAGCATCAACACATTCTGCTCGCTTGGCAAAAAATATTATCACGGAATCAGAAACGGTTGCCTTATTTAATGTAAAACTTATCAGCCAATACACCCACGTTCAGAAAATGAAAAAGTTTTTGCAATATAGCCCTTCCTCAAAATACCGAGTATTGGATGATCATATCAATTCTTATTTTTCCAGAGCAATTCTGTTTGTTGAGGGAGAAACAGAGTTAGAACTATTTGCAAATCCTTACTTGCGAATCCTATTCCCGGCATTAAAAATGGTAGATGTTTTCAAGGCACTTAGCGACAAACCGATACTGAACATAATGAATCCGAGTCTGACAAATATACAGACACCATATTTGTGTTTAATAGATATGGATAAGGCAATTAATTATAACAGAGGGAGTAAAAAGTTTTCGCTCAAAGGAGAATACTTTCAGTCTGACTTGAAAGAGTGCTTTCAGTATCGGAGTAAGCACCAAACAGAAACATATCTCTATCATCAGCGCGAGCGCATCAATGCTATGGCTGAAAAGTTACATGTGCATTATTATTTACCATTTTTAAGCTGTGAAGATACAAATTATAGGGCATTCATTTCTGTAATTCAGGAATATTTATTGGCATATAATGTGTTTGTATTGTCTACTACGGTGGAAGGAATGCTGATAAATACACAGACATTGGATTTTGCCCTTTTGTTTTTGAAACAAAAGAAAAAAGAGCCTGATTACAATGTATTTAAAGTATACTGGGAGGGTCTACCAAAGACCGATAGACTCAATGCAATGCGAATAGTTTATAACGGCAAAACGGATCTTCTTATTGCATGGAAGACATTGTCTAAGAGCTTGCTGCCTGACAGCGACAGAGCTGTCGTAGAAAAAGCAATGATCGGGGATAAGACGTCTGGCTGGGTTTCTGAGTATCTGGATGCATTTTTTCAACAGGCAATTAAATGTGAAGGAAAGATTACAGAAAAGTTATTTCGTAAGTATTTAGACGATGAAGATCACAAAAAAGCAGTATTAAAGGAATTTGAAAAAAATTTCTCAGAATTGCACTCGCTTATTTCCAGAATCTGTGCTATGATTTACGAGTAAACAGCAGAGTAGTACATAAGTAGTAATGCTTGAGAAATCAAGGCCTTGATGTCAGCGTAGCAAACTGAAGTCCAAGGAACTATAGTCACTAATTGGCTACACCCCCGTCTGCGCGCCCGTGTCTCATTGCTCAATGTGCAGCAGATAGCACGCGCTTCGCGATTTATTAGGAAGGTACTTGTATACTACTCTCTGTTTCAATTTTAAGGAGGTTTCCATGTCTACGCTTGAATCATTTTGTAATTTAGTTTGGGGAACTTCCTATTTCAAAGTTACACAAAAAATTTCCAAAAACGACTACAAGGAGTTCCAAATTCCTAAGAAAGGCGGCATGCGTACAATAAATTATCTGGATAAAAATTCTCCGTTAGGTGAACTCCAGCATCAGTTGCTCTTAAACTATCTTTGGAAACACGATCTTCCGGTTTGTGTAAAGGGGTTCCGGAAGGGTGAAAGTTATAGATCATTTCTGTCAGATCATATAGGTTCTGAGTTCTTTTTGAGGATAGATATATCCTCGTTTTTTCCTTCAATCAGCGATACTTTAATAAAAACTGAATTCTCTAATTTGGTCACATGCAGCATAGCAGAGGAGAAAGCAAAAATACTTGATCTAATATGCGACATTGTTACATTGGATAACAAGTTGCCTCAGGGTGCTTGTACATCACCTATGGTATCGAATATTGTTATGGCAAGAATTGACCAGCGAATAACTAAGTATTGTCAGGTATTTAACATCCGCTATACACGGTATGCAGATGATTTGCTGTTTTCAAGTAAAGAATTTAACTTTTCTGAAAAGAAGTGGTTTATTAAGAAGATCAAGTACATACTGGCCGCCCAAAAGCTGAAATTGAATTATGGCAAACAAAAGATGGGACGAAAAGAGTTTGCTTTGAATGGATATATAATATCTGATACTGGCATACGCCTGTCTAGGAATCGTCTTTCTGACATCCGACACAGTGTGACTTTTTCTAAAAACAATTATTCACTTTTGGAAACGCAAGGTGTAATTGCGTTTCTAAATGAGGCAAATAACTTGCCTTTAAAGTATCGGGATCTGAAAAAATATCCGTTTTCAACAGTATTCCAATTCGTTCAGTATTTGTGCGGCTACCGATCTTTTTTGATTTCTTTGACAGACGAGAACTACGCATCATCTACATTTCAAAAAGAATTGCAAAGGTTGATTCGGAGAATTGAAAAAGAAATTATTAGACTCTCAAAAGCAAATTCTGTGGCAATTCGCAAGAGTTGCTAGAATAAAGCCAATAGCTTAGGCGTGAACAATCTAAGATTGTTCACGCCCTCGCAATTATTGCGCATCCTGTCAGACATTTTCATCAACAGCATCTGATGCTCCTGCCGGTATTACACTGGGTAGTCCCACAAATAAAGATTGATGATTCGATTGAGGCCAGCGCCCCTGCTCATAGTCCAATCCAGTAGTGAGGCAGTTAACCCGGCACTGAAAGCAGAAAACCGTCTACTTGAAGAAACATGTTAGCGGTCCCGGTATGTATTAGATTCTTTTCACTGGGGCAGAAAGGACTTTCAGAATCAACTCGTCCACACAGTCTGTAAAGCGCCCCTCATGGATCAGTCGATTTTTCATCTGGACAAGGCTTCTAATCAGGACTCTGTATTCAATCTCATCCAGGTACAGGTAATGCCTTTTCTTCAGCATGGGGTATTCCTCCTTTATGTCGTTTCTCTGATTCCATTATAGACAATTACCATTCCCCTCCAAATGTCCCCCCCTTCGGGAGTATGTGTTGCTACCTGCCATTCCGCGGCCCTTGCAAAATATCCTTCCCCACCAACCAAAGCTGACCAAGGGGATTTTTCACGATTACCTGACAAAGCGGCAGCTTTCGGAGATTGGTTTGCTCCATCCCCTCCTCCAGGTTACTGCTGGGATCGGATTCATCCACAATGTGACCCCACGCCTCCGAAATCGGCAGCGGTTCGGCTCCACCAATGCAAGAGAATCCGAACCTTAGGCCAATCGGTCAGGGGTTCGGATTTCTTGGTTTTATCAAGGTTCCGCATTATGATAGCTGCGATGGTTGGCAGACAAGGCGGGCAGGCACTGATTGTGCCTGCCCACCTGTATGGATTCTGAGTTTTCGCTTACGGCTTTGTGAGAATGGCGCTCACGTCGGTCATTTTGTCGCCTAGGGTGAACGTGACGGCCTTGGTGTCGTGGGTGAGGCGGTAGGCCTCGCTGCTTTCGCCCTTTTCCGTCAAATCGGAGAGCTGGAAAGCTGACGCTGCGCCCCTGGTGACAAAAATGATTTTCTCCACGCCCTGCGCCTTGAGGGTGCGGAGGCCGCTGAGTCTGCCCGTGAGCACGGCGAAGTCCTCGTCAACGGTGACGGTCAGCACGCTGCCCTTTTGCTCGGCCGTGTAGGCGATGTCCCTGCCGTCCCTGTCGGTCACGCAGTAGAGGGGGGCTATTAACCGGCTTCCCTCATCCGGTACGGTGTGGGTTTCCCCGCACTGGTCATACCGCACACACTTTGCGGTTTTCGTGCCGTCGCGCGCATAGGTCGCATCGTTGTTGGAAACATAGTTCTCAAAGAGATGCCCCAGCTTGCTGTCCGTGTCCGTTACCGTGTCCGTTTCCGTGCAGCCGCCCGTCCCGTAGCGCACGCACTTTGCCGTTTTGGTTCCGTCCTGTTCGCAGGTGGCATTGTTGTCAGAAACATACGCCTCCTCGTCAAAGCTATGACCCAGCATACTTCCGGTATCCACAACCGTATCTTTTTCCGTGCAGCCACCCCTGCCGTAGCGCACGCACCTTATCGTCTTGGTGCCGTCCTGTCCGCAGGTGGCGTTGTTGTCGGAAACATACTCCTGCCCTGCAAAGCTGTGGTTCAGGGCGGGGATATCCTCGTTTTTTGTGTGAGAGGAATGCCTTGTGCAGGTGTAAGTCTTAATTCCCTTTTCCGTGCAGGTGGCAGGCTTTGTCACCCTGCCGCTGTCCCACGCATGGTCTCCGGTTGGGTTTGTGATCGTTTCGCTGGGAGTTCCCGTCATGACACTGCCGGGCGCGTAATATTCGATTTTCCCGCTGGGGTTCAGCGCGCAAATATCCGGCTCCACCTCTGTGCCGTTCACCGGACCGTTTTGGTCACGTACGCCGCCATTGCCGATAGGGGCTCCCTGCCCGTCGCTGTCTGCCTTGCCGCCCCGCACCTTCAGCTTCGC
>ERZ860076.1545-NODE-1545-length-11154-cov-2.517614_pt1 | contig 11154 bp, 11 predicted proteins | sample MGYA00509982_ERZ860076 | MGnify/ENA primary metagenome ERZ860076 (study PRJEB30046, sample SAMN00715193) | human gut metagenome | study: EMG produced TPA metagenomics assembly of the A metagenome-wide association study of gut microbiota in type 2... | reverse complement strand
CGGAGTTGGGCATTTATCCTGCGGTGGATCCCTTGGAATCCACATCGCGTATTCTTGATCCGCTCATCGTGGGACAGGAACATTACGAAACGGCCCAGCGCGTCAAACAAATCCTGCAACGGAACAAGGAACTTCAAGATATCATATCCATCCTCGGTATGGAAGAACTTTCCGACGAGGACAGGCTAACGGTCAACCGGGCCCGCCGTGTACAACGTTTTCTGTCCCAGCCCTTCTCCGTGGCAGAACAATTCACTGGCGTACCCGGTGTCATGGTCTCTATAGAGGATACGATCCGGGGACTCACGGTGCATGGTTTCATCGTGATGAACGGAAACGGGTACGCTCAGGAGGATCTCGAGTATATCAGGTCTACTATCAATGGAGAAGCCGAACTTGAAATATGACATCAGGTGAAGGAGAATTATATGAAAACAGAGGAAATAGAAGCGCGTATACGGCGCACGAAGCGGCTTGACATGAACATGATAGCGGACAATCCTCCGCCGGAGTTCTCGATATATTTGCAGGAGCTTCTGAAGGAGAAGTCTGTGAAGCGGTCGACGCTGATCAGGGAGCTGAATGTTGACCGTAATTACGGATATCAGATGATGAATGGGACGCGCACACCGACGCGGGTGCAGATACTGCACATTGCAGTGTACTGCAAGTTTGATACGAAGCAGACTCAGCGGCTGCTGAATCTTGCCGGAAGGGAAGCGCTGTATGTCCGCCGTCCCGAGGACGCCAAAACGATGCACTGCCTTGAGCACCCGATGGAGTACAAACAGGCGTGCCAGTTCATCTGGGGGGAGTAGCGGGCTGGGATCGGGTCCGTTGGCGGCTTCCTGTAAGTCCGGGGTTACCGAGGATCTGCCGGGATTTCGGATTTGTGTTGTTTTTCCACGGTCGGCTGTGGTCGGTGATTTTCGATAATCCGGCGGTCAGGAGTATTTCTCTATGGCTTCTGTGAGGTAGTTCAATCTGCAAAATAAGAAAATCCCGTTTTTTTTCAAAAAGCCCTTGACAAATCTGAAGTCACGTGATATAATATATAAGTCGATTAAGATTGACGTATCGAGATGTGGCTCAGTTTGGTAGAGCGCTGCGTTCGGGACGCAGAGGTCGCAGGTTCGAATCCTGTCATCTCGACCAGAATCGCTCACGACATGTGAGTAAAAGATGAACACCTCGGTTTCCGGGGTGTTTTTGTTATCTGATTATACTACGGAGGTAACAATGGCTGAACAGACAATGTCCCTTGAACGTGCAATGGAAAACGCCATCGTTTCTACGGAAATGGAAGGCTTTGTTGTTACAAGGGAACAGCGTGAACTTATGGTAAGAGTATTGAAAAAGGAAATCACCCTTGAAGAAGCCATCGCCATGCTCAACAAGAAATACAAGTAAGGTGCAGTATGGGATATTTGCTTGAAACGACAGATAATGATTGTTACCCAAACTCTACTGTCCTGATAAACAAACTCGGAATAACAGACGAACAGGCGTTAAAGGACAACGAGAGCTTCATTACAAGTACTGTAGCTGCTATGCTTATTAGGAATCCGCTAAAGGCTGACTTTGATTTTGAAGACTATAAGGCAATACACTATGAACTTTTCCATGAGCTGTATGAATGGGCTGGAACGGTAAGAACAATAAGCCTGTCCAAGACCTCAACGGTGTTTACTGCGCCCGATAAAATTGAAGACCTCGGCATTAGAATATTCAGCAGGCTAAAAAAGATGAACTACTTTGTCGGTTTATCCAAATTAGATTTTGTATCTGAGATATCAGATTTGTATAATTCCATCAATATGCTTCACCCTTTTCGTGAGGGTAATGGTCGCACAGAGCGTGTGTTCTTTATGCAACTTATCCGGAATGCCGATTACAATATTGATTATTCGAAGTTTAATTCTGAATATCTTATGATAAGCAGTATACAGGCGGCTTCTGGCGTTATGGATAATCTGACCAGCTTTTTTGAAAACAATATCCGGTAAATATAAAAAAAATAGTGGATGTACAGGAAATCGCACGGACGATCCTATTCTGACTTTATTTGGATTAAATTTGATGATGATGGACCAGAGATTACTTTGGAGAATATACGACTTAGATAACTTAGCATGACAGGGACACAGTTTGCAAACTGTGTCCCTTGTTTTGTAGTAATTTTAAAATTAGAATACATGAGATACGCTGATTTTATATGGCAGTTCTTTATGAACTTGTTAAGATTGAGGTAGCACTGCCCTTAGTAGTGTCTTGGGATTGTACCGGGTTTAGGATATGTGGTAGACATTACGTAATTGCTGCTCGCATACGATATCTACAAAGCCAGGGATATCTTCAGGGATTCAAATTTCTACAAGGATAGGAGTATTGATGAATAAAACACAACCAATTGACATCTTGAGAGATGTCTTTTCGACGCATAAGAAGAAACGTGATGTCTTAGCGCATCATAATAGCATGACAAAGGCGGAGTTCATAGGCTATGTCTCTTGTTTTGTAATAATTTCAAAATTATGATACATATTTTATAGATATTCCAAGAATGTACTTGGCACATTAAGTTTAAGTGCATAAATTTAGCATGCATTATGCAAGAATGACATTATGATTATTAAATATGGCACTAGATTTAGTCATACTGTGGTATACTAGTATTTGTCGATTTATGGGAGGACTTGACATGAACTACAATTTGTGCTATAATGAATTCAGCTATATAGACAGTATTTGTAAAGGAGATACACCTATGACACTGAATTCTATCTTGGAGAGACATAGCTACCCCGCGCAGTGTAAGAGATATACCCTTACTGGTAAGACAAGCGCCTATCTCAACTATATCGAGAAGTCACCTTTTTTCATAAGTCCTGAACTTAATCTTGTAAAAGAGAGCGGGCAGGATACTACGCCTAGTTTAATCATAATGTCGGCTCCCGGTGCTGTTGGTAAATCCACTCTCGCTAAATATTTAGCAGCGTCTGTTAATGCACTTTATTGGGATCTGTCTGAACTTACGATTGGCACAGATACATTTCAGGGATCAATAGTCTCTGCTGTGGGGCCGGCACAGTTAGGCTCATTTATGCAGGATTTGGCAGATTCGAAGGTGATTATTGCTTTTGATGCTTTCGATGAAGCTGAGATGATTTCAGGCAGAAAAATGATCGGCGAATTTGTAATCGACATGGCTAATAGCTTGAAGAAAACAGAGATACCCTGTGCTATTTTATTTGCACGAACAACGACGGCACAGTTCTTAGCAGCCTTTTGTGAGAGTAATGGTATTAGTTTTAACCATTATGAAATTGGCTACTTCAACGACTGTAAGTCTGTAGAATTTGTGACAAAATACGCCAGATGCTTAGATGTGGATAATAATATATCTGAGGCTTTGATTACCGAATATTTCAAAAAGCTTAAGGAATTTGATTTTTGTGATACATCTTTCACAGGTTATGCACCTACATTGCAGATGATTACAAAGCACATTGTTTCTGATCCTAACACGGTACATGTTGTAAATGAACTGTCAGCCAAAACCGTATCAGAGTTGGTGTGTCATATAATGACCAGTTTGTTAGAGCGCGAGCATCAGTTAGCTGTGGAAGCTGTTAAAAGAAAGTGTGCTGCAAAGTATCCTGAGTTTACTGATTGGGATACGTTGTATACTCCGGAGGAGCAGATTGTGCGCCTGCTGTCTTTAATACTCTTTCATACGATTAGTTACTCGGACTGGGAGATAAATGGAATACCCGCATCTTTAGTAGATGACTACGAAAGTGCTATCTCAAGACAGCTTGTGCAGCATCCGTTCTTATTAGATGTGGGCGGTGAGTTCAATTTTGCAGGTCCTGCCTTTAAGGACTTTGTTTTAGCTTTTTCAATGTTGCATGAGCAGACATTGGATGCAGCAACACTTTTCTTGAGTGAAGAGTCTGACAGATATTTGCCCTCTACAGTATTCTTTGATTGTTTTTCGCATATGGTTGCAGATAATGCTCTTTTATCAAGCATCAACCTGTTGTATAAATCGTTTTGCGCAAGTAGCCATGTTGAGGATCGTAAGTCGCTTGCCATTTATGAAGAGTCAGATGATTTGGGCAAGAAGACCTACACGATTACTTTCTACAAAGAGGACGCAACCATACTCACACTCGCCATTCCTGTGGGCAACAAGGATATATTACATTTTGAGAGCATCTTTAATGTGACGATTGACGCACCTGACTTGGAAGTGTCACTTGGTAGCTCAACAGCTGAAGCTCGCGTAGCTAACTCTACAATAGTGTGCAGGCGTGTTGTTTGGAAGTCTCGTACTACGACTATTGATGTGGCTCCTGATACAGAATCACTTATAGTTGCTTCAGAGGGCATGCATGGGGAGTCCATTTTCTATTGTAACATCAATGGTACACTGAGGATTTGTGCGCCTAATATTAGTAACTACTATAAGCTTCTGACTTATGCATTTGACTACTCATCCGAGTCTTCAACAGAAGACATCCTTTGTTTTGCACATCGTGTCAGATGCATTTTGCTCTACTTCAGAACACATGGCAAAGACACTTTGGGTAAAACTGCTGATTTTGTGAATAATATCATTGTTGGTAGTAGTAAACCGAAGCGCATGGTTCTGGACTTCTTAATAGAATCTGGGATTATATACAGGGATAAGCATCTATTTAAGGGCGATATGGATCTTTTAGGCGAAGCAGGCATTAACTTTAGTAGCATTTTGGCTGCAGATACAAATGCTTACCACACTTTATTCTCGCGTTACTTAGAATACAGCAAATCTCAATCTACACTTTGATTAACGCAGGGTCCTGAGAGCGTCCTCTCAGGGCCTCATGCTTTATGTCAGTTATACTATGCTGATACTGCAGTGGCTACTTTACAAATAGCAAATATTGTGATATAATAAGTATAGATTTAAGGAGGTAATTATATGTTTTCATTTAAGAATAGCATACGCAAAACAATTGCGCTAACTTTAGCTGCAACTATGACAACAACATTCTTTGTGGGATGTTCTAAGTCAGAGCAGGGAACAGACCCAGTTGTTACCACAACAAGCATTACAGAAACAACACCTGATGTTATTGATACAACGCCCGGCGTAGAGTACGATATCTCAAATGATCTGCTCTTCCACTGGGTAGAGGAAGTGGCTGGCTCCTCTTTAGCAGGGAGTGTTGCAGATTTTCTCGCACAGGCTGCTGCAAATGACACAGATACCGAGACGGAGACTGCATATGGACTGCCTGTTGTGTCCAAAGACAACACAAAGTATGTGCATGCAGGTAACCTTGCCTTACCTTTAGCAGCGGATGGAACATTTGCCAGCGAACAGGACGTTATGCTGCTGCGTTACGCGCACGATGCAGACTCTGCGGGCGGTGCTAAGATATATCTTTACAAAGATGCCACCAAGTCTCTGGTCGATCAGACAACTCTTGAGAGTGACGAGGCACTGCTTAGCCGCACAGATAAGTTCTGGGCAGCACTCGGCGATAAAGTGCCTACAAACCACGCGGAGTATGCTGTGGCTGCTGCTTTAGCAGAGAACACAACAGAGATTTGCGATAACGCAAGTATCTGGTATAATGGTATAGCCACTAACTTCAAGGCTAGCGGTCAGATGATTCCGCTTGATACATTTACAGCAGACTTTGCTAATATACTCAAGTACGAAGTCAAGGATGGCGTATACACCTTCACGCTCTACACAGGCATCGGCGAAGTAACTGTAACTGCCACACCAACAATTAACAGCTACATGTTCGAATACATTCTGCCAGAGAGCTGCACCATCAAACGACATAGTATTGAACTTGACCTGGATAGCATTACCGTGCAGAACGGCCAGGTGTACGTATCTCCTACAGTGCTCACAGAGGTGTTCAACTATTTCATCTTCTCCTTTAGCAGTATCGACACTGGCGACGGAAACACTGAAGATATCGCAGTAGTTATTACAGACAACCAGGATATCCTCAAGAGTGACAAGGAAGCACGTGAAGTAGCCGAACAGAAAGCTCAGGAGCAGCAGGCTATACTCGATGCCCATACTTTAACAGATGAGGAAGCTGAGAAGGTCCAGAAGGACCTGCAGAACAGACAGGAAATGACTGAGGACACCGCAGCGTACACCACAGAGGGTATACCTCTAACTGCATCAGGTGGTTTAACAGCTCCAGCAAAGCCTACAGCTAGTTACAAGCTGCCAGCCAACGCACAGCTAAACTTTACTGGTGATGCAGCATCTGCAGAAATTACGGAGCTACCTGAAGGATGCTTCTGGGTACCCGGAGCGTATAACTCCAGAAATGCCTTCCAGGACCCCGCAGGTAATATCTGGCTAAATAGAGACCCCGAATCGGTTCCCTTTGCTTATAGAAGCCGGGATAACGGGTATTATGATTCCAAAGGCCACTATCATCACTCTCAGGAAGAGATCGACACATATGCCGCCATCCAAGCTGCCGACCAGTATATCGCCGACCACGGCCCCTCCAATGGTGTACACGGGTTCGATGATGCTACACAAGAAGAAATCAATGCTCTTCTTGGTCGACGCGGCTTTTAACCAAACACCGAGGACCCACGACGAAAGTCGTGGGCTTTCATTTATCCTTTAGTAGTTGATAGAGCTTGTCTCCATAAACGTATTGACAAATCAGTTGATTTATGATAAAATATAATACGGCTTTATTGTGGAGATATGATGCTTGCATTTCTGAACTTTGAATGTGCTTTAAATAGGTACTATTGCAGTTCTTGAATGAATAACATTGTATTAAACTGTGTGATTTTATAACCGTTGATGAGGAGATATCAATGAAATTACCGATACCTGGCTATATTCAAGACATTAGGAGCAATTGTGAATCCATTGATGATGCAATTGCTATAATACTTAAAGAGTGTAAGATCACTAAGCCACCTATAAATGTTATACAGATAGCAACTAACATGGGTTTTTCGGTATACGATGCCGAGTTTAAGGATAACAAGATTGTAGGTGTGATTGCGGATATGCACGAACCTATCAAACCCTTTGGAAAGAAACGCATTATAGCTACTAAACGGGGGGATTATCCTACAAGAAAGCTTTTTACTATTGCGCATGAAATTGGGCACTTCGTTATGCACTGTGGCGAAGCCAATGATTATTTTGAGAGAGATATCGATGAGGATGAGCTTTTCGACACTAGAGATGATACTGAATGCGCAGCAGATAAGTTTGCTGCTTGTTTATTGATGCCTAAGGATATGTTTATAGATTATGTTCGTAAATCACCTTATTATCTGTTGGATAAAGAGGCATTGATTCAAGATATCCAAAAAATGTTTGTCGTATCCTATACAGCTGCTAAGCTAAGGTTAAATGAAGTTGATCTAAACTGGCAATAAGAGGTGCATATTAATGCCTACAGAGACATGTGATGAGGCAGTCAATTGTTCACAATCGACCCAAGCTACAAAAAGCAATACTGGTGACTGTGCACCGCAAGCACCTACTATTTTCATGCCAACAAATTTGGATAGCAAAAGTGAGAACAAATCGGCTACAAATTTAGTTGATGAAAATGCGGTTACTCAGTTGGATTCGCATATGTATGATGCGTTTGTTATTGAGGCACGTCAAAAGATTTTACAGAAGAGCCTAGACAATGATAAATTGTTTAATTCACTGTTGAATTCTTATATTAATGATTTTGAAGGGAGACAAAAGCAGAAGCGCAGCCAGAAAAAGGCTTTCTTTGTAATAATCATGATTATATTATTTTTGGTTATTTTAGGGTGTTTTGGAATGGTTGCTTGTGTGATAGTCTTTTCGCAGGACATTGCTACCTCTATTGCAGCTATCTCAGCTTCAATTATTGAGTTCTCAATAGCTTTTCTAAAGTTGCCTCAGATTGTAGCGAAGTATCTATTTAATAGAGATGAGGACAAAGCTATGACAAAGACAATATCCCGTATGCAGAAATACAACCTTAAGCGATACAACGGTAGCTTTAAACATAAAAAATAGATGCTTTATGAGTACATAACGTAATACTCTGTTGTTTAGCCCACGACGAAAGTCGTGGGCCTTTTCATTCGGGAAATCAGACTTCTATGCACTAATGCACTGCAATAGATTCTCTTTTATCTGACATTTAGCTGTTGACAAATTGCTCACTTTGTGATATAATATCATTGACTATTATATAGAAATAGCAATGTTCATCAAAATATATTATAATTTGGAGTATATCATGGCAACTGTTAATATTGAAAAATTGGATGGCAATGCAGCATATACGCAAGATGATATTTGTATCATTCATTTATCAGACCTTCATATTATGTCAGATAATAGGACACAGGCCAAAATACCTAAGGTTTTAGTAAATCTTGTTTCGGATATTAAAGTGCACACAGCTCACATGAAGGAGTGCATCGTTGTTGTTTCAGGAGATATAATTAACGAAGCCCGATATGAGAGTTTGAATGTTAAGACTGCAAAAATGTTTTTTGAGTCATTAAGAGTTGCGCTTAACAGGGCTGTGATTAAGGAAATACTGTTTTGTCCTGGGAACCATGATGTAAAGAGAGGAATAGATAGGTATTCTGAATGTGCAGCATATATGAATAAGGGGGCTCCAGAAATTGCTGATTTTCGCCCTAAGGGGTACGAGGATTATTTTAGTCTGACTAATAGTATTAGAAACTCTTGGGGATTTTCGGTAAAGAGTAGATCCTTTTACAGTACTTTCATTCGAACGAATTGTTTGAATGCAGTGTTCGTCGTTCTTGATCTTGCTTGGAACTCTATGGATACTAATAATAAAGAAAAGCCACTTTCAATAGGAACATTCCAGTTGAGCGAGTTATATAATGAGTTTAAGGAGTGTTGCATTCAGGAACCAGATGTTGTGATTTTTGTATCGCATTATCCTCTAATTTTCATAGAAATGCATGAGCAGCAGGCTCTTTTGAATAAACTTCTTGCTGAAGAGTACTTCAATGCCGACTTGTTCTTATGTGGGCACATACATGATGTTGACACAATTAATTACTCAACGCATGAACATTCTATTTTATCTTTGGTCACAGGTATAGGCTGGCCAGAAGTTGAATCTAGTGTGCGCATAGGACGACGTTATTCTATATATGAGATCAATCCTATAAGAAATAGTTGTAGTATCGTTGTGCGTAAAGGCATTGATGCAAAATTTGATTACGATTATTCCATTTATACAAAAGTTGAAGAGCAGACTACAAAGAAAATAGTCTATCCTCTGCGTATACCTCATAAGAATCTACCATATATTTCAATGAAGACGTCCACAGCTTTTGATAAAGATTATTTTATCTCTTCTGAAATGAGCAATACTATCAAAAAGGTGTCAAAATGTGTTTCTGAGATTCAGTTTGATATTAGTAGCTTGTTACATTCCTGCAAAAGTGACTTCATAGAACAAATATATTGTGATAGGCTGTTGATTCAGAAATTATTTGAGCATCAGAACGCGGATTTTTCTAATAGAAATAGGAGCGATTTTCTTGTTTATTTCGAGGATTATCTTATGAATAATCTCCAAGGTTATGATGAAAGCTATATTCGCTTGATTACGGATGTTTGGGAAACTTACTGTTCTCAAAACCATGTAGTATCATTTAGGAGCAGGCTTTTCCAAGATTATCTTTGGGAAATTTGTCGTATATACGAGCGGCATATTAGAACATTATTTTCTGATGCTGTGATTGTCCGGCCGCATTTCCGAAAGTATAACAAGAATCAGGATTGTTATGAATGCATGTGTTTTTATCCGCCAACAACATCACGCCCCAAGGATGTAAAATGGGGAGGTCTTATTAAGGATGCTTATATTAATCGTGAGCCTTTTATATATTCTGCAAATTCAAATTTAAATGCGACGCCAACTGATTGGCAGGAATTTATCACAATAGTGCCAACATTTGCGAATTATCAGATTGAATTTCCCAGAAGGGGAAATAGAACTAAGTACCATAGTCGCCATTTGTTATCTTTTGGCATTTCTGTAAAACATTGTGATGATTCCGAACTGAAAAATGTTTCCCGCATTTTGGCAATATTTCATTATCTACAAATACAAAATGATCTGTCAGATATGATTTCATATTTCGTTGGTTATTTCGGTAAACCATTTTAAGAGGAGGTTTCTGTATGGTTATTTATAGTAGAGGCAAGTACATTTCTTTAGCAGATTTAGTAGGAGGAGATATCGCCGATGATGAAATTATCTCGGTTTCACGCCTAACAGTAAATCTTCGTATTGTAGAATTATCATCCTCATCAGGTAAGGCTAGCTATGCCAAACTTGAAAAACTGATCAATATAATAGACAAACCATCTATTGTAAAACATCGGGATTTTGTTACATCCTACTATATGTCTGCTAAGGATGCAAAATACATTTTCCAAGGAATGAAGAATGAGCCTACACGCTCATTCTCCATTTCTTCGCTTTCTCGGCAGTATATCGCTTACAATACGGAATCTGGCTATTAGTAAAGCCTATGTATAACATAAGTTGTCCACTTTTGTTATACATGTGTCTGCAGATGTAAACAGGAATAGATAATAAAGTAACCAGTAGTCCTAATTGAATGGAGGTAGCGATGGATAAGACAAAACCTAAATATCAATATGCAGCTGACTACCCAAATATGGTGATACAGGTGGTTCCAAAGAAGGGCTTGCGTGTAATACCGTACTCGCCTGGTGACACTGATGAAGATTTTAATCTTCAGCTTGAAGAAGTTCGAGCCAAAGTTGCGGAGTATCACAAAAAGTATTATTCGAGTGATGCGGTGGCAGAACGTATACTTAATCGCGGACTTATAGATATTATTAAAGATATTTGTGCTTCGCGCAGAAAACGACGTGATTAATTCGAGTACAAATATAGTATACCAAATGGAATATGACAGCGACATTCATGGTGCATAACAAGAATGTGTGCATCTCCGACAGAGATGCGCCATGAAAGCTATGCTATTAGGACAACAGAGGCATACAAAATAGGCGCTGTAAAATAACACAACACCCAAGCCCGAGCAACCATCCTATGGAAGCTCGGGCTTGCTGATGCTGCA
>ERZ860076.1525-NODE-1525-length-11274-cov-2.250290_pt1 | contig 11274 bp, 10 predicted proteins | sample MGYA00509982_ERZ860076 | MGnify/ENA primary metagenome ERZ860076 (study PRJEB30046, sample SAMN00715193) | human gut metagenome | study: EMG produced TPA metagenomics assembly of the A metagenome-wide association study of gut microbiota in type 2... | reverse complement strand
AGCGGCAGCAGTGGTAACTGCACGGCGCAGTTTTTCCAGCAGTTCGGTCATAGCTTCGTTGGTTTGTGCGCGGGCATCGACGATCATTTCAACTTTATCAGGAATGATATTGGGGGCTACGCCGCCGCCTTTGATGCCGGTAACTTTACAGGACCAGGGAATGATAGGATTGATTTTAATAGCCGTAATCGCATTGATAGCGACAGCGGCTGCCTCGATTGCGTTGACACCCAGGTGCGGACGTGCGCCGTGACTGGATAAACCGTTGATAACGACGTTAACGAAGGTGCTGGAAGCATGGCGCACTGCTGGCGACATTTCGCCGTAGGCAATGTCCTGTACAGGACGGATGTGCAGACCAAGAGCGATATCGACGTCTTCAATTACGCCGGCATCAATAACTGCCAAAGCGCCTTTTAAGGTTTCTTCACCCTGTTGGAACAGGATGCGCAGGGTGCCGCGTTTAACCTTGCCTACCAGCTCGGAGGCAGCGGCTAAAAGCATGGCGGAATGGGCATCGTGGCCGCAGGCATGAATATTTTTCTTTTCGCCGTCGATCAGAAAGGGCAGTGCGTCCATATCGGCACGCAGCATCATTACAGGTCCGGGCTCTGAGCCTTTGATTTCGCCGATAACGCCGGTACCGCCGATGTTACGGGTAACTTTGTAGCCCATTGTTTCTAATTTATCTGCCAGATAGGCAGAGGTTTTAAACTCTTCAAAACCAAGTTCAGGAATTTGATGTAAGTCGTCATAAATATTACGCGGATCTAATTTGTTCATAATGCATCGTTCCTTTGTTTTCAAAAATTAAAGCGGGCTTTAAAAACGCTTTAAAATAATTATAGCATCAACATGCCTAAGAAGCAAAAAAGGCACAGCTTTTGCTGTGCCTTTAAATATAAAGATTTATTTACCGAGGATGATTGAAGTCAGAGTGATGGGATCGACATATTTGCCGTCTTTATAGACGCGCATGTTACCGCTGGCGATTTCGTCGATCAGAATTACTTCGTCGTTGTTGTAACCAAATTCAAATTTGATATCGTATAGATCCAGACCCATTTTTGCCAGGTCTGCAGCAACGATTTTAGTGATTTTAAGGGTTTGTTCCTTCATACTGTTGAACATTTCCTGGCTCATGATGCCGAGAGCCGCCAAACCTTCAGAAGTGATCAGAGGATCGCCTTTAGCGTCGTCTTTTAAAGTAGCTTCAACGTAGCCGCCTTCGAGAACAGTGCCGTCAGCAATGTAGTCACCGTAACGACGGATGAAGCTGCCGGTTGCTTTCAAGCGGCAGATGACTTCAAGGCCTTTACCGAATACTTTAGCAGGCAGGACTTCCATAGTGGCGTTATCGATATCTGCGCTGACATAGTGGGTTTTTACACCTTCTTTTTTGAGGATCTCGAAAAAGTGGATCGAAGTCTCAAGATTTGCTTTGCCGATACCTTCGATAGTCAGCCCGACGGTATTCTCACCGGGATCAAAAACACCGTCTTTGCCGGTGCAGTCATCTTTGAATTTTAAGAGTACATTGCCGTTTTCCAGGGAATATACTGTTTTAGTTTTGCCTTCGTAAATTTTCTCCATTGGTAACAACCCTTTCACTTTTTAAAGTATTGGAACTGTTCTAATATTATATAATATTTGTCCTTGCAGTTGCAATAGAAGAAAATGTGAATTTTCTTTAATTTGACAGGCAATAGCTAATGTGATATTTTGAAGTCAAAGAAAACAGACAGGCGGTGGCAATAATGATCAATATTTCGATACCTGCGATCTGGATCGCATTTTTTGGAGCCTTGTTTGGGGCGATGCTGGGTGTGGCTTTGTCCTTCTGGATCATTAAGAGAGAGGTACAGCGGGAAGTAAGACGGATCGAAAACGAATATAAATTTCTTTTGGTACAGGGGCTGGTCGGCGGTGTGATGAAATACTTTTTTAAAGACGAAGAAACAACGGTCTGTAAAGAAGATGCAAAACAATCGGCAGAACAGTGATTATAATAAAACAGACCTCGGACATAAATATGCCGAGGTCTGTTTTATTATGGGAAGGGCTTAACAGATTTATGAATTTTAACAAAATAAATGCTTGTAATATTGATAATATGGAATAAATTAATTAATAAATTCAAATAGGAGATAGCACACAGTTGAAATTAACAAAAATGTTTTGTATGATGTATTTAAGCAGTAATACAAAATAATTTAAGGAAGTGAATCGAATGAAATTGAAAAATGTTTTTTCATTACTGGCAGCTTTAGTAGTTTTATGTGTAGGCGCTATGGCTGTGGCGGCTCCTGCTCCCAGTCAGCTTGGGCAAAGCAGGGCGGCGATCGAAGTTGCTAAAGCAGAAATTCCGGCAAACTGTAATCTGATTGGTTATACAACTAAAGGTGATGAAAGCCGTATTACTTTTCAAGACCCTGACACTTTGGAATATTATTATGTGAAGGTTGCAACGGCTACTTCCAAAATCAAAGAGATAGAAGTCAAGGGTGCAACATTTGTCAAAGGCAGCACTATTATCAACAAAACTCCGGCAGATATCGAGCGCTTTGTTATGGCTGAATACCCGGATGCCCGCAATATTGTTGTAACTATGGACAAAGAAGGCAATAATTCCTACTATGAAGCCGAATTTACTACCCTTAAATTTAAGGGGGAATTAAAGTTTAATCCTGCCACCGGCGTTATTTTTGAGCGTGAGCTGGATTATTATTGAGGATTCAGGTATCATGGAATAAAAACAGGCCCTGTATGCAGGGCCTGTTTTTTTAGTGTTAACTGTTCAGCAATAAGTGCGCCAAAGATAACTGAGCGGCATTACGATAAATAAAGCCGGCAGCGTATTGGCGACACGGAAGTCTTTCAATTCACAGATACGAAAGCCGGTAATAATAGCTAAAATGCCACCGCAGGCCATAAAATCACCAATCATCAGAGGATCTGTAAGCGGCATGATGAAGACGGCACTCCAAAAGAGGATGCTGAAAAAAAGAAACTGGGGGATTGCGATACAGGCGATCATAGGACCCATATGAGCAGCAAAAGCAAATGCTGCAAAAATGTCCATAACAGATTTTGTTAAAAGAACAGTGCTGTCGCCATTTACGCCTTCACCAATCGCGCCGAGAATTCCTGTACTGCCGGTACAGAACAGCATCAGCAGGCCGACGAAACGGCTGATATAAGCATCATTATCTGCTGCCGCAGTATTTGTGATACGTTCGATAAGTGTTTTAAGCCTAAGCGAAGCGAAATTGATCTGGTCTTCGATTCGAAGTGCTTCGCCGATGATAGTACCCAAGATCAGAGCTAATGTAACTGCCGGCATAGATTTTATATTTTGCAGCAGAATGATGCCGATGATGATGGAGCAGTAACCGAATAACCCATAAAGCGATTCACGCATTTTGACTGGCAGCAGTCTTCCGAAAAAACTGCCGAGCAGGCCGCCGATAAGTACGCAGGCTGAATTGACGATGATTCCAATAGACATTTTTTTACCTCCTTGCAAAAAATCGCATCATTATAACATTTCGTTTGCAACAATGCAAATCGTATAGGGGGTATTTTTAAGAAGTATCTAAATAGAAAAATATCTGGTAATATTAGAGAAATTATATTTTCACAAGTAATAAAATAAACCGTTTTCTGGATTAGAAAACGGTTTATTTTATTTGTACTTCTATTTTGTAAATATATTCGCTGATTTCATCGGTAAGCCAAAAGTTTTTTATTGATGTGATATAAATATCGGATAGAGGAACGAGCATATTACGCTTGCAGTATTCTGACAGAGTGTTGATATACTTATCATAGTTGTTCATATAGATACCTTTAAAATAAAGGGTAAGGTAAGTTCCTTTTGGTTTGATAGTACATTTCGGATAATCGGTTTTAGTGAAAACCGGATAGAAATAATATTTTATATGACGAGGTTTTTTTTGATCGACAAGTGAAATTTTATCTACAACGTAACCGAAAGTATGATTGTTAAGGGGAATATGTTCAGCAAGATTTATAAATAGGCTGGCTGATATTTTTGTTCTGTCTTTAAAGTTCATTTTGGGAGAGACTGGTTTACTTAAACATAAAAATTCATTGTCTGTTTGAACTGTTAGTACATCATTAAATTTAATGTTTTCTAATTGGTTAAGAATAATGAGGGAATGATGCAGTTCATTTTTTGTTTTAATTATCTTTTTGAGTAATTTTTCAAGCAATATTTCACGATCAGACATAATATTCCTGTAGTTAACATAGGATTTGTTAGACAAATAAGTTTTGATTTCGGCTAAAGGAATATCCAGTTTGCGCATCGTCAAAATCAATTCTAATGCAAATAATTGAGTGCGTTTGTAATAACGATAACCATTTTCTTCAATAACTTCAGGTGTGATCAGACCTAAACTATCGTAATAAAGCAAAGTTTTTCGAGGAATCTTGCAAAGCTTGGCTAATTCTCCGGTTGTAAAATAATTGTCAATTGGTTCTTTCATAAAATAATTATCTCCCTATTGACTGTCTAGTAGCCATACATAGTAATATATCATATATGATATTATAACATATAGTTGCTGATATAAAATAGAATATAATGTTATAAAATATAAAAAGTGAATAATGATATTGTCAGGTGACGCAGGTCTTAATAGAGAAGCTGGGTGTAAATCCCACACGATCCCGTCGCTGTAATGGTGAGCAAATCCATATTTACGTCACTGGAATTATCCGGGAAGGCTTGGAGGAGCGATGAACCAAAGTCAGAAGAACTGCCTGATGATTTATTTACTGCTGCGTGAGACGGTTGGGTAAAGAGAGGGCTTTTTTGAGGTCTTTTAATACCCTGTGCGTTTTAGGCACAGGGTATTTTTCAGTTTGTAGGTAAAGGTATCGTATGCACTGCCGTTAAAGGTGTAAGGGATACTTTTATAACAATACAAAAATCAGGAAAGGAAGTTGAGTATGTTGAAAAAGGGTATGAGTAAAAGTATACTGATGACAGCACTTATAACTGGCAATGTCATCTGGGGGGGTACAGCAGTATACGCCGAAGAGGGGCTGCAGCAATTTAATCTGGATCAGATGGTTGTCACAGCAACCAGAACGATGAAAGAACTGCAGGAGGTTCCTTCCAGCGTCAGCGTTGTGACCTCACAGGATATCGAAGAACGAAATATCAATTCTGTACCGGAAGCTCTGCAGACTTTACCCGGCGTCTATATGAGTCAGGCGGCGCAGGGCGGTATTCAGATCAGAGGTTTCAGCTCCAGTGATATTTTGGTTTTGTTAGACGGGCTGCCGATGAATACTACGTATAATAACGGTATGGAATGGGAAATGGTACCTGTAGAAAAAATCGCCAGAATTGAGGTTGTAAGGGGAGCAGGCTCTTCTTTATATGGCGGTAGAGCTGTGGGCGCGGTTGTCAATATCATCACTAAGGATAATCCTGAAAAAAAAGGAGCCAGTGTAAATGCTGTAGTCAGCTATGGCAGTAATAATACCTGGAAAAAAGCTTTATACGCAGATGCAAGAGTGAATAAAAAATTATCTTTCGGCGTGGGTTATGAAAACAGAAAATCAGATGGGTTTAAAGGCTATTATTATACAGGCAGTGCCAGCAAGGATACAGGCACGATAAAGCCTGATAAAGAATTACCGCAGTTGAGCAGCGGTAAATATATTTTAGGAGGACGCGGAGAAAAAGTTTGGGAAAACGAAAATATTTCGGCGAATATCAAATATGATTTTGATGAAGACAGATCTTTAAAATATACTTTTATCCATACGGAAAGTGAGTATCGCTACCAAAATCCGTGGACGACAATTTATAAAGACGGTAAGCCCGTATTTAGTGGCAGTGTTGATGTTGGTAATGGACAGATAGTGAAGCCAAGCATTGGAACATATCTTGGTTATGACGGGCGGAAAGAATCCGATTTACATACATTGTCATATAATGATAATAAAAATAAATTCAGTGCCAACTTTGGGTATTTGGATATGAAAAGTAATGGCTATAGCAGTGCCAGCAGTCCAGACTCTATAGACTGGAACGGCGCCGGTACTGATTCTTTCTATCCCGGTGAAACATATAATTTTGATGTGCAGAAGGCTTGGGAAAATGTTGGCAGGCACTCTATCCTGGTAGGCGGCAGTTTTAAACAGGAGAGCTTTGATCAGCTGCGTAAATATCTTAGCAACTGGCGCGATCATGATTCTGTTATCGGCGGACTTGGTGATAACGGTGTTTATGAAAACCATGGCGGTAAAGCGCGGAACATAGCTTTATTTGTGCAGGATGAATATCAGATCAGCGATCCGCTGACGATGTATTTAGGCGTACGTTATGATCATTTTACAAAAATGGATGGTAAAAGCAGATATTATGATAAAAATACCGGTGCTTTAACACGTTCTTTGGACTATGATGAAGTCAGTTATAGTGAATTCAGCCCGAAAATAGCATTTGATTATAAAGCTGATGAAAAGACTAATTACTATGTTTCCTATGGACATTCTTTTAATCCGCCGCCTTTGTATCAGGTCTATCGTGACGGCGGTGGCAGTATGGGCGGTGTAGTGGCTAATCCTGATCTTGATCCGGAGACCTCAAATACTTTTGAGATTGGCATGAAGAAGAAATTGTCGCGGCAGACTAATCTGGGGATCTCTTTATATCAGGTGAAAACAGATGATAAAATCCTTTATACGACCCATTATCAGCCTGGAACAACAACAGCAGAATATAAAAAATATGAAAACTACGGTACGGAAAAACGCCGCGGTGTAGAATTTACGGTCGACCATAAATTTAACGATAACTGGGGCACATATTTTAATTATGCCTGGCAGCAGGGGAAAGTAAAACAAAATGCGGTGGCGGGAACTAACCTGAAAGATGCTGACAGCGCAGACTATGGTATTCCTAAACATCTGCTGCATGCCGGTGTCAATTATAATAAGGATAAGTTCAACGCTATATTGGATTGTCAGTATGTGAGCGCTCGTCAGGCTCCTGATGATGTGACAGGAGAATATGGGGCGGAAGACGCATATTTTATCGTTAATACTGCCTTTAATTATGAAATTGCTAAAGGTACGATTTTACAATTCGGTATTAACAACCTGTTCGACAAAGAATTTTATGCCAGTGAAGCAACTTCCGGCAGGACATATAACGTGAGCCTGCGTTATAGCTTTTAAGTAAATAAAATCAGGGCAGGGATTTTCCCTGTCCTGAAAATTCATGGAAGTGAAGATAAAAATGGAGTTTAAATATCAGCGGCTTTTGGGGTATTTTTTAGGTTTTATTTTATTCTATGCTCCTTTTGCGCTATTTCAAAAAATAATATTTTTTATTTTTACGGGCAAGTGGCAGCAGCTGACCATTCACAGCCTGTGTTTTCGCATTCAGACAGAACATTTACTGGATGGAAAACTACTGTTGATGCCGCTTCCTTTTATTGCTTGTATCGTGATCTTGCTGATAGTTACTTTGTTTTTTGGTCCTGTATTTTGTGGCAGATTATGTCCTGCCGGAGCTTTTACCGAGTATTTAAGCAAAGTCATACCATCAAGGCTGCAGATAAGCTGGCGTACTTATACCGAGATCGCTCCGCTTCGTTATGGCATGCTGGCCGGGTTTGTAATATTGCCATTTTTTGATAGTCTGCTGGCATGTGCATATTGCAATTTCTTTCTATTTGATTTGTTTGTTAACTATTTCGTTTTTGGGTATTTTATTTCTTTGAGCTCCAGTATGATTCTGACGTTGTTTTTGTGGGCAGGTCTGTTTGGTATCTTTACTAAAGGCGGCCGCGGATTTTGCAATTTTTTGTGCCCTGTAGGAGCGGTACAGAATTTGTTGTATTCTTTCAGCAGCAGGCTGCCATTCGTTTATCGGTTGATTATCGACCGCCAAAAATGTATTGGCTGTAAAAGCTGCAGCCTTGCCTGTCCTATGGAAGCGATGGTGATAGAAGAGCGGAAAGCTGTGAATTGCGTACACAATTGTATACTGTGTGGGGTCTGTATCAGTAAATGTCCTGAAAAGGCGATCAGATACGGGAGGAAAAATGATGAGGAATAAAGTAATTACTTTTTGTGCAGCTATGGGTATACCGATTTCTTCTTGGGGCAGCACGTCTGGCTGCACCGGTATTTGTGGCAGCTGCCAGTTAAGCTGTTTGCCGGGAGCGGCGGCTGTCGTTATTTTATCTGTTAAAATTTTTTCTAGGAAGATAGCTGGAAAAAGGCGGGCCAGGTATGAATAAACAACTTGGGAAAAAAATACTTCTGGTGGCGGCTGCTGTTATGGCAATGATCTTACTCAGCAGTTTCAAAATGCAGAATGAAGGCGACAGGAGTTTAAAAAAAATAGTTTTGAATAAAAATAAAAGTGTTGAATATACTGTTGACGTAGGAAAAATGGGTCTGCTTAAATACTGGCTGGGAGCCGAATGTTTTTTCCGTTGCTTTGCGCTGTCAGACGGAGGACGATACCTTGAAACTGCGTTGTGAAACAGAAGGCGTGGATGCTATAATTTCACAAGGATCTAAAAAAGGGATTTGGAAAAAGTTAAAATCTGAAGATGTTTTAGTAAAACGCAGTAAAAACACAGTGCCAATAAATTTAGAAATCGCTGTACCTTCAAAAAATGTTTATAGAAGAAACGTGCAGGAAGGGAAAATAAAAATTTGGAATCAGGACGAGCTTTATTCTGTAATAAATTTGAAGATCATAAATTCCAGATATCAGTAATATTATTTTAGTATAATGGATAAAAGCAAATGACAAAGCTGCAGGATTAATTCCTGCAGCTTTATTTTATGTAAAAACAAAGTTAGAATTAAAAGCCTAAAAAAGATAGTAAAGTATTTGCAAACATAAAAATTATTTTATGTTTTTATAATTGACCGATTGGAAAAATAAAGTTAAGATATTTTTAGTATAAATATAAAGAATGTCGTGCAGAGGGAGAGCAGGTATTACACGATGGAAAACGAAAATAATAAAATTGATATGGTATATTTATGGTGTGATGGCAATGATAAAGAGTTTAGAGAACGGAAAAATTCTTTTTTAACTGCCGATTATAATATTAAAGATGAAGAGGTATCAGGAATAAAACGTTTTTTTGACAATGAGGAACTGCGCTATTCTTTGCGCTCGTTAGAAAAATACGCGCCTTGGATCAATCACGTGTATATAGTTACAGACAGGCAATGTCCGCATTGGTTGAATACTGCTTATGAAAAGGTTTCGATTATTGACCATTCACTCATTATGCCGCAGGAGATAATACCATGTTTTAATTCAAATGTAATAGAGTATTTTCTGCCGAAAATTCCAGCTTTATCGGAGAGGTTTCTTTATGCTAATGATGATTTCTTTTTAGGCCGTACTGTAAGATCCAGTGATTTTTTTGAAGATGGTATGCCAATTGTCAGAGTTAAGGTGATGAATAAGTATAAAACACTAAAAAAAGCAAAGAAAGTTTTTCTTGAATATGCTCCTTCTGATAAAGCCGTACTCAATGCTGCCGAAATACTGTTTAAGGAATATGGAAAAGATGAAAATGATTTATTTTATGTTTCTCATCATAATATAGATAGTTACAATAAAACTGCATGGTTGGAAACTTCAAAAAAATTAGCTGAAAGCTTGAAATTATTTCTCGGAAATAGATTTAGAAGTGACAATGATGTGCAGCGTATTTTGTTTAGTCTTGATGCTGTATATTCGGGAAATGCAGTTTTAAAAATTGTTTCTGATCCAAAGCCATGGCGGAAAGCATTGAATTTTTTCAAAAATGTGGAGTGGGAAAGTTACATGGATAACGATGATTCTGATAAATTGCAGGAAGAGATATTAAAATTTAAACCTAAGTTTTTTTGTATAAATTCCGGTAATACTTGTTCTAAAGAGAGAAAAATTAAAATAAAAAATTTTTTAGAGTGTTTGTTTCCGGCGCCATCAAAATTTGAGCTGTAGAAAAGACAAAGTTGGACGTAAATATTGTTTTAAAATATGTTCAGCGTATAGAAAATAGAAAAGTTAGAAATAAAAAAGACGCAGAACGAAGTCTGCGTCTTGTTTTTGTTATGGAGCGGGAGACGAGATTCGAACTCGCGACACGCGGCTTGGGAAGCCGCTGCTCTACCACTGAGCTACACCCGCATGATTACTAGATTATTATAGCACAAACGCTGTTTGTTGCAAAGCCACTTAAAGAAAAAAACTGATATTTATGGATTTTGCCGTTCAATGTCAATATTTTTTTGCTGCAGCCGCTTTTGCACGCTGTCTGATAATATGTAGGCGATCACCGAAGCAACAGGCACGCTGACGATGATGCCTAAAATACCGTAAAGACTGCCGCCGACGGTAATTGCCGCTAAAACCCAGATCTCGGATAAACCAACAGATTTGCCGACGATTTTAGGATAGAGGATATCGCCTTCGATACGCTGCAGTACGAAGAAGAAAAGAATAAACAGCCAGATTTTGCCGGGGGCGGCAAGCCCAATGAGAATAAGACCTAAAAGGGCGCTGAAAATAGTACCGATGATCGGGATAATAGCCAGAAAGCCGACGATGACCGAAATTGACAGAGCATAGGGCAGGCCTAAAAGCAGCATCCCGGCGAGGCATAATAATCCCAGGCAGAAAGCTTCGAGCAGCTGACCGCCGATGTAACCGGAGAAAATAGTATGAGCGGCACTGCCTAGATCAAGCAGGTAAGCTGCGCGTTTACCGCTGCAGAAGGCTAAAATCATATTGCGGGTTTGCCGGGAGATTGTTTCTTTATTCAGCAACAGGTAAACTGCAAAAACGACGCCGATAACAATATTACTGACCAGTGAGATCAGGGATGTCGTGATATTTAGCGTATTGTAGAATAAAGTCGTTTTATTAGTTTCCCAGTAGGTGTCTACAGCACGCAGAAATTCTGACCATTGCGATTGCAGGTAATCCAGCGTATCAGGTGAAAGGGCAAGTTCGGCCCATCTTTCTTTAAGGGAGACAGTCAGTTCGGCAGATGCTTTAGGAAGTGTTTTTACGATCATATTAAAGCTTTGGTGCAGATCGGGGCCGATTTTGAGCCCGCCGATCAGAACGATGCCGATAATAACAGTCAGGGTGACGATCAGGCAGACCGGACGTTTGATTTTTTGAGGCCAGTCTGAAGAAAAGCGTACAAACAGCTTTTGCCAGAGACGTTCGATATGCACCAAAGGAACATTGACGATAAA
>ERZ860076.1521-NODE-1521-length-11287-cov-2.960915_pt1 | contig 11287 bp, 6 predicted proteins | sample MGYA00509982_ERZ860076 | MGnify/ENA primary metagenome ERZ860076 (study PRJEB30046, sample SAMN00715193) | human gut metagenome | study: EMG produced TPA metagenomics assembly of the A metagenome-wide association study of gut microbiota in type 2... | reverse complement strand
GGACATCGACTACGGAAAGATTAACCTCTTTGCCGGTAACTATAGCTTCTGGTACGAGTCCAGCCAGCTGGCGCTCCGTCAGCAGCAGAACCAGAAGGCAAAGGCCGAGGAGAAGAAGAAAGAGCTGGAAGAGTTTATCCGCCGATTCAGTGCCAATGTGGCAAAGAGCAAGCAGACTACCAGCCGCAAGAAGATGTTGGAGAAACTGAATGTAGAAGAAATCAAGCCGTCATCACGTAAGTATCCGGGCATCATCTTTACGCCCGAACGCGAACCGGGTAATCAGATTCTGGAAGTTTCCGGTTTGACGAAAACGCTGGAAGATGGTACGGTGCTGTTCCGCGACGTCAACTTCAACGTAGAGAAGGGAGACAAGATTGTATTCCTTTCGCACGACCCGCGTGCCATGACCGCCCTGTTCGAGATTATCAACGAGAATATGAAACCGGATGCAGGTACTTTCAACTGGGGTGTGACTATCACCACCGCTTACCTGCCGCTGGACAATACTGCATTCTTTAATACAGACCTGAATCTGGTGGACTGGTTGAGCCAGTTCGGTGAAGGCAATGAAGTCTATATGAAGAGCTTCCTGGGACGTATGCTGTTCTCCGGCGAGGAGGTGCTGAAGAAAGCAAGCGTATTGTCGGGAGGTGAGAAGATGCGTTGCATGATTGCACGTATGCAGCTGCGCAATGCCAATTGCTTGATTCTGGATACACCTACCAATCACCTCGACTTGGAGTCTATCCAGGCATTCAACAATAATCTAAAGACCTATAAGGGCAATATCCTTTTCTCATCCCACGACCACGAGTTCATTCAGACGGTTGCCAACCGTATCATCGAATTGACTCCGAACGGTATTATCGACAAGATGATGGAGTATGACGAATACATCACTTCAGACCACATCAAGGAGTTGCGTGCACGTATGTACGCAACAAAGTGATAACGGAAGCTAAGGACTAAATAAGTATATTTTAAATCGTTCCATCATGAGGAAAAAATCGTTCCACCATGGTGGAACGATTTTTTCACCACGGTGGAACGATATTTCTGCCATGATGGAACGATTCTTCTTTCATATCTTTTTTGTTTAATAAAGGCTTGTGCGATATTGAAAAAAAGAAGAAGGTGTGTTAGAATGATTTTTAGCTATCATTCTGACACACCTTCTTTTGCTATTAAAAGAGTCTCTTTGTTCTTATTAAGGCGGGGAATAGTCTGAGTTATTGTTTCTCCTTATATATAATTTTGCCTTGGCTTTCGCCGAAAAGGTTGTCGCCTAGCGTGGTAATCTTATTCCCCGTGGCAAGCACATAGCGCAGGTTGTCGCATCCCATAAATGCTCCGTACTCAATGGCGGTTACACTGGCAGGAAGCACCAGCGTGCCGCACAAACGGCCGCAGCCACTGAATGCACGCTGTCCGATGCTTCTAAGTTCTTGCGGGAGCCGTACGTTCAGCAGATACTTCTTTTGGGTGAAAGTATAGTCGGGAATTGCAGTGGCATTACTGTTGGTCATGTCGATGGAAACCAGATTGGGCATATAGTCGCGTATCAATGTGAAGTCGGCTTCGTCCATTTTTCCTTCAACGGTCAGAAAGTTAACGTCTTTGGGCTGAAATCCGGCTCTTAACAGTTCGCTGGCAAGGCTGCCCATTTTACCAATCTGCACATTTACTGTCAGTGGTTCTCCTTCAATGAATGCAAAGGTCTCCCATTTCTTTTTGGTACGATAGGAGTCACTGCATCCCAATGGAACAAATATGGCTGTAACGCTATCGGCCAATGCTTCGGACAACAGATTGGGAGCCGTTTTCTTCCGTATCTGGCATATCTTGAGATTTTTGCATCCCTTAAAGGCAGCATCTTCGATGTTCTTGGTCTTGTCGGAAAGGATAATCCTGGTCAGCGTCTCCTTACCTACAAATGTACTGTCGTCCATTTGCTTGCAGAAGGCATATGCCGGAATGCAATTGGCAGGATATACATAAAAACGGTTTGGATAAGTCCCGTTCTTGCCTGCATACATGCTGATGGAGGCATTGGAAATGTCCAGCAGTTGCAGGTTTTTGAATTCATCCCGTAGATGCCTGAAATCTACGGCATTCAGCTTGCCCTGCAGGGTCAGTTGGGTGATTTCATTGGCTTCCGCTTCTGTCATCAGTTCCACCAGGGTACCAGGTTTGGCCACGTAGTATCTTTTGGATTTTTGTGCCGAGGCATTCAGCATTAACGCCAGTCCGGCAACGGCTAAAAGTATTTTTCTTAGTTTCATGTTTGTCGATTCCAGATTGATTTTTCAAATATAAGAAGAAACCGGCAGGAATACATGAAGTTTTTTCTTTTTATTATTATTTTTGTCGGATATTAATCAAAATGAGATACAAATGGAGACGGAAGAAACGGTGAAGGAAGAGTGTGTTGCTATGAGTAAAACAAAACGTATTTGGCTGGCATTCGTTGATATAGTACTGTTTACTGTACTTTTTATGATTTTTCTGTTTTTGTTTGCCATACCTTTTGCGATTGCTTTCCCTGAGTTGAAGACACAAGCTGGTGGGATGAGCGTCTATTTAATGATGTTGAATGAAGTCTTGATGTTGGCCAGTGGGCTTATTGCCGCTTGTATGGTGCTGGGTTTCAGGAAGCTTCCTTTTTCGGGCTTGGGCTTGTCTTTGAAGGGATGGGGTAGAAGCCTGCTGAACGGAGCTTTGTTTGTCGTGTTCTTGTATGTAGTTGGTTTTGGCTTGTCTTTATTGTTGGGGGCTGTGGAAGTGGCAGGGGTCTTGTTTTCTCCCATTTCGTTGTTGTCGAGTCTTTTGCTTTATTTTTTAGTGGCAGTTACGGAAGAAGTTATTGGACGCGGTTTCATTTTAGGGCGTATGCTGGATGGAGGCGTCAATAAGTTTGTGGCATTGCTTATCTCTGCGGTGTTATTTTCGTTGATGCATCTTTTCAATCCCAGCTTTGCCTTCGTCCCGTTTTTGAATATCATGCTGGCGGGTTGTTTCTTGGGAGCTTCCTATATATACACGCGCAACCTCTGTTTCCCCATTGCCTTGCATTGGTTCTGGAACTGGATTCAAGGTTCTGTTTTGGGATATAAAGTCAGTGGAAATGAATTTAGCAATGAGAATCTGCTGATTCTTCACTTTCCGGAAGAAAATCTGATAAATGGAGGAACTTTCGGGTTCGAAGGCTCTATTCTGTGTTCACTACTTTTAGTGCTTGGTACAGTAATTATCTTAAGACACTATTATAAGGGATTAGTGATTAGGGATTAATGATTAATACGGAAACCATTAACCACTAACCATTAATCACTAATCCCTAATCACTAATTCTGTTCCACTCCTTTCATTGTCAGCTGTATGCGTTTCCGGTCCATATCTATGCTGAGTACCTTTACGCGTATATGCTGGTGAATGGACACTACTTCATTAGGGTCTGATATGAATCTGTCGGCGAGTTGGGAGAGGTGTACCAGTCCGTTTTCCTTGATGCCTATATCGACAAATGCGCCGAAGTTGGTGATGTTTCCTACGATGCCGGGCAATTCCATGCCTTCGCGCAGGTCGCTGATGGTGCGCACGTTCTTGTCAAATTCAAATATCTTTATCGGTCCGCGTGGGTCACGTCCGGGCTTGTCCAGCTCTTGCAGGATGTCTTTCAGTGTCGGCATGCCCACGGTGGGGGAGAGGTAGCGTTCGGGATTAATCTTCAGACGCAGCTCCCGGCTGGCTATCAGCTCGGCTACGCTGCAACCCAAGTCCTTTGCCATTTGTTCTACGATGCAATAGCTTTCCGGGTGTACGGCAGTATTGTCCAGCGGATTCTTTGCCTGCGGAATGCGTAGGAAGCCGGCACATTGCTCAAACGCCTTGGCACCCATACGAGGTACTTTCATCAGTTCCTTGCGCGAGGTGAAGGCACCGTTTTCGGCGCGATAGTTCACAATGTTCTGTGCCAGTTGCGGACCCAATCCCGAGATGTAGGTCAGTAGATGGCTGCTTGCGGTGTTCAGGTTGACACCTACCAAGTTTACACAGTTTTCTACGGTCTGGTCCAGTGATTTTTTCAGCTTGGTTTGGTCCACATCATGCTGGTATTGCCCCACACCAATAGATTTCGGGTCAATCTTTACCAACTCTGCCAGCGGGTCCATCAGTCGTCTGCCTATGGACACAGCACCGCGTACGGTGACGTCGTAGTCGGGAAACTCGTCCCGTGCAATTTTAGAGGCCGAATAGATGGAAGCTCCCTGCTCGCTGACGATGAATATCTGTATGTCGCGGTTGAAGCGCTGATGTTTCAAGAACTCCTCCGTTTCGCGGCTGGCAGTTCCGTTACCTATGGCTACGGCATCTATCTTATAAGACTCTATCATCATTTGCAGCTTGGCAAATGCCTCTTTCTGCTTGCTGACCGGAGGGTGGGGGTAGATGTTCTCATTGTGGAGCAGATTTCCTTGTGCATCGAGGCACACGACTTTACAACCCGTACGAAATCCGGGGTCTATACCCATCACACGCTTTTGCCCCAGTGGTGAAGCCAGCAACAACTGACGGAGGTTTTCGGCAAATACCTTGATGGCTTCCTCATCAGCACGCTCTTTGCTTTGCGTGGCAAATTCCGTCTCTATGGATGGCTTCAATAGGCGTTTGTAGGAATCCTGCACGGCTTCCGCCACTTGCTGTCCGCAGGGGTTGTTGCTCCGCACGAATTGGCGTTCCAGCCGTTCCACGCACTCCTCATCGTCCGGGCTGATGCTGACTTTCAGCAGGCCTTCCGCTTCGGCACGCCGGATGGCGAGCAGGCGGTGGGAGCTGCATCGCTTCAACGATTCGGAGCAATCGAAGTAGTCACGGTATTTGGTCGCTTCCTCTTCTTTGCCTTTCACCACTTTGGCGGTCAGTATGCCTTGGCGGGCAAATGCGTTGCGCACGCTGTTTCGGGCACGTTCGTCTTCGCTAACATGCTCGGCTATGATGTCACGGGCACCTTTCAGTGCATCTTCCACGTTCTTCACGTCTCCTTTCACGTAATTGGCGGCGCGTTCCTCCGGATGAGGCTCACGTTGCAGCATCAGCAGGGTGGCGAGGGGTTCCAGTCCTTTTTGGCGGGCTGCTTCGGCACGTGTTTTCCGTTTGGGTTTGTAGGGAAGGTAGATGTCCTCCAGTAGGGTGTTGTCCCAGGTCTCCTCGATACGCTTCTGAAGTTCGGCGGTCAGTTTGCCTTGTTCCTGTATGGTGTTGAGGATGGTTTCTTTACGTTTGGCGATTTCGTTCAGCTTTTCATAGTGGGTCTTTATGGATTCAATCTGCACTTCGTCCAGTCCTCCCGTCACTTCCTTTCGGTAGCGGCTGATGAAAGGAATTGTCGCTCCATCTTCCAGCAGGCCGAGGGTCTGGCTTATTTGTCTTTCTGATATGCCGAGAGCGGCAGATATCATTTGATGAAAATCTTGTATCATTTTGTATCTCATTTTATAATAGGTGCCAAAAGTACAAAAAACAATTGTTGTTTTTTCTTTAGGTTCCAACTTTTATCTATATTTGTCAAAGCTATGGAGCAATTAAACGAATCAATCAATTGAAACACATATATCGTACAATATTACCATGCGTGGTAGCGCTTTTCTGCTGCCTTTTGCCTGCTTTCTCGATTACGGGAGAGCATCCGGTATTGATTATCAGTTCCTATAATCCGGATGCCGGTCGGACTTCCAGCAATATCTCTGACTTTATGGAGGAATTCCAACGTTTAGGAGGGACGAATACCGTTGCATTGGAAAACATGAATTGCAAAAGTTTTTCCGAAGCTCCTTTTTGGGAAAAGAGAATGGCAGGGTTATTATCCAAATACCAGAATGATAAAAGTCCGGCATTGATTGTTCTTATTGGGCAGGAAGCTTGGGCTGCCTACCTTTCTTTGGAAGACTCAGTACGCGGCAATACTCCGGTAGTGAGTGCGCTATCCAGCCGGAACGCCATATTGTTGCCGGGAGATACCATCGATTTGAAGACTTGGATGCCTGAATCCGTAGATTTTTTCACGGATTTTCCGGATTCACCTATCAAGGCCGGCTTCGTTTATGAGTATGATGTGGAGGCGAATATCAACATGGTAAAGCAGATGTATCCTGACACCGAGAATATCGCTTTTATATCAGACAACAGTTATGGTGGTGTTGCTATGCAAGCTTATGTAGTGAAGGAAATGAAGAAATTTCCCGAATTGGATCTGATACTGCTTGACGGACGTGTCAATACAATATATACTATTTGTGATAGGTTGCATGAACTGCCGGAACATACGGCAGTATTAATGGGGACGTGGCGCGTGGATATGAATGATGGCTATTTTATGCGTAATGCTACTTATGCCATGATGGAAGCTGCTCCAGCCTTGCCCACATTCTCTTTGAGTTCTGCCGGTTTGGGATATTGGGCTGTGGCAGGTGTCGTTCCTGCCTACCGTGCTTTGGGCAAGGAGATGGCAAGACAGTCCTACCGCCTGCTGACCACCCCTCAGGATAGTGAGACCCATATGGAAATCATTCCGAATGAGACCATACTGGACGGCAAACTTGTGAAGGAAAAGAAACTGAATATCACCGGCCTTCCGCAGCCGGTAAAGATGCTGAACGTAACCCCTTCTTTCTACGAACAGTACAAGTATCATATCTGGTCTGTCGGTGCTGTTCTGTTGGTGCTGTTGGGCGGTTTGTTCGTTTCCCTTTATTTTTATTATCATACAAAGAAGTTGAAGGATGAACTGGAGGTATCCGAGGGTGCCTTGCGCGAAGCAAAAGACCGTGCCGAAGAATCCAGCCGTCTGAAGAGTGCTTTCCTTGCCAATATGAGCCACGAAATCCGTACTCCATTGAATGCGATTGTGGGCTTCTCGGACGTGCTGTCTGCCGGAGGAGCCTCGGAAGAAGAACAGCGTGGCTATTTCGAGATTATTAGGACCAACTCTGATTTGCTGCTTCGGCTAATCAATGACATATTGGATGTGTCCCGTTTGGAGGCCGACCGCGTCATCCTTTCTTTGGAGAGCTGCAATGTAGTGCAGATATGCCAGCAGGTAGTAGCTTCCGTGGCCCAGGCACGCAGGTCGACCAATCAATTCTTATTTGAGTGTGAACGTGAGGTAGTGGAGATGCGGACGGATGTGCAGCGTTTACAGCAGGTTGTGATAAATCTGCTTTCCAATGCGGACAAGTTTACAAAAGAAGGTACGATAACCTTGAAGCTGGAGCCGGATACGGCGAGGAATGTTGCAGTATTCTCGGTGACTGACACTGGTTGCGGCATTCCATTGGACAAACAGAAACGGGTGTTCGAACGTTTCGAGAAGCTGAACGAATATGTGCAGGGAACCGGCTTGGGCTTGTCCATCTGTAAGCTGACCGTTGAGAAGTGGGGCGGCGAGATTTGGATAGATCCTGCCTATACGGATGGAGCGCGGTTTATGTTTACCCATCCTATGAACTTATAAGAACCGACAAGAAATAAGGATATATAATGAAAAGATTTAGTTGTTTTTTTATCTGGATTTTTGTCCTGACAAGCATACTGCCTGCGCAGGAAAGAGAGGTGAAACTGAAAGTCGTACAGACCAGTGATATACACGGCAACTACTATCCCTACGACTTTATACGCCGCCGGGAGGCAACCGGCAGTCTGGCACGTGTGCATGCTTTGGTGCAAAAAGAACGTGAGGCTTATGGCAAAAATCTGATTCTCTTGGACAATGGTGACATTCTGCAGGGACAGCCCACAGCCTATTATTATAATTACATAGATACCGTTGCCCCTCATCTGGCAGCGGAGATGATGAATTTCATGGGGTATAATGCCGGCAATATGGGTAACCATGACGTAGAGACCGGCCGTACCGTTTTCGACCGTTGGGCAGGTGACTGCCGTTTTCCGATATTGGGTGCCAATATTGTGGATACTGCTACCGGAGAAACCCATTTCAAACCCTATGAGGTGCTGGAACGTGACGGAGTGAAAATTGTGGTTCTCGGTATGATAACTCCTGCCATCCCCGTATGGCTTTCAGAGAATCTGTGGAAAGGGCTGCGTTTCGACGATATGGAGGAGACTGCCCGCAAATGGATGAAGATTATCCGTGAGCAGGAAAAGCCTGATTTGGTTATCGGTATGTTCCATGCCGGCCAGGATGCCCAGCTGATGGGAGGCAAGTATCGCGAAAACGCTTCGGTGGAAGTGGCGTGCAACGTGCCGGGATTCGATATTGTCCTGATGGGGCACGACCATGCGCGCGAATGCAAGAGGGTGTGCAACATAGCCGGTGACTCGGTACTGGTGATGGACCCTGCCAGCAACGGTGTCGTTGTGAGTAATGTGGATATAACCTTGAAACTGCGTGATGGTAAAGTTATAGACAAGAAGATAGACGGCATACTGTCCGATACGCAAGACTACGGCGTCAGCGAAGAGTTCATGCAACGCTTTGCCCCCGAAAATGAAGCTGTGCAGAATTTTGTTTCCAAGAAGATAGGTTCCTTTACCGAGACCATCTCCACACGTCCTGCCTATTTCGGCTCTTCCGCTTTTATAGACCTTATTCATGAGTTGCAGTTGGCAATCAGCGGAGCGGATATTTCTTTTGCGGCTCCTTTGTCCTATGATACGGAAATCCGTAAAGGAGACATTTTTGTGAACGATATGTTCAATCTGTATAAGTACGAAAATATGCTTTACACCATGCGTCTGACGGGAAAGGAGATACGCGATGCCTTGGAGATGTCGTATGATTTGTGGACCAATCGGATGAAGTCTCCGGACGACCATATCCTTCTCTTCCGTGAGAAGCGCCGCGAAGGTGCTACGGATAGGGCCTCATTCAAGAATTTCAGCTTCAACTTCGATTCTGCGGCGGGTATTATCTACACGGTGGATGTGACCAAGCCGGATGGCGAGAAGGTAACCATTCTCAGCATGGCAGACGGTACTCCGTTCGATATGGATAAAATGTATAAGGTAGCGGTGAATTCTTATCGCGGAAACGGTGGCGGCGAATTGCTGACAAAGGGGGCCGGCATCTCGCAGGATGAATTGAAGGAACGCATCATCCACTCTACGGATAAGGACTTACGCTATTATCTGATGCAGTACATTGAGCAGAAGAAGGTGATTGAACCGCGTACGCTGAATCAGTGGAAGTTTATTCCCGAAGAGTGGGCGGCTCCGGCTTCCAAGCGTGATTATGAGTTCTTGTTTGGCAAAGTTAAAGAATAATTCACTATCTTTGCGGCTCAGAATCTATAGTATAAGTTTTTGGACGTGAAGCAGAAGAAAAAAATTATAGGTGCATTGAGCTTGCTGGTACTGTTTATCATGTACCAGGCAAGTATCACTGCGTTCACTCACGTCCATTATGTGAATGGGGTGATGATAACGCACTCGCACCCTTTTCATGGCACACACTCTCACTCTCAGACTTCCCTTTTGGTTATCGGGCATTTGTCGGCATTCTGCTCTTCCGGGGCGGATGTGTATGAGGTTCAGCACCCGATGCGTCCTTTGCTGGCCATGCTCAGAGCCAAACCGGCAACACCTACTGTTAAGGGGGAAGTGATACGTACCCTTTCCCTTCGCGCTCCTCCCGCTCTTTTTTCATAGTCATTAGGTTTAAAAACGCCTGGATTTTTTGTATGTAGATACCAGGCTTTTTAGTCTCGAATGTCTGGCATTTCAGTGAACGAAGTGCGGCATCTCGGATGATTATCTTTTTTCAGACTTGAATTATTTTTTTTATTTAGAGCGCTAATTTGATGAAACAATACATTTTGGCGTTGGTACTTGCAGTGGTAAGTGCCAGCGTAGCTTTTGCCGTAAATCCTATAAAAGAAGGCAATATGATTTCCGGCCATGTGATAGTGAAAGGTACGGAGGAAAATATACCGTATGCCACGGTTTTGATTATCGGCAGCGGTCAGGGAACGGTTTCCAATGAAGAAGGACAATTTGAGTTCCGCAAGCTTCCGGCGGGAAAATACAAGCTCCGTGTGTCTGCCGTGGGCTATAAGACCCAAGAGAAGGAAGTGACGGTGAGCAAGGACTTCACTGCTGTCATACATTTCCCGATGGAAGAGGAGAGTTTCATGACCGATGAAGTGGTGGTATCCGCCAACCGCAACGAGGTAAGCCGCAAGGCAGCTCCGGTAGTTGTAAATGTGATGAGTACCAAATTGTTCGAGATGGTCAACTCCACCGACCTTGCCAAGACACTGAACTACCAGTCGGGCTTGCGTGTGGAGAATAACTGCCAGAACTGTGGTTTCCCCCAGGTGCGCATCAATGGCTTGGAAGGTCCGTATTCGCAGATATTGATAAACAGCCGTCCCATCATCAGTGCATTGAGCGGTGTGTACGGATTGGAGCAAATCCCCGTGAACATGATTGAACGGGTAGAAGTGGTGCGTGGCGGAGGCTCTGCCTTGTTTGGCGCCAATGCTGTGGGAGGAACTATCAATATTATAACCAAAGACCCCATCAACAATTCCTTCCAGGTATCGAGCATGTTCTCCAATATGGACGGCAAGTCCTGGGAGCAATATATGGGTGGCAATGTGTCTCTGGTAGCCAAAGACAATTCTTACGGCATCGCCCTTTATGAGAGTTACCGCAACCGCAACCCCTACGACCGCGATGGCGATGGCTTTTCCGAGCTGGGCAAGCTGAACATGAATACTTTCGGCTTCCGCGCCTATTACCGTCCTACGCATTTCAGCCGCATCAATCTGGAATACCATACCACCAACGAACTTCGTCGCGGAGGCAACAAATTCGATTTGCAGCCGCACGAGACGGACATCACCGAGCAGACCAAGCATATCATCAATAGCGGAGGCGTGAGCTATGATTTGTTCTGGAAAGAGTACAAACATAAGATTTCAGCTTACACCTCCATCCAGCACACCGATCGCAACAGTTACTATGGTGCCCAAAAGGACATGAATGCCTACGGCAAGACGAAAGACTTGACTTGGGTTGCCGGTGGCATGTATGTAGGCAATATGGACAACTGTTTCTTTGCTCCCGCTACCTTCACCGGCGGACTGGAATATCAGAACAACTCCCTGCATGACATTATGACCGGCTATCATCGTGACATGGAGCAGGATGTCCGCATTGCCAGCGCCTTCGTGCAGAATGAGTGGAAGATGAACGTACTGACCATGCTGGTCGGCGCCCGCCTGGACAAGCACAACCTGATAGACAAGCTTATTTTCAGCCC
>ERZ860076.1520-NODE-1520-length-11287-cov-5.326389_pt1 | contig 11287 bp, 5 predicted proteins | sample MGYA00509982_ERZ860076 | MGnify/ENA primary metagenome ERZ860076 (study PRJEB30046, sample SAMN00715193) | human gut metagenome | study: EMG produced TPA metagenomics assembly of the A metagenome-wide association study of gut microbiota in type 2... | reverse complement strand
GGATATTAAGGCTTCCAGGGATAATTATGCCCGGGCGGCGGGACTGCCGCATATAGATATCTCCCGCATCGAGGAGAGTATCGGCATCCTGAAAAGCAGTGGCATCCCCTATGAATTCCGCACTACCGTGGTAAAGGGAATTCATACCGTGGCGGAATTTGAGAAAATCGGTAAATGGATTGCGGGATGCCCTGCGTATTATCTTCAGAATTACGAAGAGAATGAAAACTGCCTGTACCGGATGATACAGACAGAGGAATGTGACGATGTGAAACCGGGCGGAGTAGATCCGTTCGGCGCATTTTCCAGAGAGGAACTGGAACAGATGGAGGAACTGGCCCGGAAATATGTGGGGAAAGTTATCCTGCGGGGCGTGGAATAGACGCTGTGCCTCCCAGCTACATAAGCTGTTGTATTTTTACAAACTCATCAAAGCGAGGTAAGGCCAGCGTGACTTTCCCGTATTCTTTGGAAATAATGACACCTTTTCTCTTTAAACGCTCACGATAGACAGAGAAAAGTTCAGATTTCATATCTAATCGCTCACGGAGAGCTTTTACCTGAGTCTCTCCGCTGAGAGACATTTCAGTTACGATTTTTTTATCCAGATCGGATAATTCCGACCATATTTTACTGTATACATATTCATCCAGATATTGGTCATATTCCGGCAAAATCTGTTCCAAAGTCTTTTTATCGCGATTTTCCCAGTAGAGATAACCAAGTACCTGAAAGGCAAAAGGATAGCCTTTGGTCAGTGAAGCCAGTTCTCCGGCAGCATCTATATCCAGAGAAAAGATATCCATATATTGTTTGCGGATAGCGGTATAATTGAGTGGCTCCAGGATTAATTTGGGTGCACGGTATAAAAAGGTCAGTACTTTATCATTTTGAAGATTATAAATATTTTCATATAATCCCGTCATCAGTAAAAAGATGGGATAGTCGTTTCGTAAAAAAATCTGAAAGGAGCTTGCAAAGATTCGGATATATTTGGAATTCGTCACTTCATCAACGCTGATCAGCAACCTTTTTTCACTTTTCTGGATATATTTCAACATGAGTTCCAGAGCGTTTTCGATATCCGTGACCGGAGCAGCGTTTTCAATGGATACTCCCAGACCAAAAGCAGAAAAGTCAAGTTTTGCATTAATAAACAGCGTGTGTAATTCGGGAATGCTGTAGATTTTTGCAGCAAGACTTTGCAGTAAATCTCTGGTAGGATTCAGTTCCACAACGATCCAGTCTTCGCTTTTTCGTAATTCCGAAGCAATATTTGTCATCATTACAGTCTTGCCAGAGCCACGGACACCGGTGATCATGTAGATCTGATTGGATGGAATCTCGGCACAAAAGCTTTCCAGAATTTGGTTTGTTTCCGTGAGACGGGAGATATATTGCAACGGTTTTTTTCCAAAAGATAACGTAAACGGATTGGCACTCATAATGAAAACCTCCTTTTCTTATATAAGTTTATATAACTTTTAAAATCTTATATAACTTTATATAAGTGTATATAACTTTGTACCTATTATATAACTTTATATAACTTTTGCCAAGCACAAGACGCCTTCAATAGTCAAAATAAAATGGATAGAGAACGTTATGATAATGGAAGCACTTACTTGATAGAAATAAACACGGAATGGCGGAATTGTGCATTTTTGAGAAAAGTACAGGCTTGCGCAAAAATAATAACTAAATATTGCTCAAAAAATATATGTAAAACTTCCAAAAATATTCAAAATACACAAAAATGGTTTACTAATGTGAAGCGATAGTGCTAATATATAGTACATAGTGTTGTAAGAGCTTACAAATGTAATCGTTTATAACACATGCTAAGTGGAGGTATGGGAATGTTAGGCAGGAGAGGAAGAAAAGAGAGAAAACGACTGATGGCATTGCTTCTTGCGGGAGCCATGGTGCTGTCGGGAATGGGAATCAGCCCCATCTCTGTACAGGCAGAGGAAACGGAACCTGTGGTAGAACAGGTAAGTGAGACGGTTTCTGACGGAAATGCGAAAACAGCCAGAGAAGTGTTGGGAGAGGAAAAAGGTATTGCGGCAGCTTCGACAACACAGGATGCGAATGCAGCAATGGCTGCTGTGCAGAGTGGAACGGAAAAAGACCTGTATGAATTGGATCTGAGCAAGGGTCTGACAGCAGGAACAACGTATGATGGCGGAATTTCTGTTTTGGGAGATATGAAATATAATAAGGGGGCGATACAAGGAGGTTCAAATCCTAGTCCCAGTAATGGAAGTATTCCTGAAACCGGAGCAGCACTGAAACTGCAAGCAATAAAAGATGGATACCTGAAGGTTACAGTATCCCTTGCTACTAAGACTTATTATTTTTTGGAAGAAACGGAAAATGGTCCTAAACAAATTCTCAAATTAGACAACAAAGAGTCTGGTAAAAAGGATCTCGTTCTTCCGGTAGAAGCAGGAAAAACATACTACTTATATGTAAGCGGTTCGAAAATAAAAATAACCAGCATTACTGTAGACTATAGAACTGCATTGGATTGGAGTGAGATTAAGGATCCCGTTTTAGGAACTCCTTCTGTAAAGGGAGGAACAATTTCTGTTCCTTACACTGCACAGGTAGGTGGAATTTATGCAGAGACCTTGGATGTGACTATGTACGATGCAAATGGTAAGGCGGTAAATAAACAGTCTATAACTGCCGAAGGAGAATCCGGAGTAGCAGAATTTACACCGGCAGCATCCGGTACTTACAGCTTTAAAGCAGAGCTGATCCGTACCGGCGAAGCTTCTAAGGTAAGTAATACGACAACCAGCGTTAACTTTGTCCTTCCTATGGCAACTCCCGCAGGCTTAAACGCCGAGAACAAAGGCCATGGCAACGTGAAGCTGACCTGGCAGGCTGTTCCGGAAGCGGAGAACTACACAGTATATGTGGATGGCAAGGTATATGCAGAGGGTGTGACAAAGTTATTACAGAAAATTTCAGGACTGACCGTAGGACAGGAATATACTTTCGGAGTTGCGTCAGTCAGAGGAAATGATATTTCCAAACCGGCAGAGGTGAAATTAACGATAACAGAAGATGCAGTAAAGACCTGGAATTATTCCGCATTCGGTTCCAGCGTAGATACGATGTCAGAAGGCGGCAAGAACAATGGTTTCAGCGGAAGTTATGATACCCAGGATCTGAAAGTATGGAGTATGAACAGCAAGGGTAAGCTGGTACCGAACTCCACCGATGGTGTGGCATTCTACTATACCACCATTGATCCTGAGACAGAGAACTTTACGCTGTCCGCAGATGTAACCGTAGATAGTTGGAAGTTTACCAATGGTCAGGAAGGCTTCGGCCTGATGGTAGCAGACCGTGTGGGAGAGAACGGTTCCGGTAATTCTTTCTGGAACAACTCTTATATGGTAAGTGCGACCAAGGTGGAATATTTCTGGGATGCAGAGGCCGGTCAGGTATCTGATGCCGGAGATAAGTACACCATGAAGCTGGGTGTCGGATCTCAGGAGAAAATCGGTGTAACACCGGAGAATCTTGCGGCAGACACTGTAGTAGATGATTTCCAGACGGCCATGAGAACACTTGAGACCAGTGCCGTAGCAAGTGGGCAGGGTGCCGGAACTTATAATATGGTAGGCGGATATGAGGCAGCATTAAAGGATATCACAGATGTCAATCCACAGACAACCTTCCATATGACGATCCAGAGAAACAATACCGGATATTTCTTAAGCTATACCAATGCAGCTACCGGAGAGACCGTGACCAACAAATATTACCACGGTGACAACGGTGATGAACTGACCAGACTGGATGAAAACAATATTTATGTAGGCTTCTATGCTTCCAGAAGTGCTAAGGTAAGCTTCAGCAATATGAGCCTGACCACAGTGGCTCCGGAAAACGATGCACCTGCAGAAGCAAGACCGATTACTTATGTAACCCCGAACTTCAGCATTGAGTCTGCCAAGGTTGCCAACAATGCAAACTATGAGATGGTATACTACGGCAATGCCGATGGCGTTCTGAGTATTACGAACAGCAAGGGGGAGGCAGTGGTATCCGGACAGCATGTGGATGCCAAGACCAAGTTCCGTGTCAATACGGTTCTGGAGCAGGGCAGCAATACTTTTGCAGTGGAGTTCACACCGGATGCAGATTACAAGCCTGCAAAGTATTCTCTTTTAAGCAGTTATGATACTGTGAAATTTGATTTCAACGTAACCTATAATGTAAAAGACAGAAGTTATATTTATGTAAGTCCCGACGGCAGAAGCTATGGAAGCGGTGCAAAGGATGATCCTGTAGATATTTATACCGCAGTGAAGAGTGCTGCTCCCGGACGGACGATCCTGTTAAAGGGCGGAACTTATGCACTGGACAAGACAGTCATTGTAGAAAGAGGTGTTAACGGAACCGCAGATGCGAAGATTTACATGATCGCAGATCCGGAAGCTGCCACACGCCCGGTACTGGATTTCCAGGGAAGATGTGCAGGTATGATCCTGGCAGGCGATTATTGGTATTTCCAGGGATTTGATGTTACGAGATCCGCAAATGCGCAGAAGGGTATTCAGGTATCCGGAAGCTACAACACTGTGGACAACGTAATGACCTACAAAAATGGTAATACCGGTCTTCAGATCAGCAGATATAAGAGCACAGATAACTGGGAAGACTGGCCGTCCCACAACCTGATCCTGAACTGTACTTCTTATCTGAATGCAGATGCGGGATATGAGGATGCGGATGGATTTGCGGCTAAACTGACGGTAGCAGACGGCAACGTATTTGACGGATGTATCGCAGCATACAATGCCGATGACGGTTGGGATCTGTTCGCCAAGGTAGAGACCGGAGCTATCGGTCAGGTGGTCATTCAGAACTGCGTGGCATTCAAGAACGGTTATGTACTGGATGAGAACGGACAGGAAGTAGATGCCGGTAACGGTAACGGCTTCAAGATGGGTGGCTCCAGCATCAGCGGACATCATATTTTGCGCAACAGTGTATCATTCGGCAATAAGGCAAAGGGTATTGATTCCAACAGCTGTCCGGATATTGAGGCATATTCTTCTACCAGTTATAACAATGAGTCCTTTAACGTGGCATTCTATACAAATGACGCAAAGAATACTGCATTTATAGCAAAAGGAATCCTGTCCTTTAAGGATAGCAGCAATGCAGCAGGGCAGACGGTTGCAGAACAGTTCAAACCGAAAGGAACTCAGGAGACCAGTGCCTACGAAAATGCAATGAACTATTATTGGAGAGGCGAAAACTCTACCAACAGTGAAGGAATAGCAGCTACAGCAGAATGGTTCCAGAACATGGATATGAACAGTGCAATCCACGGAGGCATTCGCAGAAATACGGACGGTACCATCAATATGAACGGTTTCCTGGCAGTGACTTCCGCAGTACCAGTAGGTGTTGGAGCCAGAATGACCGGAACCCCTTCTGCTGTATTTACGGTAGCGGCAGATGTGGTGAACAACGATGATGACAATGACGATGATGATGACAACAGCGGTTCCTCTGCAGCACCTGCAGTAGACTGGACGGATGTAAGCAACTCTGTACAGGATAAGGTGGCAGAGATGATGAAAAATCCTGCTATTGCAAGTGTCAACATGAACTTTGTATGCAGCGGTGAAGTCAAGGTGCCTCAGAATGTACTGAATACCATTAAAGGTACGAAGCTGACGGTGGCATTCCACAGCGGAAACGGTGTGGCACTGAGCATCAGTGGACAGGATCTGAAGAATAAAGATCTGTCAAAGATTCAGAATATTGATCTGACAGTAGACCAGACGAGCAACACAATCCCGGCAAATGTGGTATCCGCAAAGTCCGGAACCGTGAACAGACAGCTGGGTATCAGAGATACCGGCAGCTTCGGAGTGAATGTCAACATTCATGTAAATGTAGGCAAGGACAATTCCGGCAAGAGTGCAAACCTGTATCGCTATAATACAGAGAAGGGACGCCTGGAGTATTGCGGATCCTTTACCGTAACTTCCACCGGACAGTCCATGTTCGCATTGAAGCGCGGCGGCAATTATCTGGTAACTGTTACTGACCGCAGACCTTCCGAGAGCATCTGGTATACAGAGGGCGGTTATACGGTAAAGAGTGGTGATACGCTTTCCAAGATCGCTAAGAGAAATCACATGACTCTGGCACAATTGCTTCGCAGAAATGTACAGATTACAAACCAGAATGTGATCAGAGTTGGTCAGAAACTGAATCTGGACTGATCGTAAAAACTGTAAGAGATAGAGAAAAAGGACAAGACGGGAAACTGAAAAACGAGAAAAACGGATGGCTTGGGAGGGCCATCCGTTTTTTGGTGTATACGATGAGTCAGCCTACTCGATTGGAAATATTTTATTGCACCTGATTGGGGTTCTTCTTTCCACTTTCGAAATCCAGAGCATTCTGCAAGGTAGTCTCTGCAATGGCTTCCAGTGCTTCTTTTGTGAAAAATCCCTGATGGGATGTGATCATGACATTGGGGAAGGACAAAAGCCTTGCGGTGGTAGAATGCTCCAGAATCTCATCGGAACGATCCTCGAAGACGTTTTTCGTCTCTTCTTCATAGACATCCAGACCGACCCCGGCGAACTTGTGCAGGCGGATGCCCTCGATAAGATCCTCGGTCTTGACCAGAGCACCCCGGGAAGTGTTTACCAGAATGACGCCATCCTTCATTTTCTTGATGGTGTCAAGCTGGATCAGGTGGTAGGTGGAATCCATCAGCGGGCAGTGAAGGGAGATCAGATCACTTTGCGCCAGTAATTCGTCTAAGGTCACATAGGTGACGAAATCTTTCAGATCCGGGTTCTCGTAGACATCGTAGGCGATGACTTTCATGCCGAAACCGTTACAGATCCGGCACATAGCTGCACCGATCCGGCCGGTTCCGATGATTCCGGCAATCTTACCATAGAAATTGAAGCCCATGAGTCCGGCGAGGCTGAAATCATTTTCCCGGACCTTGTTATAGGCTTTGTATAAGCGGCGGTTGCAGGCCAGAGCCAGAGCCATGGCATGCTCTGCGACAGCTTCCGGAGAATAACCGGGGACACGCATGACACATATGTCATATGCAGCTGCCTTTTCCAGATCCACGTTGTTGTATCCGGCACAACGCAACAGGACCAGACGGACACTTTTTTCGTGGAGAATTTTTAATGTGGCTTCGCTCACATTGGAGCTGACGAAAGCACAGACGGCATCGAAGCCGTCAGCCAGAGCAGCAGTACGGGGATCCAGATCCGACCGGATGTAATCAATCTGGATGCCGGGATATTTTTTCAGAGTTGCCTCGAAAGATTCTTTATCATAGCTTTTGGTATCATAAAATAATATTTTCATAACAGTCCTCCTCGGGTTGATTTTTATAGTATGTGTATTGTTATTTTTAATCATACTTAGATTTGGCTTTACTATAGCTCAAAATATGGGAATTGTCTATCATATTTAAAAAGTGAAATCGAGAAAAATTATAAAAATGATGCAGATATGATGCAATCGGCAGATATACTGGCATCAGGAGGCGAGGATTATGAAAAAAATATTTTTTGCAGCAGTATTTGCAGGAGTACTGTTAGGTTTTACATCCTGCGGAAACCGGGAGATGGTGACGGATCCGGAGATGGAGACAGTTATAGACAGCATCAAGGAGACACAGAGCGGTCAGACGACGGAAGAGACGACGGCCGGGACTGAGGAGACTTCGGAAGTGCCCACACAGACGGAACCGACAGAAGGCCAGAGTGAAATACAGGGAAGTGAATGGGTGCAGTTTACCACAGAGGATCGCGAGGGTAGCAGTGATCCCGAAGACAAGACCAGAAGTTATACCTATTACTATCCAACAGTTACAGTGACGATTCCGGGCAATGAGACGGTGCAGATGAAGATTCAGAAAGGGCTGGATGAATATGTAGACAGTTTTGTAGAAGGAATCGAGAACGGGGAGTTTGGTACACTTTATGAGGATATGCCGGTGTATGAGCAGAGCTATGAGGATCTTACTTTCCGTGTGATCCGCGCGGATGATAAGGTGATCAGCCTGTCGTGGGGGCTGGAAGGGTATGATCAGGGGGCTCATGGATGGTATACTTTGTACTATATGAACTATTATACGCAGACCGGAGAGAGAATTACTTTTGACAGTCTGGGGAGCGGATTCCGCGACAAAGCACTGGAACTGGTGACAGCAAAGGCAGCGGAAATGCAGGCAAAGGAGGACTGCTTCTTTAACGATTACGAGAAGAGTATCAAACTGGTGGTGTTGGATGGTACGGAAGATTTGAATGCTATCTATCAGGAAATTTATGGGCCAGACATTGCAGGTACGGATAATGGCCCCGCAGACCCTACATTCTACATTACAGAGGATGGCTTTGTATTTGAATCCGGCCAGTATGTATTACAGTCCTATGCGGTTGGAATTGTTGACTTTGAGATTCCGGCAGCAGACTTCGGGGATGATCTCACAGCAGATATTTTCTAATGGAGCACAGGATGCTGGCGGGTATATTTGCAAAATATAGGACTTTACATGGGCGGGCACCGTGTATATAATAAGAACATCGGGAATGAGGTTCTCCCGGAAGCACAGGCTTCGAACCGCCGGAATTTGAACATACGAATTCGATTTGGCTGATGACTTCTGCAGAATATGCAGGGGACACCAGCCTTTTTTGTTGGAATTCAAAATGTCCTGCTGCGAGAAAACGGAGGAATTTTTATGCTTACATCACTGGGACTGATCTTTTTACTGGGATTACTCATGGCGGCGGTCTGCCAGAGGATTCACCTGCCCCGTATTATCGGAATGCTGCTTACGGGTATTATTCTGGGACCTTATGTGTTGGATCTGCTGGATGTGTCAATCCTGAATATCTCATCGGAACTGCGGCAGATCGCGCTGATCATCATTTTATTGAAGGCCGGATTATCATTGGATCTGAAGGATCTGAAAAAAGTGGGCCGCTCCGCAGTCATGCTGGCTTGTGTTCCTGCCACTTGCGAACTGTTGGCTTTTGTGATATTTGCACCCATGATCCTTAACATCAGCAGAGTGGATGCAGCGGTCATGGGAGCAGTTCTGGCAGCAGTGTCACCTGCGGTTGTGGTGCCGCGGATGGTACATCTTATGGAAAGTGGCTATGGTACGGAGAAAAGCATTCCGCAGATGATTCTGGCTGGGGCATCCTGCGATGACATCTATGTCATAGTATTGTTTTCCACTTTTGTTGGAATGGCACAGGGTGGACAGGTCAATGCCCTGGATTTTGTGAATATCCCGGTATCGATCCTGACGGGTGTGTTGTTTGGTGCATTGGTGGGTTGGCTGCTGGGGCAGCTTTTTGAACTGTTGTACCGAAAGGGCAGTTATGTGCGCAACAGCATGAAAGTTATTATCATCATGGGTTTGTCCTTCTTGTTAATGGCTTTGGAAACCTTGTTAAAGGGGATCGTGGCGTTCTCCGGCCTGTTGGCGGTGGTGAGCATGGCCTGCGCGCTGAAAATACGGGCACCTAGGGAAGTCACCGGCAGACTGTCTGCTAAATTCGGTAAACTGTGGCTGGCAGCGGAGGTAGTGCTGTTCGTGCTGGTGGGTGCGGCAGTGGATATCCGCTATACTATGGAAGCTGGACCGGCAGCGGTGGGGATGATCCTGCTGGCGCTGCTGTTCCGTTCCGCCGGTGTAGCACTGTGCATGTTGGGAACGGATCTCAATAAGAAGGAGAGGACGTTTTGCGTGATAGCCTATCTGCCGAAGGCCACAGTGCAGGCTGCTATCGGCTCTGTGCCGTTATCGATGGGATTGTCCTGCGGCAAGATCGTTCTGTCCGTGGCTGTGCTGGCCATCCTTATCACAGCCCCGCTGGGAGCACTGGGAATGGATGCCACATACCGGAAGCTGCTTCAGAAAAATGGAGAAAATAATATCATTTGACAGCCATCCGGCACGTGATCGAGTCCCGGAAGGAAGCCGCAAAAACGTCCACAACATCTACACCATAAGAACCGCAGGCACGCTCTCGCTCTGGCGCAGAACGTAGCGGTACATAATTGACCCCAATACGGTCAATAAGTACCGACGTCTGCTTACGGCCTGCTTGTCCTTATGGTGTAGATGTTGTAGCGCAAACTGCGAATATCCAATGCAAAACCCCGGCAGCTACAACAACTGCCGGGGTTTTAAGGAGGATAGAAATCGTTTTAAACTATGTACATCAGGTTTATTAACCCATGGTAATAACTACGTTGTACTCTTCCTTGCCTTTTTCGTAAGGAATAATGTGTCCGTCTACTGCCTTGCCGTCCACGGTCATGGATACGACACCCTTTTCCACGTTCTGAGGGTTCTTCACCTGAATGTGATAGATGCCCTCACGGAACTTACGGGTGATGGAGAAATCCCCGAAGCCCTTGGGAATACAAGGATCTACGGACAATCCCTGATGAGTGGGATATACACCCAGTATGTATTGGGAGATATTTACGAAAGTCCATGCAGCAGTACCGGTCAGCCAGCTGTTCTTTGCCTCGCCGTAGAATTTTGCATCCTTACCGGCTACCATCTGGGAATATACATAAGGCTCGGTACGATGGATCTCACTGATATCCTCAATGTATGCGGGACAGGTCTTGCGGTAGATCTCGAAAGCTCTGTCACCTCTGCCCAGAACGGTCTCTGCGATGGATACCCAGGGATTGTTGTGACAGAAGATACCGGCATTCTCCTTATATCCGGGGGGATAAGAGGATACTTCACCAAGTTCGAGGTGATACTCCGTGTATGCAGGTTGTAAGATCATGACACCATACTTGGTATCCAGTCTCTCTTTTACAGAATTCAATGCCTTTTCGGCAAGTCCTTCCTTCACACCGACACCGGCCAGTACGCAGAAGCCCTGAGGCTCAATGTAGATCTGACCTTCGCGGCATTCCTTGGAACCTACCTTGTGGCTGTAAGCATCGTAAGCACGTACGAACCAATCGCCGTCCCAACCATCCTTCAGGATCGCATCGTACATTGCCTGTACTTCCTTGCGTGCGCGGGCTGCTTCGGCATCGTCCCCCATCAGCTCGCACAGCTGAGCATATTCTTCGCCGTATTTTACGAACATACCGGCAATGAATACGGATTCTGCAACGGGTCCTTCACTGGGACCGAAGGTCTGGAAAGATTCTCCGGGATGAGCGGAGAAGCAGTTCAGGTTCAGACAGTCATTCCAGTCGGCACGGCCGATCAGAGGCA
>ERZ860076.1514-NODE-1514-length-11315-cov-3.643961_pt1 | contig 11315 bp, 14 predicted proteins | sample MGYA00509982_ERZ860076 | MGnify/ENA primary metagenome ERZ860076 (study PRJEB30046, sample SAMN00715193) | human gut metagenome | study: EMG produced TPA metagenomics assembly of the A metagenome-wide association study of gut microbiota in type 2... | reverse complement strand
AGCGGACACTATACGGTTGCCTTAGAGGAAATCGAGAGCTGCATCGCAGACCAGAAAACCGTGGAAGATGAAATTGAAGCCAGAGAGTTCGCCCGTATCATCGAGGCGTTTTTGGATACATTGACCGCAAAAGAGCGTGTTATCTTCATGCGCCGCTATGCGTATGCAGACACCTACGCGGACATAGCAAAGCGCGTAGGTATATCTGAAAAAAATGTATCCGTCCGGCTCACTCTGATCCGCCAGAAGATGAAGCAATACTTGATTGAAAGAGAGGTATTCGTATGACCACGAAATTGTTTTCCGAAGCCATGAGTGAAGTCGGCGATAAGTATTATGAGGAAGCTGAAAACTACCATTGTCAAAAGCATGAGTGGATAAAATGGAGTGCTATGGCAGCTTGCCTTACTGTTATGCTTTTTACCGCTCTTTCGGTTTTCCCCGACTATTTCCACCGGCAAGGTACTACACCGCCGGACAATCCGAACGGAGTTATTGTTGACAACCCTATTGACACTGCCGATGATGATACAACTCCTGCAACATCTGAAATCCATGTAAGCATGGACAATATTTCCTTCAATGAGACGGGGGCATTGATGGATGCCGCACGTATATGGCGCAATCCGGAGCTATATGACCATATTCAGTGGGATAAAAACGCTGTAATTGAATACTATGGAAAAGACTTGTCCCCTGCATATATTCCAGATGGCTTGACCGCAGCCAATGGCAATGGCACTGCACGGGTTATTGTAGACAAAAGCGGCAATATTGTAGAGGACACGGTTAGGCTCAATTTCTATCATGACTATTACGAAGATGGAAGCCCAAAGCTGACAGAAGGCGTGACGGCGCGCAAGGGATTTTCTATCACGGCTTCAAAAATCGGCATTCTAAGTGATTGTATTTATCTTCTGCCCGAAAATGAAGTGAAAACTTCTGACATTGACGGAACGGCAGTTACCTTTGGGTATCGTTCCATGCCCTATGGTCCGTATAACCCTGACACGCACGAACCGTTTGGCTACTATGATATGTATGTGGCTGAATTTGAATATGACGGTATCGAATATCAGATAGTCGCAGAACAAATGGAAGCCGAAGAAGTTGTAAAAGTTGTATCGTCTATCATCTATGGAGAAGAAGTATTCGTTGACAAGTAATTGACACCAAAAGAGAATATACTACAGAGGGCAGCCGAGAAAATCGACTGTCCTTTTTCTATGCCTATGAGCAGAAAGGAGCGACCAACCATGACAAAGCCAAGAGAGAAAACCCGCGAGGAATTGACTGCCGAGATTGAGGACGGGAAGAAGAAAATCCGACAGCTTGAAAATTGGGAAAAGGTATTGCGGCAAAAGTTAAGCATTGTGAACAACTCCACTCACTTTGACATCTCCAAATCAACTTTAGCCCTGTGCTGCGTATTGAGCGCGGCACAGGGTTTTTTCCGTTTCTGGCGATTTTGAGCAACACATTCGATGCCCTGTACGCAGGACGCACCTTTGTATTTCGTGGAATCGGACGATAATCAGCCAAACCGCAAAAGATCACGCGAAACCGCGTACCAGCGGCACGACACCGCGAATCGCGGAACGGTGCAATCCATACGCGCAGACGGCAGATACTTCACGAATCCGGCAGGCATTGATTTTTCCTCCCTGATTTCAAGATCTTCCTGCCCGAAAATCCCTGTGAATCCGTATCGTTCGCAAAGTATTTACAGTTTCATTTGAAAAACCGTCTTGACAATATTCATCGGACATGGACACATGGATATTCTTCAAGTGGGCGTTCAAGTCCGCTGCCGCTGTCCTGATCGTAACAAACACATGGACGATTGTGATGGGCGTGTTCGATGCCGCCCAAAGCGTCGTTGCCAGCGCCTCCGGGCTGATTATCGGCGACACCAGCATCAACATTTCAAGCGTCATGGTGGGCATTGAGGATCGGCTGATGGAAATGGAACTGGGGCCGCTCTTCGGCCTATGGTTCCAGTCGCTGTTTGTTGGCATTACCATGTGGGCGCTGACCATCTGCATTTTCATTATCACATTCGGAAGAATGATTGAAATATATCTCGTCACCTCTGTTGCCCCAATTCCGATGGCGACCATGATGGGCAAGGAATGGGGCGGCATGGGGCAGAACTACATCCGCTCCCTGCTGGCACTGGGCTTCCAAGCGTTTTTGATTATCGTCTGCGTTGCCATTTACGCGGTTTTGGTGCAGAACATCGCGCTTGTGGATGACATCATCTACGCCATCTGGACTTGCATGGGCTACACGGTGCTGCTGTGCTTCTGCCTGTTCAAAACCAGCAGCCTTTGACAGCTCCGTGCAGTTTCAGCTTTCCTTTGTGAACCTCTCGGCTTCGCAGGAAACCTTTGCACGGAGCATTTCCATTCCGCCCTGCGGGGATGAATTTGACGGCATCCGCGCCGAGTACGCCGGTATGCTGCAAAATCAGCTTGCCCGCGGCAACAACGGCCTCATTAAGACCAAGTATCTCACTTTCGGCATTGAAGCCGACAACCTCCGCGCGGCAAAGCCCCGTCTGGAGCGCATCGAAACCGATCTTCTGAACAACTTCAAGCGGCTGGGCGTTGTGGCTGCGCCGCTGAACGGCTTTGAGCGCCTGCACATCATGCACGACATTCTGCGGATGGACGAGCAGGAGCCGTTCCGCTTTTCGTGGGACTGGCTGGCTCCCTCCGGGCTGTCCACCAAGGACTTTATCGCGCCCAGCTCCTTTGAGTTCAAGACCGGCAGGATGTTCCGCATGGGCAAAAAGCTGGGCGCGGTCAGCTTCGTGCAGATTCTGGCACCAGAGCTGAATGACCGGATGCTGGCGGACTTTCTGGATATGGAGAGCAGCGTCCTCGTCAATCTCCATGTGCAGTCTGTGGATCAGGTCAACGCCATCAAGACCGTCAAGCGCAAGATCACCGATCTCGACAAATCCAAAATCGAAGAACAGAAAAAAGCCGTCCGCGCCGGGTACGATATGGACATCATCCCCTCTGACCTTGCCACCTACGGTGCGGAGGTCAAAAAGCTGTTGCAGGATTTGCAGTCCCGCAATCTAAAAAGTATCTAAAGCAGGGTGACGTAATCATTTTGCACTATACTGACGATTATACCAAGGAAGAGGGTGGTATGGCCCCTGCCGAGGACACCGGCACCGCCCAGAAGGTCATCGACCTGATCAACAAGATCGGCACCGTGACCTACACGGACGCTTGCAAGCAGAGAATCGACGCGGCCCGGAGTGCTTTTGATGCGCTGACACCTGCTGAACAGCAGAAGGTTTCCAATTCTGCTACCCTGACCAAGGCGGAGGCAGAGTATAAGCGGCTGATGCAGGCGGGGGCAACGAATGTGGACAACCTGATTGGCAAAATCGGCACCGTCACCGCAAACAGCGGCCCGGCCATCAACAACGCCTGGAACGCCTACAACGCCCTGACGGCGGAGCAGAAAGCACTGGTGAAGAACTTCAACACTCTGCAGGAGGCGACCCAGAAATGGAATCAGCTGAAAGCGGACGAGGTGGTCAAGCTCATCGACAAGATTGAGGAGCCTGTCACCGAAAAGAGCAAGGCCAGCATCGAGGCGGCCCGGAAAGCCTACGACGGCCTGACCGATGCCCAGAAGCGTCTGGTCACCAACACCAAGAAGCTGACGGACGCGGAAAAGGCTTACGCCCAGCTGACGGCGACCCCCGAGGATAAGGAAGATGCCCAGAAGGTTATTGACCTCATTAAGAAGCTGACCAATGTCACCCTGGATTCCGAAAAGGACATTCAGGCAGCCCGAAAAGCCTATGACGCATTGACCGACCTGCAAAAGCTGCTGGTGGACAACTACGATATACTGACCACCGCGGAAACCAAGCTGGCAATGCTGAAAGCCATGGGCAAGGTCAGCGACCCCTACATTTCTACCGGCGACTACATGGAGAAGCTGGGCACTCCCGGCATTGGCGCTGTAGGCGGCGAATGGATGGTCATCGGCCTGGCCCGCTCCGAACGGACGGTTCCCGGCGTGGAGGACTACTACAAGAAGGTTCTGGAGTATGTGGCCGAGAACATCGACCCCGAAACCGGACGGCTCCACAAGGCTAAGTCTACGGATAACTCCCGGATCATCATTGCCCTGACGGCTATCGGCAAGGATGTGACCAACGTTGGCGGCTACAACCTGCTGGCTGGCCTCAGTGACCTGGAGTTCGTCAAGTACCAGGGCAACAATGGTCCTATCTGGGCACTGCTGGCACTGGATTCCGGCAACTACCCCGTGCCCTCCGGCGGCACCGTCACCCGTCAGGCGCTGATTGATGAAATTCTGCGTGTGCAGACCTCCGACGGCGGCTGGACTGTCTACGGCGACAAGGCCGATTCCGACATGACCGGCATGGCGCTGACCGCTCTGGCTCCCTATTACACGAAGGATCTGAAGGTGCAGGAGGCCATCGACAAGGCCATCGCGCGGCTCTCCGAGATGCAGGACGAGGACGGCGGCTACTCCACCTCCTACGACGGCACGACGAAGATCGCTACCAGCGAATCCATTTCTCAGGTCGTTACCGCGCTGTCCGCTCTGGGCATCAACGCGGATACCGACCCCCGGTTTGTCAAGAATGGGAACTCTGTCATTGACGCGCTGCTGCGCTACTATGTAAAGGGCGGCGGCTTCAAGCACATCATGGACGGCGAACTGGACGGCATGGCCACCGAGCAGGCGTACTATGCACTGACAGCCTACTACCGTTTCCTCTCCGGAAAGACGAACCTGTACGACATGACTGACATCATCGACATGGGCGGCGATGTGGTAACTGTGGAACCCACCGTTCCCGCTGCCACCGAACCTGCCCAGGCCAATACTCCCTGGTGGATCATTGCGGTCTGCATCTTCGGCGGCGTTGGCTGGGGTATCGTCATCGGCGTTGTCCTTGTTCCCAAGCTCAAGAAGAAAGATTGATTTGACCTCGCTGGGGGTGGGTTACGCCGCCCCCAGCAAAGAAAAATGCTGCTGATCAGCTTATCCCTACCGCTGGCGGCAGCTCTGCCTGTGTGGCAGAAACCAATTAACTCAACGAAAGCCGGATCATCCCACGCTGCTCAGGATTCCCCCTCTGAGTTTGCCCAGCGGCGGATGGCCGGTTTTTGTGCCAATGAGGTGGAACATGAAAAAGAAGAAAACCGCGAACCTGATTATGGTTCTGATTATCGCCGCCATCGCCATTGCCGGTGTGGTGACTGCGTTTATGCTGAAGACCAGTACCGGCGACGGTCTGGGCAGCCAGTATCAGATCCGGGAGCTGAAGGACAACGCCGTCATTACCCCCGGTCAGGAGGATCATGTCTGCACAATCACCATCGTCTGTGACACCATTCTGGACAACACCAATAATCTGAACGAGGAAAAGGCACCCTTTGTTCCCATAAACGGAACGATCCTCCCCAAGACGAAGGTCAGCTTTGCGGAGGGGGATACGGTGTTCGAGGTGCTGAACAAGGTCTGTGAGGCCGCGGATATCCAGATCGAATACAGCTGGACGCCCATGTACAACAGCTACTATATCGAGGGCATCAACCACCTGTATGAGTTTGACGTGGGGCCGGAATCCGGCTGGATGTACAAGGTGGACGAGTGGTTCCCCAACTACGGCTGCTCCGCCTACAAGCTGAAGGATGGGCAGGATATCGTCTGGTGCTACACCTGCAACGGCTACGGCGCGGACGTAGGCGAAGTGTGGATGGGGTAAACGGGTACATACACCCCGCCGCTTCTTCAGCTCCAACAGCTTCTATACCACCGCCACCCACCGCATGAGCCGCCATATCTTTGACGGTGCCATAACCGCGGAGGATGTCATTCATCTCTACAAAGAAAACAAGGAGGCAGCAACATGAAGAAATCTCGCATTGCCACGCTCCTGATATTTCTGCTGGTTATCCCGGCCACGCTGTACTTTGGTCTGCGGCTGACCGGCAGAGCTTACTATCTGACCAGCACTCTGGTCATTATTGAAATCATCATCCCGTTCCTGCTGGCCTTTGAAAGCCGCAGACCTCAGGCACGGGAGCTGGTGGTCATTGCCGTGCTCTCGGCTCTGGCTGTGGCCGCGCGGGTGGCCATACCGATTCCTAATTTCAAGGCGATCTTTGCCATCATTATGCTTTCGGGTATCGCCTTTGGCCCGGAGGCGGGCTTCCTGGTGGGCGCGGTATCTGCCTTTGCCAGCAACTTCTTTTATGGGCAGGGAGCCTATACCCCATGGCAGATGTTCGCCTACGGTGCGGGGGGAATGCTGGCGGGCTTTCTGTTCGCCAAGGGCAGGCTGCCGCAAAAGCGCTGGGTCATGGCCGTGTTCGGCTTTCTGGCCTGTGTCCTGTTCGTCGGCCCACTGTTGGACACCTGCACCGTGTTCCTGACCCTGCCTGTTATCAACGCTCAAACGGCATGGCCGCTTTACATTTCCGGCTTCCCGGTGAATATCAGTCAGGGTGTCTGCACGGCTCTGACCATGGTGTTGTTTGGCCCCGCGCTGCTGGAGAAGCTGGATCGGGTGAAGCTGCAATACGGCATGACGGAGGACGGCAATGGGGTTTGAAACCTGCCATCCGGCGGTGAATTTCATCTTCTTTGCCGCCGCCATCTATGGGACTGTGAGTTTTATGCACCCGGTGTTTCTGGCAATAGTGTACGCCGGTGCCTTTGCCTACAGCGTCAAGCGCTGCGGCAAGCGGGCGGTGGCCTTCAACCTGTGCCTATTACCGCTGATTCTGGTATTCGCGCTGTACTACAGCTCTTATCACCATTTCGGTGTCACAGTGCTGAGACAGAACTTCATCGGCAACAACCTGACGGTGGAAAGCTTCGTCTACGGTCTGGTGATCGGTCTGCGGTTTGCAACATTGTGCATGTGGCTGGAAGCTATATTCCGCGTGGTGACTTCGGACAAGGTGGTATACCTCTTTGGCAGGGTCAGCCCGGGGCTGTCGCTTTTCCTCACGATCCTGCTGCGGTTCATTCCCAGAGTCGGTCGGGAGGCGAGGAAAATCAATCTCGCCCAAAAGGGCATTGGCCGGGGCAGCAATCAAGGAAATATCTTCAGGCGTATTGTCAACTGCTTACGAATATTCTCTATGTTGATTACATGGATGATTTCGGCATTGGCCTTGGAATCCGATTCTATGCGTTCCCGTGGAAGCCTTCTCCGAGGACGGACAGCTTTCTCCATCTACCGCTTCGACAACCGGGACAGGGCTTTTGTAATTGCGCTGTTCAGTTGCATTACCATGACCGCCATGGGCGTGATCCTGGGAGCCAGCAAAATGTGGTACAACCCGAGAATCATCTGGCGGCCCCTGAATGGAATTGGCATCGTCACAGCCATTGGATATCTTGCACTATGCTTTATGCCTATGGCTTTGGAGTTGTGGACGGAGTATCGCTTCCATGCCGCAAGAAAAAAAGGGGTACACTATGACGCAACTGGACAATGAATTCTTTGAAGAATATAAGCACCTGGAACGCCTTTGCTCGGATATGTATTCCTGTCGGGATGGGATTAGGCAGTATCTGGAGGATATGGAGTGTCAATTTTCAGAGGGTGAAAAAGCGATTCCTCACTGGGCGCAGGACTACCGAAAATTGCGAGAGCTGCGAAGAACCAGAAATACCCTAGCACACAATGTAAGCGAGTACCAGGTATGCACAGAGCAGGATGTGGAGAATGTTATAGATTTTGTTGATAGAATCATGCAGCAGCAAGATCCACTGGCAATGTTGCATCTGTATAATTCCAGAGATGAAGATTCAGAAACTTTGGATGAAAGCGAAGTATCTGCTCCGGGTAAGTATTATTACGACGCTCCACAGAACGAGGCAAAACGCAAACAACTTATTCTGTGCGTTATATTGTTGGTCATAACGTGCGTGTCGGTAATCCTTGTAAGCATATTAATTTCCCACATAGTGTGAGCCGTGAGTGGCACTGTAAGCCAAGAGTAAGTTTGGCACTAACGAATGAAAGAACGCCCATTTCTGCATGAGCTGTAGCTTCATAGCAGAAATGGGCATTCTCTTTTTATGCTAGGCTTCTGTGCTTGCAATCAGTCGGTCGAAGTCGCTCTGATAGAGCCGATCCTGGATAATCCGGTACTGCTCAAATTCGCTTTCGGCAAATGCTTTCGCAATGGCAGCTGTGACCTTTCCTTTGTCTTGCAGGATTTCCGCATCGTTGAATTGCAGGAAGGCATCCAGCTTGGAGGCCCAATCTGCCATGGTCATGGGGATACGCTGACGGGCCTGCCGGGTGGCGTAGTCCAGGTACATCGTTACGATTTCGTTCAGCTCCTGCATCTCATCAAGGGATAAATAATTCTTTGCGATGGACACATTCGCTTTGACGATTTTACCGTCCGGAGTTGATGCGGTAGCCAACGGCGACGATGGCCGGGAGGGAATAGAACTTATATTGGTAGGTATTCCCTTCGTCCGCAGTTTGTGCAAATATTGCACAAACTGAATCCTCTGATAATTCGCCGCTTTCAAATACGTTTTTCAGATGCTTGGTCACTACGCTGCGCTCTACTTCAAAAAGCTGGCCGATGGCTTTATGTGTCAGCCAAACATCGTGGTTCTGTACCCGGGCTTCGATTCCATCCTCGTGGGCATCCTTCGTAAACACCAGAAAATCCACAGTGCTATTTCGGATTTGCAGCTTGTCCTTTTGAGATTTTTTCATAATACTACTCCAATTCCGCCCAAGGGTCCAGCCCCATTTCTTCCCAGGTCACGCCGTAGGGCACTCCACCGGAAGTGTGACCAGCAATGTAAAAGAAGCGATCATCCTGATCCATAATTGCCGGGTCAATCGATTTTGTGGGCTGCTTTTGAGCCTTGTGCTTTGGATGCCGTGTGGCACGTTCATGTTGCAGCGCCTCTATTTCCTCGTGAGAACGGATATGCTCCGGTAAGCTGTTGCTTTCCAACCGCTCAATGATGTGAACGCGCTTTTTACGATACTCCTTGTAAACCTCGTCAAAAGAAACCTGGATATTGATGTGACCGCAAACCTTTCGGACAATCGTTTCGCAGTCCTCAACGGAGAACGGCATTCGTCCATTTGCAGAAACGAAATCCTGGGTTTCCAGATACATATAATCTATAATCCTAGCTTTCTGTGTCTGCTTCAAATCTTTAAAAGATTTGTCAGCACTTGAATAGGGCGTACTCATACTCTGTTATCCCATGAATGTGTCTGGAAATAGGCATCCGTGCGGCGGTCATATTGGTGGCGTACAGAAGGAATGTCCATCCCATCCATAATGGAGAAGAACGCCTGCTGGGTGATTTCGGAAATCTCCCGGTTGTGGTGGAAAAGGTTGTTCGCTATCATCAAAGCGAACACCGCATCAGGATATTCTACGGCCAACGCATCATAATCCTGACCATCCGCTTTTGCAAGTGCTGAAAACCCTGGGATCTCCGTCAGTGCGGGCATTGCCTGAGCTATATAATCTTCAAGGGTATGTGTCATTGTCCCCATGTCCTGCGCTCCTTTATGTGCGAACTGTAGACCATTGTAACATGGAAATAAAGAAAGACAAGTCTTGACTTTACGAATAGACTATTTATCCGCGAATTGCCATCATGTGACTGCTGGGAATTTCAGTTTTGCATTTACCAATGGCAGCAAGAGCAGCTTCTTCTGATGGGTAAAGCCTGTGGGCTTTTATCTTTGTTGCGCCCATGCAGTCCAGAAATTTGAATGTAATTAGATCGCCGCTGATGTGAACAATCTTTCCTTCCCGAATGTAACGACTACTTTCTAGCATGTAGGCAATGTCGTTAATCTTATATGCTCCAGTCATTATGCACCACTCCTTTAGGCACAATATATCACATGGAAGTATTACTTTCAACTGGTAAATACAAACAAATATTTGCATTCCAAAGGGGGAAAAGGATACGGGGGACAATACTGGCAAGCAATGCATATGTTTTACATACGCGCGAAAGCTCCCATTTCCATCATTATGGAAGTGGGAGTTTTCTGCTTGTTGAGGCTCCGCCCCAATCCCCACAGGATACAATACTGTATCCTGGAAACGCTGCAAAAATGCAGCGGCTACGCGATTTTTCAAATCGCTTATGGACGCTTAACGTCCTTCTTTTTCGGATTCTCTTTCTGTGGTAAGTGTATTCTCCCCCAGAATCCGGTCAACATTTGCCTTGGCGGTTTGCAGAGAACGCATCTCCTCTCTGGCCTTTTGATAGTCTGCATACATGGCTTTTTTCTCGGACAAAAGCTGAGCGTATTCCGCTTGCAAGCTCTTGACGGTGGGCAGCTTTTTCAGATTCTGCTCGTCAAAGAATTGCTTTGCCGCCTTATGCAGAATGATCTCGGATTCATGTTCAGAAAGAAACTTTTTAGAATAGCCCGCTTTCCGATAGGCCACATAAACGTCACGGGTCTTGGCGTAGTTGATGATATGCTGCTGCATGATTTTGATTTCTGCCATCCGCTGCTCTTTGACTTTTATATCTGTAGAGAGCGTCCGATACCGCGAAGTAGCAGCTGCTGTCCTTTCCTCCAGAGCGCCGCGATCCAGCAGGCCGTTTTCTTCCAGATAGATCAGCGTTTGGGAAAGCTGCTTCAGATTGAAGTTCTTTGCCCACCGTGCATAACCGGCACCCTTACCCTCCTGAAGTTTAGCCTGAATATCGATCAGCAGACTGCCGCTGGGTTTGGCGGAGGCTTCCATGACCCGCTTCTTTTTCGGTGTATGGCTCCTGGCCCCGGAGATAATGGCACGGAGCGCATCCGGGGTATAATTCTCCCCCAAGGTGTCCATGCGGATAAAACGCTTCTGGTCTGCTCCCAATAGGGATGGCACTTTGCCACCCTTAATCTGATATCCGGATTGACGCAGCAGTTCCAGCAACTCCTCGAAGCTCTTGGGCTTTTGCGCTAGGGCTTCATCAATGGCATAACAAATCCGCTCCCGATGGGAGGGCTGCTTCTGATTCCCCAGCCATTTATCGTAGGTCTGGCCTTTGCCCTTGGGATCAGCCACAATGGAATATCCGTTCTCAACGCAGATTGTATCGTTCAGGCGGCGTACCGCTCTGGTGCTGCCCCAGAAATTGCGGAATTTGCGCTGTTCATCCAGCGCGGTGGAGTTCCAGATAATGTGATTATGGACGTGTGCCTTGTCAATGTGCGTACAGACGATGTAGGCATGGTTGCCTTTTGTGAATCGCCGTGCCAGCTCGCAGCCCAGACGGTTTGC
>ERZ860076.1512-NODE-1512-length-11336-cov-3.949384_pt1 | contig 11336 bp, 8 predicted proteins | sample MGYA00509982_ERZ860076 | MGnify/ENA primary metagenome ERZ860076 (study PRJEB30046, sample SAMN00715193) | human gut metagenome | study: EMG produced TPA metagenomics assembly of the A metagenome-wide association study of gut microbiota in type 2... | reverse complement strand
TAGCCGTGGATATCATGTGCAAGACTGCTGATGTGCAGTTCGTTACATGGGAGAAAAAACTGGGTGGAAGACTTGTCACGATCATAATTCGTGGTGATGTATCCGCAGTTGCGCAGGCCATTGAAGCTGCCGAGCAGAATGGAATCAAAAAACCAGTGAGCACAGTAGTGATCCCAAGTCCTCACGAGGAGATCTTGAGAATCATTAACACAAGTGTAAACAAGGTTGTATAGGAGGCAGCTACAGATGGCAGACGAAAAAGAAAAGAAAACAACAACAGCCAAAGCGCCAGCCAAAACTGTACGTAGAGTAAAAAAGACGGCGCAAAAGGCAGAAACGGTTCAGAAGAAACCGGAAGTTCAGAAGGAGGAACGCAGAATGTCACAGGAAGCATTAGGAATGGTTGAAACAAGAGGACTTGTAGCATCTATCGAGGCAGCAGATTCAATGTTAAAGGCTGCTAACGTAGCACTCGTTGGAACAGAGAAGATCGGATCCGGTCTTGTAACAGTTATGGTTCGTGGAGACGTTGGAGCAGTTAAATCAGCAGTTGAGTCTGGAGCAGAGTCAGCAGGAAGACTTGGAGAGCTTGTAGCTACACATGTAATCCCAAGACCACATACAGATGTTGAGAAGATTCTTCCACAGATCAAATAATAGTCAAAGGTAAATAAAACCGGTACTTTCAGGGGATTAAGCGCCGGGCGCTGATCCCCTGAGAGTGCTTAAATAAGTAAGTGGAGCAATCCACTTTGCGAGGAGACACAAATATGGATAACAGTAATGTGGAATTAATTACAAAAATGGTTCTCGAAGCAGTAGAGAAAAAGAATGCTGCTCAGTCTGGAGAAGGTTTTCTCGTTCCAATCGGAGTGTCCGCAAGACATATCCATCTCACACAGGAGCATGTTGAGATTCTGTTTGGAGAAGGCTACCATCTTACAAAGTTCAAAGAACTTATGGGTGGACAGTTTGCATCAAACGAAAAGGTTACAATTGTTGGTCTTAAATTAAGAGCAATCGAGAATGTAAGAGTTCTTGGACCAGTCAGAAAGAATACTCAGGTAGAGATTTCTGCAACAGATGCAATCAGCCTCGGTGTAAAAGCACCAATCAGAGAATCAGGAAATATTGCAGGAAGCGCACCAATCGCGATCATCGGACCAAAAGGTGCGGTGTATCTGAACGAGGGATGCATTGTTGCGAAGAGACATATTCACATGGCTCCGAAAGATGCGATGGCAGCAGGAGTTCATGATGGTGATATCGTATCTGTAAAAGCAGATAATGAGAGAGGAACCATCTTTAACAACGTACAGATCCGTGTAGATGACAGCTTTACACTTGAGATGCACATCGATACAGATGAAGCAAATGCAGCGCAGATTAAGAGCGGGGATACCGTGAGGATTGTATCATGTTAATGGGAAAAGTTGTTGGCAGTGTTGTATCAACACGCAAGAATGAAAACTTAGTCGGAAATAAATTCATGATTGTAGAAGTGGCAGATCATATGCGTCAGGGAGCAAAACAGATCATTGCAATCGATAAGATCGGCGCAGGAATCGGCGAATACGTTCTGGTTGTACAGGGAAGTGCTGCGAGAATCGGAAGTGGTATGCCGGAAGCACCGATCGATGCTGCAATCGTTGGAATTATTGACGAAGGATTAGGACTGGAGTAGTGAAATTATGGATATGAAAGAATTAAGCAGCATATTGCAGCAGAACGGTATCGTTGGTGCTGGTGGTGCAGGCTTTCCTACATATGCTAAATTAGATGAACGTGCAGAGACAATCATTCTGAACTGTGCAGAGTGTGAGCCACTGCTTCGACTTCACAGACAGCTCCTTGAGAAATATGCAAAGGAGATCATTGATACATTTCATATGATCGGCGAGACAGTCGGTGCGAAAGAAGTCATCATTGGTATTAAGAAAGCTTACACAGCAACGATCGAAGCTGTAAAGGCCGTTATGGGACAGTATCCGGAAGTAAGACTTGGACTGTTGGATGAAGTATATCCGGCAGGTGATGAGGTTGTTCTTATTTATGAGACAACAGGTAAAGTTGTAAGACCGGGCGGACTTCCAATCGAAAGCGGCGTAGCTGTATTCAACGTAGAGACAGTTTACAATGTATACAGAGCACTGAATGAGAAGACACCCGTTGAGGACAAGCTTGTATCAGTAGTAGCTGAGGTAGAGCACCCGATCACAGTTCGTGTTCCAATCGGAACACCACTGGAAGAGGTAGTAGCTCTTGCTGGCGGTGTAACTACAAAAGATGCAGTTTACTTCGTTGGTGGACCTATGATGGGGAATATCGGAACAGGAGCGCAGCCTGTTACAAAGACAACAAATGCAATCCTTGTTCTTCCGAAAGACCATCACATCATTCAGAAGAAATTAAAGAAAAACTCAATCGATATGAAGAGAGCAGCAGCTTGCTGTTGCCAGTGTACAATGTGTACAGACTTATGTCCAAGACATCTGTTAGGACATCCGATTGAGCCAAATAAATTTATGCTTGCAGCAACATGCAAGGATGTACAGGAGCCGAACATCTTCATCAATACGTTGTTCTGCTCATCCTGCGGACTTTGTGAGATGTATTCCTGTTTCCAGGGACTTTCACCAAGAAGTCTTATGGCAGAGTACAAGGGAGGTCTTCGTGCAAACGGAATCCGTCCTCCGAAAGTAGAAGCAAAACCTGTAGGACCGGAAAGAGAATACAGAAAAGTTCCGATGGAGAGACTTATGGCGCGTCTTGATCTTACGAGATATAACCGTGAAGCACCGCTTGATGAATCAGCAGTGCCGGTTAAGACAGTACGTATTCTGTTAAGTCAGCATATTGGAGCACCTGCTTCTGCAATTGTGAAAGCAGGCGACATGGTAACTAAAGGACAGATGATTGCTGAACCAGGAAAGGGATTAAGCGTTGGAATCCACGCATCCGTGAATGGTTTAGTTACAGAAGTAAATGAGAAATATATTGTCATAGAATCTCAGGAAGGACGTGCAGGCAATGAGTAAGGCTATTGGAATGGTAGAATATAAGACTGTTTCAGCAGGTATTACCGCAGCTGATGCTATGGTAAAGACTTCTGAAGTCAGCATAATCGAAGCACAGACAGTATGTCCGGGCAAATATATCGCGATCATTACAGGTGACTTAAGTGCCGTTAAAGCAGCAGTGGATAATGCAAAAGAGATGCATGGTCTTCACCTGATCGACAGTTTTGTGCTCGGTAATCCGCACGAGTCCATCTTCCCGGCAATCTACGGTGCTGCACATATTGAAGACGTATCCGCTCTTGGTATTATGGAGACATACGATGCATCTTCAATTATTGTAGCTGCTGATGAGGCTGCGAAGACGGCTATCGTTGATTTGATCGAGCTTCGTATCGCACGTGGTATGTGCGGAAAATCCTACATGCTGCTCACTGGTGAAGTGGCTGCTGTAGAAGCTGCAATCGAAAAAGCTAAGGAAGCAATTAAAGATAGAGGAATGTTCCTTGACTCTTCCGTTATTGCTCATCCGGATGCTCAGATTCGCGACGCAATCTTATAATGAACTCTGCTTTAATGTCTGAGGGAATTATAGTTCAATACCAGTAACATTATATTGGACTTAGGACAGGAGGCAGTTAGATGCTTGCGATAGAGAGAAGAAATGAAATATTAGAAAAACTGCAGAACGACAGAAGAGTTGTAGTAAGCGAACTGAGTCAGATTTACGAGGTTTCCGAGGAGACAATCCGAAGAGACCTCGATAAACTGGTTCAGGACGGTTTCGCCATAAAAAGCTATGGCGGTGCCGTGATCAATGAAAATGTGAATATCGAGCTTCCGTTCAACATCAGAAAGAATCGCAATATTGTTGGTAAACAGCATATTGCGGAACTGGTGAGTGAACAGATCAAAGATGGGGACAGCATCATGCTTGATGCAAGTTCTACAGCAGTGTATGTTGCAAAGACGCTTCTCGAACAGGGAAAGAAGAATCTTACCGTGCTCACAAACTCTGTGGAGATTATCATAGAGCTTTTTGGGGCGCAGGATTGGAAGGTTCTCTCTACCGGAGGAGAGTCAAGAGAAGGATCCTTTGCACTGGTAGGTTATCAGACAGACCGGATGCTTCGATCTTATCATGTAGATAAGGCAATTATCTCTGCAAAGGGAATCGATATGAACGCTGGACTTACAGATTCAGATGATCTGCATGCGAATAATAAGCGAACAATGCTGACAAGAGCAAAAGAAAAAATTCTTGCTGTAGACAGCAGTAAGTTCGATCAAGTAGCATTTGCTGAGATAGGTTCATTAGATCAGATCACAACTATAGTTACGGATGCAAAGCCGGAAACAAGATGGCTTCAGCATTTTGATAAGATTGGTGTAAAATGTATCTATCCAAAGTAAGGAAGGGCAGTTATGAAAAGCTTTCAGATTAAAACTAGAGTAAATTTTGGAGATAATGCGCTGGATCGACTGGCAGAAGTGCCATATAAGAAGATCCTGATCGTTACAGACCCATTTATGGCGAAAAGCAAAAATCTGAACCTGATTCTCGATCCCATCAAAAAAGCAGGTAAGGAATATGATATCTTTCAGGATATTGTTCCGGATCCACCGATTGAGAAGATCAGTCTCGGTGTTAAGAAGATGCTTGAATATAAGCCGGATGCAATTGTTGCAGTTGGTGGCGGATCAGCAATTGACTCCTCCAAGTCAATCCGTGAATTTGCACTTCGCGTAGATCATTACGCAGAGGTAGGGCTGATTGCAATTCCAACAACAAGCGGTACAGGATCAGAGGTAACTTCATTTGCCGTTGTATCAGACCCGGCAGAACAGAGAAAATATCCACTTGTATCCTGGGAATTGACACCGGACGAGGCAATCCTCGATGCAGAACTTGTAAAGAGTGTGCCACCGGCGATTACAGCAGATACAGGAATGGACGTATTTACACACGCACTTGAAGCATGTGTAAGTACAGATAGAAGCGATTTCTCAACAGCACTTGCAGAGAAATCGATCGAGTTGGTTGGAGTATTCCTTCTCAGAGCATATCTGGATGGAAATGATACTCATGCACGTCAGAAGATGCATTCCGCATCCTGTCTGGCAGGACTGGCATTCAACTCAGCATCTCTCGGACTGAACCATGGTATGGCTCATCAGTTAGGTGCAAAGTTCCACATCCCACACGGACGTGCGAACGCAATGCTTCTTCCACATATCATTGAATTCAACAGTGATATCAATAAACATAGTAAGAGTCAGAAAGAATATCTTCCGGCTGTTAAGCGTTATGCAACCGTAGCTCAGATCCTTGGACTGAGCAGCTACAATGAGATCATGACAGTCAGATCCCTTGTAAACTGGGTACAGTTTATGTTAAAAGAGATGGATATTCCGCTGTCAATCTCTCAGATGGGTACAATCTCAGAGGAAGAGTACTTCAATGCAATCGACAGTATGGCAGATGCCGCACTCGAGGATGGATGTACAGCAACAAACCCGAGAGTACCAAATAAAGAAGATGTTATTGAAATCTACAAGAAATTGTGGAAATAATAAGTGTAAAAAGAAGTAAAAAAGAAGCTGCGTATTGTAGCTTCTTTTTTTACACTCTCTTTTGCTTCTATTTTTAGGCATGTTTTTAAATTTCTCGGGTAACGGTACCTATTTATTAATTGAGTGTTATCTGAAAGAATTGTTGTATATACTATATCAAATACCTGGGAAATGGACAGGAAGCGCGAAATGAAATTACCTATTTATATAGAAGCAGCAATGGGAGTTTTTCTGGTAGTGATTCTGGCAATGGCAGGAAGAAACGGAATGATTCCTCAGAACCAGAAAAATAATGTTATGAAACAGTCAGAAGTAGAACAGAAATCAGATTATGACATGCAAAATGAAAAGGAAGCAGTTGCGGAAGAGGCAACAGATTCGATAGAAGAAGTTGTACAGACTGACAGCATAGCAATAACAGCACAGATGTGTTCTCCGGCCGGACAGTATCCGGTCATGGGGGAGAGTGTTGTTACGGTGGATGAACTTGCAGATTATTTCAATCAATCGGGATACGAATATCCGTCGGAAGAACTGGCAAAAGGTGGAGCAGATACCATAGAAACATTCTGCCAGATCTACTGTGAAGAAGCAGAGGCAGAAGACATCCGGGCAGAGGTTGCATTTACCCAGGCAATGAAAGAGACCGGCTTTCTTCAGTTTGGTGGAGATGTAAGTATTGAACAGTTTAATTTTGCCGGAATAGGAACAACCGGTGGAGGAGTGCCGGGGAATTCTTATCCGGATGTCAGAACAGGAGTGCGGGCACAGATCCAGCATCTGAAGGCCTATGCGACAGATGAACCGCTGAATCAGACTTGCGTGGATAACCGTTATGAATATGTGAAAAAAGCTTCCGCACCTTATGTACAATGGCTGGGACAGAAAGAGAACCCGGAAGGAGCCGGTTGGGCGACAGGAGAGAACTACGGGTATGATATTGCAGGGATGTTGCAACATTTACTTTTAAAAGAGCAAGGTTAAGAAGATATGGCTGGACTTCCGGCGGTGGTTATGATATTTTAAGATTTCTTAAAGAAAGGGAAATCCCTTGACAAATCAGCCTTTGACAGCTATAGTAGTAACAGTTAAAAAGTATTTAACAACTATGTAAAGATACAGGTGTTGAAGAAGAGGAGTACATCATTACTTCCCACAGAGAGAACCGTTCAGATTGCTAAGAGGATCTGGCTGTGAGACGGTTTGGAAAAAGGATGATGGAAGGTAGCTTCGGAGCCGGAATTCTGAAAGGTCGAAGAGGTTGGATAGGAGTTCCCGGAGTCGTTCACGTTACAGAACGAAGAGATGTATATGTAAAGAACAAGGTTAATATAAACAGTAACAAGTTCTTACATATATAAATAAGGTGGTACCGCGAGATTTTCGCCCTTTACGTGAAGTAGAGGGCGTTTTCTAGTTATAGAAGAAAGAGATATCCACTTTTAAAACAATGAGATTGTGGAAAACAACTACAAAATTAACATAATATGTGGAAAAAGGAGAACAATCATGAGCAAAGAACTCGCAAAGACTTACGATCCGAAACAGATCGAAGAGAAACTCTATGAGAGATGGTGTGAGAACAAGTATTTTCATGCTGAAGTAGACAGAAGTAAGAAACCATTTACAACAGTAATGCCGCCTCCGAATATTACAGGAAAGCTGCATATGGGACATGCACTTGATAATACACTGCAGGATATTCTGATCCGTTACAAGAGAATGGAAGGATATAACGCACTGTGGATTCCGGGAACAGACCATGCAGCAATCTCTACAGAGGTTAAGGTTACAAATCAGCTCAAAGAAGAGGGAATCGACAAGAAAGAACTCGGACGTGAGGGATTTCTTGAGAGAACATGGCAGTGGAAAGAAGAGTACGCAGGAACAATCGAGAACCAGCTGAAGAAGCTTGGTATTTCCTGCGACTGGGACAGAGAGCGTTTCACAATGGACGAGGGATGTTCCAAAGCTGTAGAAGAAGTATTCATCAACTTATACAACAAGGGATATATTTACAAAGGTTCCAGAATCATCAACTGGTGTCCGAAATGTAAGACATCGCTGTCAGACGCAGAGGTAGAGCATGAGGATCAGAACGGAAACTTCTGGCACATTAAGTACCCGATCGCCGGGACAGACCGTTTCCTTGAGATTGCAACAACACGTCCGGAGACACTGCTTGGAGATACAGCGATCGCCGTTCACCCGGATGATGAGAGATACAAAGATATCGTAGGAATGATGGCAATCCTTCCGCTTGTAAATCGTGAGATCCCAATCGTTGCGGATTATTATGTAGATAAAGAATTCGGAACAGGTGCTGTTAAGATCACACCGGCACATGACCCGAATGATTTCGAAGTAGGAAAGCGTCATAATCTTCCGGAGATCAACATCATGAATGATGATGCTACGATCAATGAGAAGGGTGGAAAATACGCAGGAATGGATCGTTACGAGGCCAGAAAGGCAATCGTAGCAGATCTGGATGAGCAGGGATACCTTGTAAAGGTTGTTCCGCACATGCATGCAGTAGGAACTCATGACCGTTGTGGTACAACAGTTGAGCCGTTGATCAAACAGCAGTGGTTCGTAAAGATGGAAGAACTTGCAAAACCGGCGATCAATGCACTGAAGACCGGCGAGCTTCGTTTCGTGCCGGAGCGTTTTGACAAGATTTACCTTCACTGGCTTGAGAATATCAAAGACTGGTGTATCTCCCGTCAGATCTGGTGGGGACACAGAATTCCGGCTTATTACTGTGATGAGTGCGGTGAATTTGTAGTTGCGAAAGAAGCGCCGGAGAAATGCCCACACTGTGGATGTACACATTTCACACAGGATGAAGATACACTTGATACATGGTTCTCTTCAGCATTGTGGCCGTTCTCCACACTTGGATGGCCGGAGAAGACAGAAGACCTTGACTACTTCTATCCGACAGACGTTCTTGTAACTGGATATGATATCATCTTCTTCTGGGTAATCCGTATGGTATTCTCAGGATATGAGCATACAGGAAAAGCTCCGTTTAACACAGTACTGATCCACGGTCTTGTAAGAGACTCTCAGGGACGTAAGATGAGTAAGTCTCTTGGAAATGGTATCGATCCGCTTGAGATCATCGACAAGTACGGTGCAGATGCCCTGAGGCTGACACTGATCACAGGAAATGCACCTGGTAACGATATGCGTTTTTACAACGAGCGTGTTGAGGCAAGCCGTAACTTTGCAAACAAAGTATGGAATGCATCAAGATTTATCATGATGAACATGGAGAAGAACATTGTAGAAGAACCGGAAGACTTCGTGCTCAAACCGGCAGACAGATGGATTCTTTCCAAGGTAAACAGCCTGACAAAAGAAATGACAGAGAACATGGATAAGTTCGAACTCGGTATCGCAGTCCAGAAGGTGCATGACTTTATCTGGGATGAGTTCTGTGACTGGTATGTAGAAATCGCAAAATATCGTATCTACCATGCGGAGGAAGATTCTCAGTCCGCAAACTGTGCTCTGTGGGTACTTAAGACAGTACTTGGACAGGCACTGAAGCTTCTTCATCCATTTATGCCATTTATCACAGAAGAGATTTATGGAGCACTTGTACCGGAGGAAGAGTCACTGATGATGTCAAGCTGGCCGGTATACAGAGAGGATTGGGAGTTCCCATATGCTACAGAAGTTATTGAGCATGTAAAAGCAATCACACGCGGAATCAGAAATATGCGTGCTGAGATGAATGTTCCGAATAACAAACGTACAAAGGTTTATATTATCAGCAGTGATTCAAAACTGCTTACAGCACTTGAAGTATTCAAGGAATCTGTAAAACCGTTGATGCTGGCAAACGATATTATTCTTCACTATGAGAAGAAAGATGTTGCTGATGATGCAGTATCTATCGTTGTTCCGGGAGCAACAGTTTACCTGCCGCTGGAAGACCTTGTAGACTTCGAGCAGGAGAGAGAAAGACTGAAGAAAGAGGAAGAGAGACTCAACAGCGAGATAAAGAGAGCACAGGGAATGCTTGCAAATGAAAGATTCACAAGCAAAGCACCTGCAGATAAAGTTCAGGCTGAGCGTGATAAACTTGAGAAATATACAAAGATGCTTGAGCAGGTAAAAGAGAGAATCGATAGTCTCAGATAACTGTGGGGGGAGAAAAGCTGCAAAAAAGCAGGAAACTGTAAACAGCAGTTTAGACACAGTATCAGGTATTAGACGGCAAAAAGTCGCACGGCAGAAAGGAGCTAAGATCCCATGCCGTGCATTTTGCCTATAAGAAAGAGGTTATAGATGAAGCGGATTCATATTAAAAAACCAGATGTCAAAGGATTTTTTACAAAGGTCAAAAATCTGAAACCAGAAGATATCAAGAGACACTATCAAGAGAAAAAAGCAAGACGCCAGAGGATCCTGGAAGAAAGAAGAAACAGTAAATTTGCGAAGAAGATGCAGCCGGTTTATAAGTGGATGAACAGATTTTCACTCGTTCTTCACTATCTGCTGGCCTGTGTTTTGAACTTTTTGATCGAGGCGATCTCAAGGCATTCCTTTTTTGAAGCATGGAGCTACATGACAGGAACACCGCTCGTGTTTCTGTTTAACGCATTTTTAATTTTTGCAACATTTATGATTGTTTATCTGTTCCGCAGACGTGTATTTGTCAGAATTCTTCTTAGTGTATTCTGGCTGTTTCTGGGAGCATGTAACGGATATCTGCTCCTGAAGCGAGTGACACCGTTCAATGCACAGGACTTGAAAGTTCTGTCAGATGCCTTGGAACTGACAAGTAATTACTTTAATGGCTTTGAGATCGTGATGCTTACCATTGGAATCGCAGCTGTTGTTTTGTGGGTGATTTCCATGTGGCGCCGCGGTGGGCAGTATACTGGAAAGATGCACCGCATTATTGCAGTGATCGCTGTTGTGGCATCCGGATTTGCCTATGTAGGACTTACTGATGTTGCAATCGACAAGCGAGTGATCTCAAATTATTTTGGAAATATCGCATTTGCTTACGAAGACTATGGATTCCCATATTGCTTCGCAGCAAGCTTATTTAATACAGGAATCAATCAGCCGGCTGGTTACAGTGAAGAGACGATGGCAGAGATCAACAAGGATGGATGTCTTAACGTGAGTGAGACAAGCCGTTCAAAAGAGGAACTGCCGAATATCATGTTTGTCCAGCTGGAATCTTATTTCGATCCGACAGAGGTAGAATGGCTGAGATTTTCCGAGGATCCGATCCCAAATCTCAGAAAGCTTTATGCTGACTATTCTTCCGGATATTTTAAAGTTCCATCTGTCGGAGCAGGTACAGCGAATACAGAGTTCGAGGTGCTTACCGGAATGAATATGCGTTTCTTCGGACCGGGAGAGTATCCATACAAGACTTATGTGAAGACGACACCTCTTGAGAGTGCGGCAAGTGCGCTTTCATCCCTTGGATATGGTGCAGAGGCACTGCACAATAACGGTGGCAATTTCTACAGCCGTGCAAAGGTATTCAATGATATGGGCTTTGACCATTATACGAGTAAGGAATTTATGAATATTCTGAAGACTACTCCGAAAGGATGGGCGACCGATGATATTTTAGTTCCGAATATTATGGAGTCTATGGATACGACCGAAGGGCAGGACTTTGTGTTTACAGTCAGCGTAGAAGGTCACGGAGAGTATCCGACAGAAAAAGTGTTGGAAGATCCGGAGATCGTTGTAAGCGGCGTGGAA
>ERZ860076.1487-NODE-1487-length-11479-cov-13.467612_pt1 | contig 11479 bp, 8 predicted proteins | sample MGYA00509982_ERZ860076 | MGnify/ENA primary metagenome ERZ860076 (study PRJEB30046, sample SAMN00715193) | human gut metagenome | study: EMG produced TPA metagenomics assembly of the A metagenome-wide association study of gut microbiota in type 2... | reverse complement strand
AAGACGTTTTCCATAACCGATATCGGAAGGAAAAGAAAAGTAAATCAGGACTATATCTATACCTCTGAGGAACCGGTGGGAAATCTGCCCAACGTGTTTATTGTAGCGGACGGTATGGGCGGACATAATGCGGGAGATTATGCATCCAAAGTGACAGTAGAGACCATGCTGGCTGAGATGCAGAGTTCTTTTGAAAAAAATCCCACGCTGATTTTCCGCAGAGCGATCGAGGAAGCCAATGAGGTGATCCGCAGGAGAGCCGACGAAGACAAGAAGCTGGAAGGAATGGGAACGACGGTTGTGGTGGCATCCTGCATGGGCAGATTTTTACAGGTGGCCAATGTGGGTGATAGCAGACTTTATGTGGTGAATCGTGAGATACGGCAGATTACGAGGGATCATTCTCTTGTAGAGGAAATGATACGCATGGGCGGATTAGACCGTGCGGATGCAAGAAATCATCCTGACAAGAATATTATTACCAGAGCGGTAGGTGCGGAGGATCATGTAGAGCCGGACTTTTTTACCGTAGAACTCAGGGAAGGCGATACTGTCCTTATGTGTTCGGACGGACTGACTAATATGCTGGAAGATGAAGAGATCCGCATGATCATCAGTGGTGCAAGAGATCTTGTGGAGAAAGCAGAGCGTCTGGTAGAGGCAGCCAATGCAAACGGCGGCAGAGACAATATCAGTGTTATCCTTATTGAGCCGTGCGCATAAGACAGATAATACTCTTAGTTACTTAGGTTATATAAGAATGGAGAGCAATAATGATCAAAATAGGAATGATGATCGGCGATCGCTATGAGATTCTGGAGAAAATCGGAACCGGCGGTATGTCAGATGTCTATAAAGCAAAATGTCATAAGTTGAACCGATATGTGGCGATCAAGGTATTGAAGCAGGAATTCAGCGAGAATGCTAATTTTGTATCCAAATTCCGTATTGAGGCCCAGGCGGCAGCAGGACTGATGCATCCCAATATCGTAAATGTCTATGATGTAGGGGAAGAAAACGGAATCTACTATATTGTAATGGAACTGGTGGAGGGCATTACCCTCAAAAAGTACATTGAGAAAAAGGCCCGTCTGTCTTACAAGGAAGCAGTAAGCATTGCCATCCAGGTGAGTATGGGCATTGAGGCAGCACATAATAATCATATTATTCACCGGGATATCAAACCGCAGAATATCATTATTTCCAAAGACGGCAAAGTAAAAGTCACGGATTTCGGTATTGCCAAGGCAGCGACCAGCAATACGATCACTTCCAATGTAATGGGAAGTGTACACTATACGTCTCCGGAACAGGCCAGAGGCGGTTACAGTGATGAGAAGAGTGATATCTATTCACTGGGTATCACCATGTTCGAAATGCTTACGGGAAGAGTCCCCTTCAATGGGGAGACGACGGTAGCGATCGCCATCAAGCATATTCAGGAAGAAATGCCTTCTCCCAAGGAATTCGTGCCGGAGATCCCTTCCAGCGTTGCAAGTATTGTATTAAAGTGTTGTCAGAAATCACCGGACCGCAGATATCAGAACATGGCAGAACTGATTGCAGACCTGAAGCAGTCCCTGATCAATCCGGAGGAGGACTTTGTCGTGAACAAGGATCCGGATATGGAAGGCGGCACCCGAATGATCTCGGATGAAGATATGGCACAGATCAAGAGAAAAGTTCCGTATCAGAGTGGCCGGGAGTATGAAGAACAGGATCATGATGAGACGATGCGCCTACGTTCCGATACAGAAGCCATGTATGAGAATGATGAAGAGGCAGAGGGAGAGGATGATTATGATTACGATCCCAAGATGGAACGCGTGACAACGGTTCTGGCAATCGTTGCGGGAGTGGTGATCTGTATTATACTGATCGTACTGGCGGTGAAGATCTTCGGCGGGAAAAAGAACGAAGGCAATAATCCTTCCGGCCCGATCATCACTACGGAGGAAACCAAAGAAGAGGCAGAGAAAGTCGCCATGCCGGATGTGAAGGGCATGAATGTGGATGATGCGAGAAATACACTGACCGGACTGGGAATTCTGACGGAAGTTGTATATGAGGAATCTGATTCCGTGGCAGAAGGTGTGGTGATCAGTACCGACGTCAGCGTGGGTGCCCAGATTGACAAGGGCAGCAAGGTAACACTTACGGCAAGCGCCGGAACCCAGGGCGTAGAAGTTCCGAATGTGGTGGGACTTACTTTTGACGAGGCGAATACACAGCTGGTAAGCAAGGGCTTTTTGGTCAATAAGACAGAGGATTATTCCGACACCATAGAAGCAGGACGCGTGATCGCCCAGACTCCCGCAGATGGAAATAAGGCGCCGAAAGGCAGTGTGATCACCGTTACCGTAAGCCTGGGAAAGGAAGATACGAAGATCCGCGTGCCGAACCTGATCGGACTGTCAGAGCAGGATGGTACGGTGGAAGCAATCGAGGCCGGACTGACAGTAGGCAGTGTGACCCATATTTACAGCGATGAAGTGGGAGAGGGCATGATCTGCTATCAGAGCTATTCCCATGGTTCCTATGTGGATCAGGGAACCTCCATTGATATTAAGGTGAGCCAGGGCGCACAGAAAGTAACCTATAAGTGCAATGTCAGCATTGTGGCACCGACGACTTCCGAGGCACCCAAGTATGTATCGGGAATGGAAGTCGGTATCACCCTGGTGGCGGATGACGGCACTGTGCTGATGGATACGAAGGTTACCACCTTCCCGGTAGCAACCAATATCAACGGCATCGCCTCCTCCGGCGGTACGCTTACCATGACCTATCAGGTGACAACGGAGGGAACCCCTACAACGGATACAGATGGCAGCAATACCATTATTGTTCCCGGCACCACGGAGAACCAGTCCTTTACCCGAAGAGTGGAATTCGTGAAGGAATAATGCAAAGGCAGGAACTATGAAGGGCAAGATTATAAAAGGAATTGCCGGCTTCTATTACGTCCATGCGGGGGATGCACTGCATAGTACGGACGGAATCTATGAATGCAAGGCAAAAGGTGTCTTCCGTAAGGACCACAGAAAACCCCTCGTAGGGGATGATGTGGAAATGGATATCATAGACGAAGCACAGAAAAAGGGAAATATCACAGGGCTGCTTCCCAGACACAGCGAACTGATCCGCCCGGCGGTAGCCAATGTGGATCAGGCGTTGGTGATTTTCGCCATTTGTAAGCCACAGCCCAATTTTAATCTGCTGGATCGTTTTCTGATCATGATGCAGCAACAGGACATTTCCTGCATCATCTGTTTTAACAAGCAGGACATTGATGCAGAGGGGAAAAAAGAGGATTATCGTTCCATCTATGAACAGGCGGGATTTCAGACCATTACTGTCAGTGCCAGGGAAAAGGAAGGCATCGACAGATTAAAAGACCTGCTTCGGGGCAAGACCACCACGGTGGCGGGACCCAGCGGTGTCGGCAAGTCTTCGCTGGTCAACTGTTTACAGTCGGGGATCGTGATGGAGACCGGTTCCATCAGTGAGAAGATCGAACGTGGAAAACATACCACCAGGCATTCCGAACTGATCTCCATTGCACCGGATACTTACATTCTGGATACTCCCGGTTTCAGCTCCCTGGGACTGTTTGGACTGGAAAAAGAGCAGCTGGCGGGATATTATCCCGAATTTGTTCCGTTTGAAAAATATTGCAGATTCGGAGGATGTTCTCATATCTCAGAACCGGTCTGCGGCGTGAAAGATGCCGTGGCGGAAGGGGAGATCTCGCGGACACGTTACGAGAATTATTGTCTGCTCTATGAGGAACTGAAAAGTCAGAGAAAATATTAATTATGAGTGAAGTGCAGAATCATCTTGGGGAAAAATTTAAAGAAACCATCGCCGAAGCCATGAAGACCGGAGATTTCCGGGCACTGAATACGTTAGTGAGCGATACAGTCAACGATGCTCTGCGGGAAGCGGATTTTCAGGCGAATCTGTCCAGGGAAGCCGCGGAGAAAAGGGTCTGGAATTCCCAGCGCAGCTGGCAGGATAAAAAGCGGGAAGAAGAGAAGTCCGAAGAGCAGATCCAGGCGGAGCGTGAAGAACGGGAAAGACAGCGGGAGGAACACCGCAGACAGAATGAGGAGTGGCACAGACAGCGAAAAGAACGGGAAAAACAATGGGAAGAACAGCGTAAGGCACAGGCGGCGCAGAACCGTTCTGGAAATCAGGCCGGTGTCTGGACACCCAGAAAGACTACGGCTTTGGAGATGACTTCTTTGGTAAAAATGGAGAAAAAGGGAAGCGTGTCCGGAACTCTGTGCACCGTGTTCGGAGGCATTGGGCTAGGCTTTTCCGGGCTGGGACTTTTGGTACAGCTTCTTCTGACCGCTTTTAGTGCAGCAAGTATAAGTGCGGCGATCCTTCCGGGAGTACTTTCTTTGGTATTTTTGGAGATGATCGCCTATGGCAACGGACAGCGCAGGAGATTACAGCGTGCGGAGAAATATCTGGAACTGTGCGGTACCAAGATGTACGGTGTGATCACGGAGATGGCGCGTTATACAGGCAAAAGCGTCCGCTATGTAAAAAAGGATCTGCGCAAAATGTTAAAAGCCGGAATGTTCCCTGAGGGGCATCTGGATGACAAAGAGACCTGTTTTATGTTAAATGATGTGATCTATCATCAATATCTGGAGACAGAAAAGGCTTATCTGGAACAGAAAAAATCAGAGGAGCAGGCAAAACAGATGCCGGACAAAGGAACAACACAGGACGCTGCACAGACGGAGAGAGAGCAGGAACTCCACAGTATGGTGGCAGAGGGGATGGAATGCATCAGACATCTGCGGGATCTGAACGACCGGATCGAAGAGGAGGCAATCTCCGAGAAGCTGTACCGCCTGGAGAATCTGTTGAAGGAGATCTTCGACAGAGTGCAGGAGCACCCGGAGCAGATGCACAGAATGCATAAATTAATGGATTATTATCTGCCCACTACTTTAAAACTGGTGGAGCAGTATGCGGAATTTGACGAGGTCAGTAGTCCGGGAGAGGAAATTCTCGAGGCCAAGAAAGAGATCGGGAAGACACTGGACATGATCAATCAGGCATTTGTGACATTGTTAAACAATCTGTTTCAGGATGCCGCCTTTGACGCATCGGCGGATGCGCAGGTATTACAGGCCATGCTGGCAAAGGAAGGTCTGACGGAATCCGATTTTGTAATGGAAAAACAGTAAATAATAAATGATGCAATTGTAAAAAATGGGGGTATCAATATGAATATGGATTTAGACGCAGCAACAAAAGAAGCACCGACTCTTACACTGGATCCTTTTGCGGAGGCAAAGGCAGAGATCGTGGAGAAGAAGCCGGAGGAGTTGGTGGAAGAGCAGGCGGTTCCCGAGATGGAACTGACACCGGAAGAGCAGAAACAGGTGGATGATTTTGCAGCACAGATCGACCTGACCAATACCCAGGCGGTGTTACAGTACGGAGCCGGAAGCCAAAAGAAGATCGCCGATTTCTCAGAGACGGCGCTTAGTAATGTCCGGACCAAGGATATGGGAGAAGTTGGAAATCTGTTAACCGGCGTGGTGGCACAGTTAAAGGATTTCGACACCGAGGAAGATAAGGGATTTTTCGGACTGTTCAAAAAAAGCGGAGACAAGCTGAGCAATCTGAAAGCAAAGTACGATAAGGCGGAAGTCAATATCACAAAGATCTGTGATGCCATGGAGAGTCATCAGGTAGTGCTGTTAAAGGATGTGGCTGTGTTGGACAAGCTGTACCAGCTGAACCTGAATTACTTCAAGGAACTGTCCATGTACATCCTGGCAGGTAAAAAGAAGCTGGCGCAGGCAAAAAGTGTAGAGCTTCCGGAGCTTTTAGAGAAGGCACAGAAGAGTGGACTTCCGGAGGACACACAGGCAGCGAAAGATTTCGCGGCAATGTGTGAGCGGTTTGAGAAGAAGATCTATGATCTGGAGCTGACCAGAGCCATTTCCTTGCAGATGGCACCCCAGATTCGTCTGATCCAGTCCAATGACATCGCCATGTCCGAGAAGATCCAGTCGACGTTAGTGAATACGATCCCTCTGTGGAAGAGTCAGATGGTCATTGCCATCGGTCTGGATCATGCTACCGATGCCGCCAAGGCACAGCGTGCCGTATCGGATATGACCAATGAACTGTTGAAGAAGAACGCGGAAGCACTGAAGGTGGCTTCTGTGGAGACAGCGAAAGAATCCGAGCGGGGAATTGTGGATATAGAGACACTTAAGAGTACCAATCAGACACTGATGACGACATTGGATGAGGTCATGAAGATCCAGGAAGAGGGACGTGCGAGAAGACAGAGCGCTGAGGAAGATTTACAGCGCATTGAGAATGAAATGAGAGATAAATTACTGGAGATGAGCAGGGCTTCCCATACTTAATTTTTACATAATTTTAAGAAGCTTCATCTTGACGAAACAGATAAGGAAAATTAAAATAAAATACAGGAAGGTTCATTCACGGAAGGAGCAGAAACAAATGAAAAAACTGGAAGAAATACTAAGAGACAAACCAATTAAAAATAAGCTGTCTTTTGCGTTCCGCATCATGGATATTTTATATGTGGTGCTTGCACTGGTGGCAGTGGTGGAATTGATACGGTCAAAAGGCTATATAGGAAGTATAGTTGTTGTGGTTTTACTTGTTTTAGCTATCATATTTAATGCATCCATGTCGAAAATGCTTGCCAAAATGCTGATAGATCCGATCACGAACCTGGTAACTGCGTCTGAGAAGATCGCATCCGGTGATTTTGAGATCGGCGTACCTTATGAATCTGAGGATGAGCTGGGCAGACTTTCCGACAGCTTTGAGACCGCCGCAGCTATTTTGAAAAAGGTTGTATCAGATCTGCAGACTATCGTAGAGCAATTTTCCGATGGTAATTTTGATGTTCACAGCAGCTGCCCGGAAGCATATGTCGGACAGCTCCGAGATGTTTTAGATGAGCTGGATGAAATGGTAAATAAGGTCAGCGAGACCATGCACGGTATTCAGGATTCCTCCGAGCAGGTATCTGCGGGCAGCAATCAGCTGGCAGTCAGTGCACAGGATATAGCGGAGGGCGCTACCCATCAGGCAGCATCCGTAGAAGAACTGGTGGCTACCGTAGACGAAGTAACCAGTCAGGTACTGGAGAATACCAAGTCTACCGACATTGTACATGACAAGGCGAAAAAGGTAGGTATCGAGGCAGCCAACAGCCAGAAGAAGATGGATGAGCTGGTAGATGCCATGAAGAAGATCAACGCAACGACCCAGAACATTGAAAAGATCATCGCAGATATTGAGAATATCGCATCCCAGACCAATCTGCTGTCCTTAAATGCCTCCATCGAGGCAGCCCGTGCCGGAGAGGCAGGAAGAGGCTTTGCAGTCGTGGCAGATCAGATCAGACAGCTGGCAGAAGAGAGTGCTAATTCCGCAGTAGAGTCCAAGAAGCTGATCGAAGAGTCCATGAACGAGGTAGAGGTGGGTAATAAGGTCACCAAGGAGACCAATGATGCTATGCAGGAGGTTATGGCTGAGCTGGATCAGATCATCCAGGAGGTTGCCAATATCCGTACTGCGTCTGACAAACAGGCGGTTTCCGTTAAAAATATCAAAAAGGGTGTGGGAGACATCAATGATGTTATCCAGTCTAACTCTGCAGCAGCTGAAGAGACTTCCGCTACCAGCGAGGAGCTTTCCGCATCTGCTACTACTCTGAACGAACTGTTAGAGCATTTCAAACTGCGCGGCTAATCAGAGGATGTGTTCCGAAATGAGCGGAATAAGGAAGAGAGAACAGAAGAACCATAGCTGTAAGTTCACAGCTGTGGTTCTTTTCATATCGGAGGAGAAAAAGACAAATGCTTCACAGAAAACAATACAGGGTGGCGGTGAGAGTAACCATTATGGTGCTGGCGCTTACCCTGACTGCCTGTGGAACACAGGAAAATACCGGGAGTACGGAAAGCGTGAAGAGCACAGAAACCGTGGAGAACACAGAGACCGTGAAGGGCACAGAAACCGTGGAGAGCACAGAGACCATAGAGAATGTAGAAATTATAGAAGCTATGGTTTCAGAGAGTGCGGCACCACAGGGAACGGCAAATGTCACACCACAGATGCAACCGGTGGAATACACCAACTTGCAGCAGATCACCCTGGATTCCACATGGGAATATGCGGATCATTCTAAGATCAATACCGGAGCAGCAGTGCTGTACCTGGCGTCGGAGGAATCCGGACGAAAAGGTATCGTCATCGGTGTCAATGCAGGACATGGTACTGTGGGAGGGAGTAAAGTAAAGACTCTGTGTCATCCGGACGGCTCGGCGAAAGTCACCGGAGGCAGTACGGCGGCGGGAGCAATGGAAGCTGCAGCAGTTTCCGGAGGCATGACGTTTCAGGACGGCACACCGGAGCGGGAGGTGACATTACGTATGGCACAGATCCTGCGGGATAAGCTGTTATCCTCCGGTTATGATGTGCTGATGCTACGGGACAGTGAGGATGTGCAGTTAGACAATGTGGCGCGGACTGTGATCTGCAACAATGTCGCGGACTGCCATATTGCGCTGCACTGGGACAGCGGTGACGGCAAAAATTACGACAAGGGATGCTTCTATATCTCGGTGCCGGAAGCGCTGAAAAACATGGAGCCGGTGGCATCGCACTGGCAGCAGCACGATACCCTGGGAACGGATCTGGTGGAAGGACTGCGGGAGCAGGGAGCCACAATTTATGGGAAAGGACATATGGGTATTGACCTGACCCAGACATCCTACAGCACGATCCCTTCTGTGGATATGGAACTGGGAAATGCGTATTCGGACCACAGCGATGTGATATTGGAACAATTAGCCACAGGGCTTCTCACCGGAATCAATACTTACTTTGAACAGTAAGGACTTTGCAAAGAGTGTGAGGTATGCTATAATACTATTTCGGATTCGTTTGTCTCTGCACGGAGACGGATGGACTTATGAGTGAAATAAAGAATAGAAAATACAAGAAAGGCAGACCCTGTCGTTAGGTCTGAACGGTAAATAAATCATGAAGCTGGGTATCGTAGGTCTTCCCAACGTGGGAAAGAGTACACTTTTCAATTCCCTGACCAAGGCGGGAGCGGAATCCGCTAACTATCCTTTCTGTACCATCGACCCCAATGTGGGCGTGGTAACAGTTCCGGATGACAGATTAAAAGCGCTGGGAGAGATGTATCATTCCAAGAAAGTGACCCCTGCTGTGATTGAATTTGTAGATATCGCAGGCCTGGTAAAGGGTGCTTCCAAGGGTGAGGGACTGGGGAACCAGTTCTTAAGCAACATCCGTGAGGTGGATGCCATTGTCCATGTGGTAAGATGCTTCGAGGATCCCAATGTCATCCATGTGGACGGTAGTGTCAATCCTTTGCGGGATATCGAGACCATTAACTTAGAGTTGATCTTCGCAGATCTGGAAGTACTGGAGAGAAGACTGTCCAAGGTAGTCAAGGCTGCCAGAATGGACAAGACTTATGCCAAGGAGCTGGCACTCTTAGAGCGTATCAAGGAGCATCTGGAGAGCGGCAAGATGGCGAAGAGCCTGGAAGTTACCGATGAGGACGAGCTGTCTCTGTTGAAGGAATACAATCTGCTGACCTACAAACCGGTGATCTATGCAGCCAATGTATCCGAGGATGATCTGGCAGATGACGGTGCCTCCAATGAGATGGTAGCGAAGGTCAGAGAGTTTGCAGCAAGTGAGAACAGCGAAGTATTCGTCATCTGCGCACAGATTGAGGAAGAGATCTCTGAACTGGATGATGATGAGAAGGCAATGTTCCTGGATGATCTGGGACTGAAGGAATCCGGTCTGGAGAAGCTGATCAAGGCAAGCTATCATATCTTAGGTCTGATGAGCTTTTTGACTGCAGGAGAGGATGAGACCAGAGCATGGACCATCAAGATCGGTACCAAGGCGCCTCAGGCAGCCGGTAAGATTCACTCCGATTTCGAGAGAGGCTTCATCAAGGCGGAAGTTGTAAATTACAAGGACCTTTTAGAGCAGGGATCTCTGGCAGCTGCACGTGAGAAAGGTCTGGTCGGCATGGAAGGCAAGGACTATGTCGTACAGGACGGTGATGTGATCCTGTTCAGATTTAACGTCTGATATGCCGGATTCGAGAGCGCAAAGCGCGAAGAAGCCGGTTAATACTAAGAAAGGATATAAATATTATGATGAATGCAGGAGATATAGCATTTCCCCATTTAGGCATTTACCTGGAAAATGTTCCCAGAAGCTTTACCGTATTCGGTTTCGAGATCGCTTTTTACGGTCTGATCATCGGTATCGGTGTACTGGCGGGAATTCTGATGGCAGTGCACCAGGCAAAGGTGAGCGGAGAGAATCCGGATACTATTTGGGACTTCGCTATTTATGCCGTGATCTTTTCCGTGATCGGTGCCAGAATCTATTATGTGATCTTTGCCTGGGACTATTACAAGGATAATCTGCTCAGCATCTTCAATACCCGTAACGGTGGTATGGCGATCTACGGCGGTGTGATCGGAGCTTTTCTGACATTGTTTTTATATTGTAAGATCAAAAAGATCAATCCTTTCCGTCTGGGAGATCTGTGTGTACCGGGATTGATCTTAGGACAGGCCATCGGGCGTTGGGGCAATTTCATGAACCGTGAAGTGTTCGGAGAATATACGGATAATTTCCTGGCAATGCGGCTTCCCATCGAAGCGGTGCGCAGCCGGGATATTTCCGAGAATGTGGCAGCACATATTGTGGAAGGTACCAATTACATTCAGGTACATCCCACATTCCTCTATGAGAGTCTGTGGAATCTGATGATTCTGCTCATTATGCTGGTATACCGCAAGCACAAAAAGTTCGAGGGCGAGATCTGTCTGTTGTACTTCGGAGGCTATGGTCTTGGCAGATTCTGGATCGAAGGTATCCGGACAGATACCCTGTTTATTCCCGGAACGACCCTCGCTGTATCGCAGGTATTATCTCTGTGCATGGTGATCTTCGCGGTGGTGACGGACATTGTGGTACGTATGCACCTGAAAAAACAGCCGAAAGTGGAAAAAAATTAAAAATTTTTAAAAATTTATTAAGAATATCGAAATAAGAGCAAATACATAGATGTTGTGTTTGCTCTTATTTTTTTACCACATATAGTGGAAAAGAGCGCTCTTGTCGTAGGACAGGGCGCTTTTTTGGATTCCGCCGTCGAAAAAAGCTACTTGATTTCTCTTGTAAAATCCCTTAATTTAGTATAAAATTATAATAAAAGTGGGAGAAAGTGGAGGCAAGTGCCACAAAGTGGTAGATTTTTGAAAAAATGACCTCCTTTTTCGTGGCAGTCCCCTTTTGGATGAATGGTGGTGAGTGCGATGTTTATGAGCGAGTACAACCATACGTTAGATACGAAAGGCAGGTTGATCATTCCGGCGAAATTCCGAGA
>ERZ860076.1486-NODE-1486-length-11481-cov-12.917469_pt1 | contig 11481 bp, 10 predicted proteins | sample MGYA00509982_ERZ860076 | MGnify/ENA primary metagenome ERZ860076 (study PRJEB30046, sample SAMN00715193) | human gut metagenome | study: EMG produced TPA metagenomics assembly of the A metagenome-wide association study of gut microbiota in type 2... | reverse complement strand
AAGTCTGGGCTTTGCGCATAAAAAAAGGCTGTGTCAGCGTTTTGACACAACCTCGAAAATGTCCTCTATTTCAACAAATGCACAAACTTTGCCGGCAACTCTGCTTTATCGGCGCAAACAAACAGCTTCTGACCTTCAGCGTCCAGTAAGAAAGATACACCACCCTGCGAAGCAATAAAAAGCTCCACACCCGCCGTTTCTTCTACAAAAACACAGCCGGGGAACAGAGGTGCAAACACTTCTTTGGTCTGTCCTTTCCACTTCTTGAATACGATTTGCATAGGACAAAATGCCATATATCCTGCTGCATGCAGGCGCTGCACTAATTTACGTTCCGACTTTGCCGCCGTATACAGAACACACCAACGACTCATATCATTATTAGCCATCATATTGCTTTGTTTGCTTTTCTCCAATCTTTAAATAAATCCTTCACAAATAATATCCAGCCAACACATCCCACTCCTGCCAAGAATACAAAACCTATAAGAATCATAATCTTATTAGGCTTGGCGGCACGCAAAGGAACCGTAGCCGGTTGCACAACCGTATATACCGGAGTAATCTCCTGCACTTTGGCTCTTGCCATCTGCAATTGTCCGGAAACCTGGGTATAAACAGTATAAGCCAGCTCAACTTCGTTTTTTAAACGTTCCTGCTCGGCACGATAGCTTAACAGAACCACATTCTGGTTGGCATCTGCAAAAGTAGCATATTTTTTCTGAGCTTTCTCATAATCCGCCTTTGCTTCTTTATATAACTTTTCTGTAAAAGCTAAATCATGACGGGCTTTATTGGTACGGTAATTTGTGATATAATTCTGCAAACAATGCATCACGGTATCAGTTAACGAAGCCGAAATCAAAGGGTCCTGCATAGTAACCTCCAAAGTTGTAACCCCTGTTTTTTTATCAATCGTAACCAAGATACGCTTACTCAAAGCATCCGCTACCTTCGCCTCATCCAATGTCAGGTGGAACGGATCGATTTTTCCTTCTTTCTTCTCCGGTTTATCCTTGAATAAAGACAAGGTCCAACCCAAAGCCTTGAATGGCGCAGACATTACAGCACCCATCCATGACGAACGCTGGTATTTATCCAGATAAGCATATAAGGTCGTATCTATTTTGCCTTTCTGGTCTTTGACCCTTACATCAAACAACTCCAACAGAAAAGGGGTTGACTTAACGATATCGGGATACAGCTCGGGCGACAGGGCATCTTCTCCGACAGAACCGCCTAAGTTGATGCCAGCCATAGCAGCCAATGCCCCCATACTCCCGGCATTCACTTTACTTGCACTTTCGGGAGCCAATGTCACTTCCGTAGAATACTCTTTAGGAATGCTGAATCCTACAATCAAGCCAATCACTGCCGCAATACCGCATACCTTATAAAGCATTTTACGATCGGCCCACACTTTCTGAGCCAACTCAATCAAATCGATTTCCTGTTCCTCCGGTTTTTGCGGAGCCTTTTGTATTTTACTTTCGTCCATTGTCCTTATCACTTAAAGAGATTAACCAAAGTAGCAATCATTGTGCCTAAAGTGGCAATAGAAGTACCCATACCTACCATTTCGGCCACGCTCATACGCTTACTCGGATCCTTAGTCGGGATGATAATCTCACACCCGGGCTCGATTGCCGTCTTACTACCGGAGCGTATGCGGGATACAGTACCATTCATATAAACCACAAAAGCACTGCGCTTCTTGGCATTCGAAGCATATCCGCCCGCCTGATTGATGTAGTAACGGCTGTTCTCTCCCTCTTTGTACAGTACGGTATTAGGATACATCACGGCACCGTTGATTTTCACTGTGCTTACATATTCAGGAATAAACAATACATCCCCCTCGCGCAACACCATATCATAATCAGAACCCGGATTTTTCAAAGCCTCATCCAGATGAATGCCTACCGTATATACATATAAAGTAGTTGAATCTGCACCGACCTTTATAGCCATGCGGGTGGCATCTTCCTTTCTGCGAAGCTCTTCCTCCGACATTTTACGGATAAGACGGGCTCCTCTTACATAAGCATCGGATGTAACACCACCGGCTTTAGCGACCAGGTCGCTCAAACGTTCATTCTTCTTGGACAACGCGTAAGTACCGGTAAACAATGCCTCTCCTATTATCCCCACATTCTTCTGCTTGCGATAAGCAGGGCTTTTACGGACATACACTTCATCAAAAGGCTCCAAATAGAAATTCTCACTTCCCGCTCCTATCAGCAAGCCGTCTTTCAGGTCAAAGGTAAATGTCTGGCCTACAATATTACTGTCGTCCGTGCTTTTGGGAGATTTAATACGGCGCGATACATCTATTTTCGTTGTAGAAGCCGCTTCAAGCAAGCCACCCGATTCCAAGACCAAATCCTCGATGGTCATCTTGTCAGCATAAAGATAAGTACCCGGATCAGCAACCTCACCATGGATAGTCACCGTAGGCTCTTCTTTCAAATCCTGAATGCTGGGAATATAAAGTATATCATTCTTTTGCAAAGGAACATCTGCAACCACACCTTTCAACAAACCTTTCAAATCTATGGAAATAACCTCGCGCGTCAAATCCTCATGTTCACGATTGATTACGGCACGGTTTAAGAAAGCATCTCCACGAACACCTTCCGCTTTCTTTATCAACTGTTTTACGGTATTCACCTCTCCGCTCAGCTGATACAATCCCTCACGGTAAACAGCACCGCGAATCTCTACACGATTCTCGAAACGGTTGAGAACGGAATCCACCGTAAGCATATCACCGTCTTCCAGGCGGAATACCGAATAATCCATTTCGTCCACATTGAAAATCTGATGCTCGCGTCCGCTCTTGCGTACAAGACGGATGGCTTTTTTATATGCATCGCCCGTAAAGCCGCCGGCATATCTCAGCAACGTACCGATTGTTTCCGTAGGCTTCATTTCATAATACATAGGACGCTTTACCTTACCCAATATCTGCACCAGGGTCTGATAAGGATTGACAAGAATCACATCACCGTCCTGAAGACGGATATCATCCTTCAGCCGACCTTCCATGATAAAATCGTAGATGTCCAAATCTGCAACCGTCTTTCCGTCGCGTATAACTTTTATGCTTCGAAGACTACCGATTTTATTTACTCCGCCGGCCCAATACAAGGCATGGAAAACTGATGCGAATGAAGAGAGGGTGTAAGTACCCGGTACGACAACTTCACCCATAACATTCACCTGAATGGAACGGATTTCGCCTAACGTCAAATTTATTTGCGTATTGGGAGTTTCTCCCGTAACCCCGGCATATATCTTGGCAAATTCGCGTTTCAAATAATCATTGGCTTCCTCTACGGTCTTTCCACTCAGATAAACCGGTCCTAACTTTTCGATTTGCACAGTACCCTCAGGCGAGATTTTTTCGCGAATTGTAGTCTGGGAAGCTCCCCAAACATCAATAATAACTTCATCGCCCGCCCCCAAACGATAATTGTCGGGTGTTGCCACATTTATATTGGGTTCAAAAGTCAGATATTCGTTATCGAAAATATTATGTCCGAAAATCTGTTGTGTAAAAGCGTCTTCCGCGCTTTTAGGACCATTATAACCATAACCCGGCTGTCCATTGTTATTCACCCCCGTTCCATATCCATTGCGTTGCTGGGCCGATTTCGCCCGCAGCCCTTTAATACTTTGCTTTTGGGAACCGAGATTATCCAAGCCGGATTCATCCTGAGAGATATTCTTGTTTTTGTTCTCGTAAGTTTTCTGCGTACGTAAACGGGAGTTTGCTTCTCCCATGAAATTGGCATTTTCCTCAGAGCTTCCGTCCGATTTGCCTGAATATTTAGACTGTATTCTCTGGATTTGTTCTTTTGTGACTCCTTTCTTCATCAATTCAACCAACATCTCCTGTTGTGTCTTCCCCTGACTCTGAGCCTCTTGCACGTACAGAATGACTTGTTCATCCGTCATTTGTTGGGCAAATACCACACTTGATACCGTAAATACCAACAAACACAATAGTATAAATTTACGCATAAGTAAGATCTTTGATTAATCTTTTAGTTATCTAGTAATGTTTTTAATTGGGGACAAAGGTAATACATTATTTTCATAATATACATTTATTTCCTTTTGAAGTTTTGGAAAAAGAATTAATTCCGGGCTTCAATATAACCGGTATTTTGCCACAAACTCCACTTATACCAAACAGTACTTTTCCAATCACCCAATAGAGTTAAACGTCTTTACCATACGGATTTATCCATAATATCTCCGATAAATACACAAATATAGAAAAAATGCCAGACAGAAATATTTCTAAAAAATCAGGCAATTCTTTTTGCAAATTCAAATAAAGATGTACCTTTGCACCTCGTTATCGAAAACCCATTGCCGCTATAGCTCAGTTGGTAGAGCAACGCATTCGTAACGCGTAGGTCGCCAGTTCAAGTCTGGCTAGCGGCTCTCCTAAAAAACGCTGATTGTCAAATAAATAATCAGCGTTTTCTTTTTTTTTAAAAGCCAGCCGTACGAATAAATCCATTTTTCTCATTCCCTTTATTCCCCACGCATCATAATAGAACAGATGGCATTTACCTGCAAAAGGAGCAGATAGCTTTTTATATGCTCACAAACATATTTCAAAGCAGACTTATCTCTTTAATTATCCGACAGTTCAAAAAAAAACCACTGTGTAGAACGTATCAATAAGCAGGGCATTTTACTCATGTATGATACTCAAAAACATTTTCGTAATTTGCCAAACACAATATTTATTTCTACATTTGAATTTTAACTAATTACACAATATCACCAAAATGTAAGTATATGAGAAAATTATTATTCGCCATGTTGGCATGTACAATTACACTTGCCTTTGCATCGTGCAGAGAAAAAAAGGCTAAAGACAAGGTTAAAGACCGTGTAGAAAATGTAAAGGAATCTGTTGAGGAAGCCCTCGAAGAGGCACAGGACCAGATTGAAGAGGGAGCAGATGAGGTAAAGAAGGCTTTGGATGAAGCCGGCGATGAAATTGAAAAAGCCAAAGAAAAACTGGAATAGAAGTTACCGGAAACCTGTCCAAATATTCGCACAGTAAGGAACAGAACTCCATTTAACTTAGAAACATTATGAAAAAGATTAATTTGCTACTGCTTTTTCTCCTGCTTGCATGCGCTTTGCCTGCCCAGGATGACATTTCCGTCTTTATCGGCAGAGCTAACCGCTACGCATCTGTGGAACTCTCTGACTACAGAAAGCGCCTATGCCTGGAATATAATATTTCAAACCATTCCTTAGACGATTACTACAGACGCTGTGGCAATGACTGGGGAAATGTGGGAATTGCACTTGAGATAGCCAGAACTTCAGGAAAAAAAATGCGTGATGTATGCGACTATTACAAGCGGTATCATCGTTACGGGTGGAACCGTATCCTTGTGGAGATTGGCATAAAGCCGGGAAGTATGTATTATAACCCTTTCTATAACAGAGTCCATCACCACAGTGACTGCTGGCATGAATACTATAATTCATACTGTGAACGCCATGACAAATTCCACCATAAGAAACACAAATACAAAAAGCCGAAAAAACACCACAAGAGACATTGTCGACACTACGATGACGATGATGATGATGACGACGATGACGATTAATCGGGGTTTGAAATCCAAGTGCTGAAACATCCGAAGAGAATGTGTGTGTGTCAAAACTAAAATCCGCTTACTATTTGTTTCTTTGTTTAGGCACGGATTACGCGGAAAACACGGATTTCACAGAAAAAGAATAAAGAAAATCTGTGAAATCCGTGTTTTCCGTATCTAAAAGAAATCGTCAAGTATATATTGACACATCCCCCTCTTCCTGTCATGAATAAAACAAGGGAAGCATTCTCTTTATTCCCAAATCTTGCTAACTTTGCCCGACTCAAAAACAATCAAGATTATGATGGAAAAAAAGAAAAAAAGAATCCTTTTCGGAGCACTGGCGGTTATTCTTTTCATAGGCATTGCAAGTGCGGGTACAATGTATTACTACCTGTTCACTCCGCAATTTCATCCGCAAAAGACAGTTTATATCTACATCGACCGCGACGATACGACAGACTCCATATACAATAAGATAAAAGCACAAGGAAAGCCCAATAGTTTCAACGGTTTCAAATGGATGTCCCAATGGCGCGATTACCCCGACAACATCCACACCGGGCGCTATGCGATACGTCCCGGCGAGAACGTTTACCATGTATTCAACCGTTTCTACAGAGGATACCAAGCCCCCATGAACCTGACCATCGGAAGCGTACGCACTTTGGACAGACTGGCGCGTAACGTAGGGAAACAACTGATGATTGATTCCGCTGAAATAGCCGGAGTGATAAATGACTCTCTGCTCCAGCAACGGCTGGGATACAGCAAAGCGACAATAGCCTGCCTTTTCATACCCGAAACCTACCAGGTATATTGGAACATGAGCGTAGAGGATTTTCTCGAACGGATGCAGAAAGAACATCAGAAGTTCTGGAATCGGGAACGGCTCAATAAAGCGAAAGCCATCGGCATGACACAGGAGGAGGTATGCACCCTCGCTTCCATCGTTGAAGAGGAAACAAACAACAACCAGGAAAAGCCCATGATTGCCGGCCTGTACATCAACCGTATCCACGCCGGCATGCCGCTGCAAGCCGACCCTACCATCAAGTTTGCCCTGCAAGACTTCAGCCTGCGCCGTATTGCCAATGCACACCTCACCATCGATTCGCCCTACAACACCTACCGCAACCTCGGCCTGCCCCCCGGCCCTATCCGCATTCCCACCCCCATAGGTATAGACGCAGTCCTGAATTACACCAGACACAATTACATTTATATGTGCGCCAAAGAAGATTTTTCAGGAACCCATAATTTTGCAGCCAACTACGCCGAACACATGAAAAATGCCAGAAAGTATTGGAAGGCGTTAAACGAAAGAAAGATTTTCAACTAATATCATAATAAAACAAAAGCAAAAAGCTATATTTGCGATTGTTACTAAAACCATGATTAACACTTAAACACTAAAAAATGAGCAAACAACTCTTACTTGGCGATGAAGCCATTGCACAGGCTGCATTAGACGCCGGCCTATCCGGTGTGTACGCCTACCCGGGTACTCCTTCGACGGAGATTACCGAATATATCCAGACAGCAGCGATTACTGCCGAAAAAGGTATCCACAACCGCTGGTGTTCCAACGAGAAAACTGCCATGGAAGCAGCTTTGGGAATGTCGTTCGCAGGAAAACGTTCACTGGTCTGCATGAAACATGTAGGCATGAATGTGGCTGCCGACTGCTTTATCAACTCCGCCGTGACCGGCGTTAAAGGCGGCATCATTGTCGTTGCAGCCGACGACCCCAGCATGCATTCGTCACAAAACGAACAAGACAGCCGCTTCTACGGTGACTTTGCATTGATTCCGATGTACGAACCGAGCAACCAGCAAGAAGCCTACGACATGGTTTACAACGGATTTGCCTTTTCCGAACAAACCGGCGAACCGCTGCTGATGCGTATGGTCACCCGGCTGGCGCATTCCCGTTCCGGCGTAGAACGCAAGGCGCAACAGCCCCAGAACGGGGTTTCTTTCAGTGACGACCCGCGCCAGTTCATCCTGCTCCCCGGCAACGCCCGCAAACGCTACAAACTTCTGTTGCAGCATCAGGACGATTTTGTCAAAGCCTCGGAAAACTCACCTTATAACAAGTACATAGACGGTCCCAACAAAAAACTGGGCATCATAGCCTGCGGCATCGGTTATAACTACCTTATGGAGAACTATCCCGAAGGCTGCGAATTTCCGGTATTGAAAATCGGCCAGTACCCGCTTCCCAAGAAACAACTGATGCTGCTTGTAGAAGCCTGCGACGAAATACTCGTACTGGAAGACGGACAACCGTTTGTAGAAAAACAACTGAAAGGTTGCCTCGGCATCGGCGTAAAAGTCAAAGGACGCCTGGACGGCACACTGTCGCAGGACGGAGAATTGAATCCGGACAGCGTAGCACGCGCCGTAGGCAAAGAGAACAAAGCGGAATTCGCTGTTCCCTCACTCGTCGAAATGCGCCCGCCAGCCTTGTGCGAAGGTTGCGGACACCGCGATATGTACACCGTGCTGACCGAAGTGCTCCGGGCAGAATACCCCAGCCACAAGGTATTCAGCGACATCGGCTGTTACACCTTAGGAGCCAACGCTCCTTTCAATGCCATTGACTCCTGCGTAGACATGGGAGCTTCCATTACAATGGCAAAAGGCGCCTCGGATGCCGGAGTCCATCCTGCGGTTGCCGTTATCGGCGACTCCACCTTCACCCACTCCGGCATGACAGGCCTGCTGGACTGCGTAAACGAAAACGCCAACGTCACCATCGTCATCTCCGACAACGAAACCACAGCCATGACCGGCGGACAGGATTCAGCCGGAACCGGCCGTCTCGAAGCTATCTGTGCAGGTATCGGCGTAGCGCCCGAACATATCCGCGTAGTAGTTCCATTGAAGAAGAACTACGAGGAAATGAGGCAGATAATCCGCGAAGAAATCGAATACCGCGGAGTATCTGTCATTATTCCCCGCAGAGAATGTATTCAAACTTTAGCACGTAAGAAACGAAACAAGTAAAGCCATGAAAAAAGACATTATACTTTCCGGCGTAGGCGGACAAGGCATCCTCTCTATCGCTACCGTAATCGGGCAGGCAGCCCTTAAAGACGGATTATACATGAAACAGGCCGAAGTACACGGAATGAGCCAGCGAGGCGGAGACGTACAGTCCAACCTCCGCATCAGCGACCGGCCTATCGCTTCCGACCTCATCCCTACAGGCAAATGCGACCTTATCATATCGCTGGAACCCATGGAAGCGCTGCGCTATCTTCCCTACCTCAGTCCCGAAGGCTGGCTGGTAACGAACGAAGCCCCTTTCATCAATATCCCCCACTATCCTGCCGAAGAAGCTCTCAAAGCCGAACTTGACAAGCTTCCTCACAAGATTGTACTGAACGTAAACGAAGTAGCCAAAGAAGTGGGCTCTCCACGCGTTGCCAACATCGTGTTGCTGGGAGCTACCATTCCGTTCCTCGGCATTGATTATCAGAAGGTACAAGATAGCATCCGCGACATTTTCCTGCGTAAAGGCGAAGCCATCGTAGAGTTGAACCTCAAGGCCTTGGTTGCCGGTAAGGAAATTGCAGAAAACCTGATGTAAATCAAAATACCAATAACCATGAATGACAAATACTGGGAAGAAGAGATAGAAACCATGCCGCGTGAGGAGTTGCACAAACTGCAACTCCGGCGGCTTAGGAAGACAATCGGCATTGCAGCAAATTCCCCCTATTACAAACAAGTTTTTCAAAAGCACGGCATTACGGCAGACAGCATCCGGTCGATAGAAGACATCCGGAAAATCCCGTTTACCACCAAAGCGGACATGCGCGCCAACTACCCTTTCGGACTTGTGGCCGGCAATATGCACGAAGACGGTGTACGCATCCACTCTTCCAGCGGAACCACGGGAACGCCCACCGTCATCATCCACTCCCGGCACGATCTGGAGTCCTGGGCCAACCTTGTAGCACGTTGCCTATACGCAGTAGGTATACGAAAGACCGATGTTTTTCAAAACAGTTCCGGCTATGGTATGTTCACCGGAGGATTAGGTTTCCAATACGGAGCCGAACGCCTGGGAGCACTGACCGTACCCGCCGCTGCCGGTAACAGCAAACGGCAAATCAAGTTCATCACGGACTTCAGAACCACCGCCTTGCATGCCATTCCCAGTTATGCCATACGCCTGGCGGAAGTATTTCAGGAAGAAGGTATCGATCCGGCATCGACTACTCTGAAAACCCTCGTCATCGGAGCCGAACCTCATACGGACGAACAGCGCAGGAAGATTGAGCGGATACTAGGTGTCAAAGCCTACAACAGTTTCGGCATGACCGAAATGAACGGTCCCGGCGTTGCCTTTGAGTGTACCGAGCAAAACGGCATGCACCTTTGGGAAGATTGCTATCTGGTTGAAATCATCAATCCGGAAACCGGCGAACCGGTTCCCGACGGTGAGATTGGAGAACTGGTCCTGACTACCCTCGACCGTGAAATGATGCCGTTGATACGCTACCGCACACGCGACCTTACCCGCATACTTCCGGATACATGCCCCTGCGGACGTACACATCTGCGCATCGACCGCATCAAGGGCCGCAGCGACGATATGTTTATAATCAAGAGTGTCAACATCTTCCCCATGCAGGTGGAAAAGGTATTGGTGCAATTCCCCGAATTGGGCAGCAACTACCTCATTACTCTGGAAACCATCAGCAATCAAGATGAAATGATTGTGGAAGTAGAGCTCAGCGACTTATCCACCGACAACTATATAGAACTGGAGAAAGTACGCAAAGCTATTTCCCGCCGACTGAAAGATGAAATCCTTGTCACTCCTAAAGTGAAGCTGGTCAAGAAAGGCTCCCTGCCTCAAAGCGAAGGCAAAGCCGTCAGGGTAAAAGACTTGCGGGACAACAAATAATATTCTATCGGTATGTCCAGTTCCAACCGTTAATGAAGCCGTGCCATACCGGTAAATATCCCTGCATTATACTCCCGAAACTCCCGGAATTTACTTCCCAAACACCGGGCATTCCAACCTAAAACTTCAGGCATTTCGGGAGTAAACACCTGGAGTTAAACGAGCAAAAGCCTGGACTTTTCCCCCTCACTGCAACCAATCCGATTTTTACTGAACTCCCTGATCTTCAAGAAGCAAAACCGTAAAATAACGACAAAAGAAAAAGGAACGGTAGTCAACCAAGATTACCGTTCCTCTTTTATAGAAAGCCGCACCGATGATGTGATGAAACTCCGTATGACATGATTTGAGTGCTCGTCCTCTTTGTAATCCACCGACTCAAGAGTTACCCCGAAGGGCGTGGCCCGCCATTGAGAACTGAAGCTTGTCTCGGTATTTCATTAGAATTGATGAGTTTCCCGATCCAATCAATGCGGCTATTTTTTCTACTTCAAAGGTAGTGAGTTTCTACGAAAGAAACAAGAAAAACAAGAAAATTGTTTGCCTGTATCCGATGTTTTCACATTTCCACAATACTGTCAAAAACAAAAAGCGCCGATTACGTATTCGTAATCAGCGCCTTGCAGGTTTATTCTTTTACCCCGGCTTATGCAGCTTTTGCTTTAGCTACAATGGCCTTGAAAGCTTCCGGATGATTCATTGCTAAATCAGCCAAAACCTTACGGTTGATTTCGATACCAGCTTTGTGCAGAGCACCCATCAGTTTGGAATAAGACATACCTTCCAGACGTGCAGCAGCGTTGATACGTTGAATCCACAAAGCGCGGAAGTTTCTTTTCTTATTCTTACGGTCACGGAACGCATAAGTCAAACCTTTTTCCCAAGTATTCTTGGCAACGGTCCAAACGTTCTTTCTTGCAC
>ERZ860076.1468-NODE-1468-length-11607-cov-18.438279_pt1 | contig 11607 bp, 10 predicted proteins | sample MGYA00509982_ERZ860076 | MGnify/ENA primary metagenome ERZ860076 (study PRJEB30046, sample SAMN00715193) | human gut metagenome | study: EMG produced TPA metagenomics assembly of the A metagenome-wide association study of gut microbiota in type 2... | reverse complement strand
GACGCTGGAATTATCAAACGATATTTCAGAGTCCCTGCTTTGCAGGCTGTTGCAGTAAACGTCAAACCACTCGCCTTAACCAAGACCTGACTTTGTGCCATACTATAAAAAATCTAAAAACCCTTTGGGGTTTTTGTAGTTTTTATAGGAGGCTAAATCAAATGGACAAGTGTACACATGAGGTTCGCAAACAACGCTGGAAAAACATCATAGGTCAATGCCTGCAAAGACCGGAAGGCATGACTGTCAAGCAGTGGCTGGATGAAAACAACATCTGCGAACAGACTTACTATCACTGGCTCAAAAGAATCCGTCAGGAAACATATGAGCTTGCAACTACTTCAACTAATACAGCATACGTGAAAACAGTGCCCAGAGAGGTTACATTTGCGGAAGTTCCGCTACCGGCTATGGAGCCTGCCATGCCAAGTGCAAATGGATTCCGGGCGGATATCACCATACAGACCGGCTCCATGCTCATTGGTGTTTCTAACAGCGCTTCCGATTCGTTACTCAATAAGCTGCTTGAGGTGATCGGCCATGCTCGCTGAAGCAACCGGTATTTCGAAGATTATCATTGCCTGCGGCAGAACGGATCTTCGAAAGGGAATCGATGGTCTTGCACAGCTGGTTGGAACCAGGTACGATATGAATCCGTTTGAGAAAAATGTACTCTTTCTTTTCTGTGGCGGACGCGGTGACCGGATTAAAGGACTCCTGTGGGAGGGCAATGGTTTTCTTCTTTTATACAAGAGACTGGAAGACGGCTCCTTCTCATGGCCCTGTACTCCGGAGGAAGCCATGCAGCTTACACGTGAGCAGTACGAAATGCTTATGATGGGACTGAATCCTGTCCGGCCTAAAATAAGAGATGTTAATCCTCAAAAGGTATTTTAGTTTTGTGCAAAACAGAGATTTTTTTGCCGGTATTTTTCCCATGAATATTTCGCTTGTGCGCTTTGCCAGAGCCTGTGACAGGGCACCTCACAGCAGTATACGAGCGATATAGATAAATTTTTGAACCTTGAAAACTCTATATTTCCTTGTCGTATATGCGTCATATACAGTGCCTCATCCATAGGCAAAATAACGAAAACGGACATCCCTCTGATTGGCTTATTTTCGACCTTTACTGTATAATGGTAATCAGTAAAGGAGTTTTCAGATGAATCAGAAACATACGCTGGATGAACTGAATAACTTAAGCCGCGAGGAACTTATTACCATAGTGCTCATGATGCAGGGCCAACTCGATACGCTGAATGACAACATTGAGAAGCTGATTGAACAGGTGCGCCTTGCAAACAATTACCGTTTTGGTAAGCACTCCGAAAAGCTGAGTGTTATCGAAGGCCAGATGTCGTTCTTCGATGAAGCGGATGCCATGTATGACAGTTCTGCAGTCGAACCGGAGGCTGACGAGGTCATCTGTGTAAGAAAGAAGAAAACCAAAGGTCAGAGGGAGCTCGATCTGAAAGAATTCCCGGTTGATGTCATACCTACCCACAGTGTTTCCGAAGAAGAGCTTGATGCATTCTTTGGAAAAGGGAACTGGAGAAAAATGCCGGATGAAACCTACAAACGCCTTCGGCACGAACCGGAATCTTGGACAGTGGAACTTCATACCGTAGAAGTCTATGTCGGTACAGACGGTGACCATCAGGATGAATTCCTAAGAGGAAAGCGTCCAAAGGATCTTCTTCGAAACAGTATCGTTACACCGTCATTACTGGCTTCTGTCTTAAATGTCAAATATGTCAATTCTTCAGCACTCAACCGAGTGGCACAGGAGTTTGAACGAAACGGTGTAAACATTTCAAAACAGACGATGTCGAACTGGATCGTGAAATGTGCGGATAAGTATTTTGCTCCTTTTGTAGAACGTATGAAACAGGAACTGTTAAAGCTGCCGGTCACCCAGTCAGACGAAACCCCGACCCAGGTCATTGAAGACAGCGACCATCCCAACACGAAGTGTTACATGTGGGTGCACCGCTCCGGTGAGCTGTACATACAACGTCCGATTGTAATCTACGAATACCAGAAAGGACGTGATCATCACATTCCTCTGGAATTCTACAAAAACTACAAGGGCGTCCTTGTTACGGACGGGCTCAGTCAGTATCATCTGGTTGATAAGAAGCTGCCGGATGTTACAAATGCGAATTGCTGGGCACATGCAAGACGCGATTATGCCGATGCAATCAAGGCAGCTGATAAGAGTAATCCGGCTGCACTGAAGAATTCTATTGCACATCAGGCTCTGGAGTGGATCGCAAAGTTCTATGAAGAAGATGGTAAATTAAAAGATTTACCACCTCAGGAACGTCTTCAAAAGCGACAGTTGATTATCAAACCGCTTGTTGAGGACTATTTTGCGTGGGTAAAGGAAATACTTTCCGATACAACGGTACTTCCAAAGGGCAAAACAGCCGATGGGCTGAAATACAGTCTGAATCAGGAAAAATACCTAAAAGTATTTCTTGATAATCCGGATGTTCCGATTGATAATTCGGCTTCAGAAAGAGCTATCCGTACATTCTGCCTGGGCAAGAAGAACTGGATGTTCCATAACACAGCAAATGGTGCTAACTCCAGTGCATTGGTTTATAGTATTTCGGAAACCGCAAAGCTGAATAATCTCCGTCCGTATTATTATTTCAGATATATACTCACAGAGTTGCCAAAACACTGTGACGAAAAAGGAAATATAGATCCTACAGAGCTGGATTACTTAATGCCATGGTCAGAAAGTCTTCCGGAAGAATGCAGAAAACCACGCCGCTCATAAACTAGCGGCGTATATTTTAGCGTCAGGCGCATGGTTTGACGTTTACGTTGAAAAAGGGTAAAAGTAGGGAAAAACAGAAGTTAGTCGTGCAAAAAAGAAAGCTGGTGCTTGAACCAGAAGTTAGTTTTGCAATCAACTCATGATAAAAAATTTAAAAATGTTTGTAAGATTTTGTCATTTATTGTCATGTACTAAATAGAGGGATTTTATATTACAGGACAAAGGTGGTAGCTAAATGTATGATACTGAAGAAAAATGTATGGAATTGGCGGAGAAACTTAAGAAAATATGTGAAGCCAAGGGAAGTACACCGTACAAACTTGCTAAAGAAGCAGGTATTTCTTCGTCTACAATAAGTGAATTCTTGAAGGGAAATTCAAAACCAAGAATTGATACATTACTGATTATTTGTAATCAACTTGGGATTTCTATGACGGACTTTTTGGAAGAACGGGAGGTTATGGAACAGTATGCCAAGGAGGAAGAAGAACTGGTAAAAGTATATAGAAGTTTATCAGGAGAGAAGAGAAAGCAATTAGGTACATATGTGAAAATGCTTGAGGAATATAGCGGGAGAATAGATGACTGAGAATAAAAAATTGAAAAGAAAATTAATTGTACAGTCATTTTTGCCATTGTCGATTCTTATAGTAATCAAAAGCGTAACGAAGGAAACGCTTGGGAAAATATATTGTTTGCTGGATAGCATACTACATAAATGCAATATCATTGAGACGATTCAAGAGACAGGACTGAGGGACGATATTTGGCAGATTTTAATTGGTATTATTGCACTTTGGTTTGCAATCAGTGGATTCATTACGTTCTGGCAATTTCGGCAGGCGCGTTTTACAGCATTTAATGATGATGGGGATAAAATTGTGATAGAAGACAAGATACAAGACTCCGGTATCAGCTTTTTTATGACGTTTATACTTTCGCTGTTGGTGGATAAAGTAAGTACAGTTAATGAGTTTATCTCATATATACTGGTGATGTGGTTTGTTGCAGAACTTATGGTCAAAACGGATTTATATTACCAGAATCCTGTATTGATTTTATTGCAATACAAGCTTTACAGGGTGAAATTTACTTCTGACATAGCGAATGTACCAAATCCCAAAACATATATTGCTATATGCCGTGAGGAACTGGACGAAAATAAGGTAGTAAAATGGAAATATATTTCGGATGATGTGTGCCTTATGTACAACAAGAACAGAAAGGAACAGTAAATGGAAGATGTAAGAGAAGAATGTACAATGAAAAACATAGTAACGGAAATAGAAACTATGTTTTGCGATGAAGAATATGGATTCGAAGTATATGCACTTATAAAAGGTGATGAAAAGACACTAAAGCGCTTTGCGTTCTATGAAAAAAGTAAAAACAATCAAGATAATTTCAAAGACAAAATTCAGAAAACAATTGCTGAGGTTGTGAAAAGAGATTATGGAGTTGAAGCATCACAATATGTAAGTGTAGATTATGTGGCGGATGATCAACACAGAATATATGTGCTGCCACAGAACGAACAATATGCCCCTTTTGAATATTTGAAAGCTGTTGAGCCGAAGGAAAATTATTTTGGAGTAAATGACTTTGACAATGTGGATGCAATACTCTTTCGGTTTAAAAGAGAGAGCAGGTGTATATGGGCATATCAAAGTGTTCAGCCTATATTGATTCCGAACAAGAAAAAAGAAAATTTTTTGGTCAAGGCGATATCTACAGAAGATATGGACAAGTTCGAGGAATTTACGGATAGAATTTTTACGATAACTCAAAAAGTAAATTTACTGGTGGTGGGAGAGAATATACTGACCAGGGATATAAAGCTGATGCAGAGGCACTTTGGCTTTGAACAGTATATTCGTTCAGAAGCCATGAAAGTTGTGGAAGATATAACCAAAACGGGTCTTGTGGAAAACAATTTTAAATTACAGGAATATGTAAGTCGTCCATCAAAGACATACGCCAAAAAAATGCTTCGAATTAAGCAGTACAATGTTGTGAAACTGAAATCAAAGGAGTTAATAAAGAAAATTCAAAAAACGGAAAGATGGCGTGAAACATTTACGATTATAAATGGAAAAATACAGCTAAACACTTATAAAGACGTAGAACACTTGATAGATCTGTTTGATGAAAGGTATACAAAGTCATTAATAACAAATGATGAGTTTGATACAGATGTAAAGCGAATAGCAAAGAAGAATGAAACGTGATAGATAATCAGATATTATCATTTAATTTTACAATTATTTATAAAAATAGAGGTGGTTGCATAGAATGAATATTAATTGGGAAACAATAGTAGATGGTTTTAGGGGATTTGAAAAATTGGCTCTTGAATTTGTAGAAGAAAATGAACCACAAAATGGATGCTCATGGAAACCAACAAAGGAGACGCGAGACGGAAATCATGATGCAATTCTGGCCAGAGAAGTTTCAGACACTCCAAAGCCGGATTTTGCTGTATTTGTTGGATATGCAAATAATGTGGATGTCTGGTGGATGGAAGCTAAATATTCTGCTGAGGCAACTCAGGAAAATAGCATAATAAGCAGATATCGCTTGGATGCAACTATTGTTAGCGCAATTTTGTCACGCAATATTTCAAAAATCATTTTTGTTACAAATTTAGAGATAGCATCAAAAACAATTGCGGATATTCGAAAATCTTTGATATTCTCCAATAGTTGTAGCGAGGTGAAATTCTATACAAAAAGTCATTTGGAAAACTGGCTTTTAGACAAGCCGTTTTCTTTTTTTGGATCTAAATTTAAATGTACTCTTGATATGTATAATCAATTAGAAAAACCATATTTCAACCATATTGAAGAACTTTCATTTTACTCTATTGGAAATAATTTTTTTCAAGAACCGCTATCTTCTGTATACGTTGGTGGAATATATGAAATTCACTTTTCCATTTCTGTATACAAGGATTTTGACGCCACATTGAATAGCTGTATTAATATCCAACTACTATCAGAGGATTCGAAAAAAATTCATTTAAAAAAGGGAATTAATGATTATGTTTTTTATGCCTGTATACCGGAAAATTTGGAATATGAGCCTATTTCAAAATTGGATTCACCTGGCGAATATAAGACGCTACAGCCCATATCCATTGCTTATTTATTAGAAAACGAATCTAGTACAGAAGATTTTGAAATACAAATTATTCCGGCAACTGCAATAAAAATTATAAATTCAGAAAATATATTTTTTGACATTCCATCACAAAATAAGTTGGTTGATAAATTATGTAAGGATCTGACAGATCATACCCATAATCCGGATTGTAAATTTTCGTTAATATCAATATATGGAAGTTCCGGAATTGGAAAATCTTATGTCCTACAGTTATTTAAAAATAAGTTAATGAAAGAAAAACAGCATATATTATGTAGCACTTATACTTTTTCAGGCGATAAAATAGATGACATAAAGGTTATTAAAAAAATTATTTTTCAATTGTTTTTCCCGTATTTATATTTTGAGGATTTAGATTCGGATTATGTAAATGAATTACGAAAAAATTTTCCTAAAATCAAAGATATTTTTTGGAATTTTGTTTTTTTCTCAACCGAAATAGAAGATTTTATAAAATATGTTCAAAATCCTGAACTGTTAAAAGATATTTTTCTCAGTAACATATGTATTAATAATCGCATTATACTTTTGGATGATATTCATAAAGTACCACGTGAATACGGAAATATTTTAAAGGAAATGCTTAAGTTACTAATAAGTCGGGAATACCCTGTTTTTTGCATTATAACTTCACATCAAAAAATTTCTATGGAAAAATATAGAAATGGTAAAAAACAATTTTTTGATAGTATTGAAGTGAACGTCACCAGTAATGATATATGTACACTTCTTGGCAATAAAAATATTGATGTTGATGCTGCTGGCATAACAACACTTTTTGGATCGGTAATAGAAGTGGTATATTTTTTGAAATATTTGTCTACACTGAACGATGCTATAAAAAATATCGACGATTTTAAGCTAGCATATCACTCATTTATGCGATGTGAGCTTCTCAAAAATGAAATAATTTCTAAATTCAAAAATACGGTTAGCAGAAATGCTGATGCGGAAGCATTATGTTCCTGTATTTATTATACCTTATCAGGAATACATCGTAAGTTAATAAATGATATTCCACAATCTGCTGAAACCCTTAATTTACTATTAGATGCCGAATTAATCAGAAAAAATGATGATGATTTTTTTGTGAGTTGGCATGATTACTATAGAGATATATTTATTAGTCATTTTTCTTTAAAACCATATAATGGTATACATATTCCCTTTGAAGATGTTTACCATATGAAATTACAACTTGAACTAAAAAGCCAGGAAAACAATACCGTAGAGGAAGCATTAAGCAAAATGGAGGAGTTATTTGCTGAGCAGAAATATTATTCAATTTATTATATTTTGGAAAACATTTTTCTGGAAGACACTGTAAAAAGGCAGTTCAAAAACGGTGTTTGTACTCAAAATTATTTTATGTTTTTTGCATATTTTGCTTATGCAAATGCAAATGCCGGAACAACTTATTCTGGATATGATCTGTTTCAACGTTTATATACAGAGGCAGCTTCGGTATCAGACACAACAGTAATAATAATTCGATATATTGCATTGTGGGAAATAATCAATTCACTCTATGAAAGCAATAAGTATCAAGAAGCTTTGCAAAAAATAGATTGCTTTAACAGAATGGCAACAGCTGTTCAAAATAATTGGAAAGTTCTGTTCGGCTGGGATCTTCCATCGATAAAATACGCTGTAAACACAGTAAAAATGTTTATTGACAGTGAAAATGGAATTAATTGTTTGGATAAAATTCCGGCAAAAGATTTTTTGTTTTCAAAAGATATTCCTTTTTCCACGTATCGCTTGATTTTATGTAATCTTACAAATGATTTTGATACAGCGCAAAAAATACTTAGAGAATATAACAGTCTGGTACAGAATAGACCGGATTGCGATGCCAAGACAAAATATATGTATAATTTTGCTGTTATATTTCTCGATTGTATTAATGATAAAGTAGATATCAGCGAAGTCATTGTCGCAAATAATCTATTAAAAGAAAACTTTGTTCATGATTATAATAGACACATTTTTGCTACCTCTCTTCTAGCATTAACCAAAGGAGATTTACCACTGTGTGAGAAGTATAGGCTGGAATATATGAAAACGCAGCGACCATTGAAAGTGCGTCAACTTGCTTTTGAAGCAGCATATTCGGCATTAGTATATTTGCATAAGCATCAAAAAATGGCAGCAATAAATGAACTGGAAAAAGAAGTGACATTATTCGCTGAAAGGTCAACGTACCTTCCTGTTATTAGTCACAACATAAAATATATAAATCAATATGAATTTTCATTAGATGATTTAGAGTTTTATTTAGGCGGGCATCTTCGGGAAGGGAAATATTATATAGATATCCGCATGCTATATTAAGTGTAATAGCATGCGGATATAGAGTTGCTTTTAATATATAGTAGTATCAGTGATATTCGGTTGAATATGCTTTCGCAGTTCTTCAGAAGATAAAAAATCAATATATTCGTCTATGTCTATAACCTCCTTCAGACGAATGAAAGAATATTTGAGATATTCTTTTTTAGATTTTTCGTCAGGGACAAACTCAAATATTTGTCGAACAATTAAATTATAAAAATGCTGTAATGATGAATAATAGTTAAATCGAAATTTTTTATAAATGTTATTTTTCTGCAGGTATTCCTTAATCATTTTGTATGCAGTCATCATATCGTCTATATTCTTTTGATTAAATGACTGTACAATGGATCCCGAACGTTTATAGTGGTGATACACAACTTGAGGGACACAAACCACTCTATTTGCAGCCAGCGTGCAACTATATGAAAAAGGTTGATCTTCAAAAAAAATATGCTCTGGAAATGTTAATAAATTATCCGTCAAAAAAGTTTTTCGATATATTTTATTTAAAGCTGACGGCAAGAACTTTATACCATAATTATACTCGTTTGTCATAATACGAAATGCAATCTCTCCAGAAAGCACATAATCTTGATCGTATTTGCACTTATATACGGGAGAAGTAGTAATATAATCGTATTCTCGCATCAAACTACATGTAACAATATCGGCATTTAATTGTTGCGCTTTATTATACATTACTTCCAGATAATTTAGGTCCATCCAATCATCACTGTCAATAAATGATATGTACTCTCCAGATGCCTGTTGGAGCGCTTTATTTCGGGCTCCTCCAGGCCCAAGGCTGGTAGAAAGCGGCAAAAACAAAACATTTTCGTGCGTTTTGGCAAGTTCAGTTGCTATTTGAGGAGTACTGTCTGTAGATGCATCATCTGCAATAATAATTTCAATGTCTGATAAGGTTTGGTTAAAAATGGAATCCATACATTTTAATAGATACCTTTCTGTGTTATGGGTTGTAACGATAACGCTCACTTTCATAATTAAATCCTCCTTTGGGCTGTTTGGAATACTAAAAACCGACTGATAATATCTGATTATCAGTCAGTTACAATAGAATAGAGGAATCGCCGGCATTGAGGAGAATGTGCCGGCGATTGTTTTTTGCGATTTCGTTATACTTGAAAATTTTTTCTGGGATGTTTAGAGGTAAGAATATCCCTTTGTTTGGATAATGCGACATGAGTATAGATTTCAGTAATATTAATAGAACTATGTCCTAGCATTTCTTGAATATAACGAATATCGACATCGGCCTCCAAAAGGCTTGTGGCAAAGGTGTGGCGAAACATATGTGGAGTAATATGAAGGTCAATTGCTGCTAAAGATACATATTTATTAATCATCCGCCGAATTGCCTGATCTGAGACGGGAGTTTGATTTTGGTTAATGAAGAAAAAAATACAGGGATTATTCTTATCGTGAAAACTGTTGCGATATTCAGTCAGAATATGTAAGACATCATCATTACCTATTTGCATGCGCCGCTCCTTGCTTCCTTTCCCATAAATTAAAATAGATCGGTCCACCAGATTGACATCGCTTGTTTTTAAGGAACATAGTTCGGAAATTCGTATCCCGGTGGCAAAAAGTAATTCAATGATAGCCGCATCACGTAAAGCATTTTGGCGTTGATAGGTAGTGGAAGCCTGAATGCGATATGCGTAGATAGTTGATAGCATTGATTCCACAATTGGGAGGGGGATTGTTTTGGGTAAAATGGTTGGTTCACGGAATTTAATTTGAATTTTGTTGAAAGGATTTATAGTAATAATTTCTTTATATTCCAAATAATGAAAGAACGCTTTAACTGATGCAATTTTCCGCTTTACGGTTTTAGGCTTATAGAGTTGATGAAGCTTACTGATGTAAGTTTCCAAAACGGAAGATGAGACGTCAGCTACATCAGAAATGTGAATAAACTCTGAAAATTGTCTAAGATCAATCTTATAGGCTTTCAAAGTCTTAGAATTTAGTCTTTTTTGAAACTCACAGTGTGTCAGGTAATCGATAATTTGTGCGTCTAAATTGTTCATTACAGAAACTCCTTTGTTATTTTTTGATAGGCAATGTGAATTATTATATCGGATGTTTGCAAGAAAACAAAGGGGTGAATTGAAAGATAAGTGAACGATAATTAGAAGTTATCTGTTGAATGTGATCCGGAAAAATGGCAAAAAATATATAGTTATTTGCCAGTGCATACGATAGGAGATGCGAGTGGTTATGTATAAAGCTAGTATAATTGTCTCATTAAGTAATGAATATGCATTAACAGAAAATTTTTTTGGTAACCTGCTTGGTATTATAAATGGAGATATAGACGTGTTTGCTGTGGTTGATGGAGAAACTGATAGAAAAACAATTCAATTTTTAGATAAACTCAAAAATATGTACCCAAACATATCTGTTATTTATAATAATGAAAATATTGGATATTCCAAAGCTAACAATATTGGCGCATTTTTATCCTCATCCCCGGGAGTATCCAAAAGTTTGTGTAAACCTCCAAACTGATGTAAGATAAAATTACTCAGTTTGGAGGTTATTTTTATGGCAAGAAGAAAAGACAGCCCACAAAAAGCAGCAATGAGAGAAATGATGCGTGACTATCTGAAAAATAATGATATCAGCATCAAAGATGGCACCGATGTTAACAGCATCATGCGTGACATGATGTCTGTCATTTTGGAAGGTGCTTTGGATGAAGAACTGGATGAAGAATTAGGATATTCCAAGTATGACTATCGAAACAAAGAAACAGACAATAGTAGAAATGGACATTCCAGCAAAACTATGCACACCAGTTATGGAGATATGGATGTGGCAATCCCAAGGGATCGTAATAGTGATTATGAACCACAGCTGATTAAAAAATATCAGAATACCGTAACTCAGGACATGGAAGAAAAAATACTTTCCATGTATGCCAAGGGAATGACAACTGGAGACATTGAATCCCACATGCGTGAATTATACGATATTGATATTTCTGACAGCACAATCAGCCGGATCACAGACAAAATCCTGCCGATTGTAAAAGAATGGCAGGAACGCCCTTTGGAAGAAGTGTATGCTGTAGTATTTATGGATGCAATCCACTATCATGTCCGCAGTGAAGGACGTATTGTAAATCGTGCGGTTTACATTGCCCTTGGTATCGATATGAATGGGAAAAAAGATGTTCTTGGAATGTATGTTGGAGAAAACGAAAGTGCGAAGTTCTGGCTTTCTATCATGAATGGATTAAAAAACAGAGGCGTTGAGGATATCCTGATTGCATGCGTTGATGGTTT
>ERZ860076.1454-NODE-1454-length-11720-cov-1.989113_pt1 | contig 11720 bp, 8 predicted proteins | sample MGYA00509982_ERZ860076 | MGnify/ENA primary metagenome ERZ860076 (study PRJEB30046, sample SAMN00715193) | human gut metagenome | study: EMG produced TPA metagenomics assembly of the A metagenome-wide association study of gut microbiota in type 2... | reverse complement strand
CATATCCGCCGTTGGTTTCTCTATGATATTCAATATCCAACGCCGTTTATTATGGGTGGTTGCTTTAGGCGGTATTATCGCCGTATGCATCCGGAACTTCGTGAACTTCGAGCTGGGCTATGGTCCCGTGATCGGCTCGTTTATGGGAAGTTTCGTTGTCAGCCTGATCGCAGTGAAAGCGGTTCATTGGTTCCATGTACCGAACCATGTATTGACGATCCCTTCTGTTATCCCAATGATCCCGGGAGTATTGATGTATCGCTCGTTATTAGGTTTTATCAACCTTCACGGGGTGATCGGCGAGGTTACGAACGCCTTCTCCAATGGTATTAACTCCGCCCTCATCATCCTTTGTATCTCTTTAGGCGTAGCCGTCCCCAATATCTTCGCCCGTCGTTACATCGCCAAAGATCGCCAACGTTATCTGCAAGAGGAATTGGAGAAACGCAGGCAAAGAGGTAAGTTTATCGAGTGGTGATTTAAGCTGGCCATTCGTGGGTATTCCCGACCGTCAAAATACATATTTATAGGTATTGCCGAGACTAATAAGATATCGGATATTTGCTTTCGTTATCAAACTATAAAAACAAATAGAAATGAAGACTATAGGAATATTCTACGGCTCGTCTACAGGAACGACGGAAGGGATCGCGAAACGTATCGCAGAGAAGCTGGGTGTGGAAGACAAAGATATTCATGACGTATCTAACGCTTCTCCCGCTGATGTAGCGCCTTATGAAATCTTGTTATTGGGCTGTTCCACTTGGGGCACCGGAGATTTGCAAGATGATTGGGATAGTTATCTAGGGAAACTGAAAAAGCTGGACTTAAGTGAGAAAACCGTCGCATTATTCGGTTGCGGAGACTCAGCCTCTTTTAGCGACACTTTCTGTGACGCCATCGGCACGATCTATTCCGACCTGCGAAATACAGGTTGCAAATTCATTGGCGCTGTAGATGCTTCGGGATATTCATTTGACAGTTCCACCGCCTGCATAAACGGTATGTTCGTCGGACTTCCTTTGGATGAAATGAATGAAGACGATCAAACAGAAGGGCGGATCGACCAGTGGTTGGCATCTATAAGGAAAGAAGGAATTGAATAGACGCACACTTTTACATACATAACTGTTTAACCTTAATATTACAACGTTTGCGTATTCAACTTGATTGGTTTAGATTTATGAAGAGGTATGTGGGTCAAACATACCTCTTTCTTTTCATCTCAGTTTCCTGAATTGTTTCTTTATCCAAAAATAATAGCCGGTTATCGCGAAGATCGTCCCCAACAAGGAAACTAAGCAAGTCAATATACGGGTAGTCATTCCCCCCCACGAGCCGACGTGTACGGAATAAATCCATCCTCTTATCTTCCCCGATTTTGGGAGATCTTTATATAATTGGACTTCCGTAATCTCACCCGTAGCAGGATCAAAGGAGTAACGGTCGCTTCCTCTTGTATTCCCATAACGGGCCGTAGAAACCGTAGCGGAGCCATCTTGGATCGTGATTGAGTTAAAGTCCGGATAATGGCTTTTCAATGCCGATAACACCTCAGCCCATTGTGTGTAATCCGTCTTTTTCTTCGCGGGTTTCTTCGCGCCGGAAGAAGCTGGAGCATGATGCGCTTGAGGCGGGTTTGCACTAATACCGAAGACACTATAAAAGGCATTTCGATACCAACCAAACGACCATGTTAATCCGGTTAACGCTAAGATAAGCAGGAGCAATGCCGCATAGAATCCCCCGGAGACATGTAAATCATAGAAGAAACGGAACCAACCAGCCTTGGTCTTTACTTTCAACCGGTTTCTCAATACTTTTTTATTACGGGGATACCAAATTACGATTCCACTTATAATAATAATCGCCAAGACCAAAGTCGCATAGCCAACTATTGATTTTCCCCAAGAAAAACTTCCATCCCGTTTATACTCATCAAGTAACCAACGATGAAGACGCATCATTTTCAGGAAAAAACCTTGTCCGTCATCCATCCCGGTCACCTCCCCGGTGTAGGGATCAATAAAACCCGCGGCCTTTTTCCCCGGTAATATCAGTTGATAAGTTCGTCTCGGGTCAGACGATACCCGAATACCGTTTATTCGAACCGAATCGGGTAATTGTTGGCGCGCCGATTCTATCAAGGTGGCAGGCGAGAGAGGTTCCCCTTTTACTTCCTTTACAAAATAACGGGAAGGGTAGCCTAATTCTAATATCTCTGTCTCAAAGACGAGAATCGCCCCGGTCAGGCAGACAATCGCAATAATAATGCCAAAAGGTACCGATAGCCATAAATGTACTTTCGCAAAGAATTTTCTCATTTTCCGAATAATTGTTTAATCCCGTCATATATACCCGGAACCGCTACCGTTCCATGGTTCTCGTCGGGAAATGATTTACTAAAGAAACGCAGGTTCTCCGCTTGCGGTAAAAGCTCCGAAAGAAGATAACTCACTTTGTCAAGATGAATGTCCACCCGGTCCGTCCTTTTTTTAGACGCGACACCGATATACAGGCTTTTCCCTTTAAAATCCCGGCCTGCAACCAAAGCCTCCGCCTCCCGGACCAACCGCCCCTGATCCCACCACAAACTAGGGTCGACCGCTAGATAGGTATCAAATAATTCCGTATGACGAAGAAACGTATTCAAGGTGAAAAGCCCCGCATACGAATGACCGATAAGCATATTCCAGCCGTTCGTGCGATAGGCACTATCGATAGCAGGGCGAAGTTCTTCCGTAAGAAACTTACTGAAAGCCTCACTTCCCCCTCCTTGCGGAATCGCATCTATGGAGATTTTACCATCCCGTCCGGCGGCTGAAGCGGTAGGCGTAAAATCACGTGTCCGATCCGTATTTAATACCCCGACAATAATACAGGGAGGTAGATATTTACCTCTACCGGATGCCAACGTTTTCCTTATGCCTACCAGCGAATGAAAGAAAGAATCTCCATCTAGCAGGTAAACAACCGGATAGCGTTGTTTCGTATCCATATTATAATGCTCCGGCAGGTGTATCCAATAACTCCGTTCTTCTTGCAATACGGTAGAGTACAAAGCCAGTTCCTTTCCTATACAAATATCCTCCTGGCTCCGCAGGGTTAGCGGGAGCAGGAGGAATATTAAAAGAATGTGAGTCCGACTCATACTTGCTTATTACTCTTGAGCGGCAGTCAATTTACCCACACCACTGATTTGCTCTGCCTCAACGGTAAGACCTTTTGTTGCGGTAGCTGTCTTCGGATCGATACGATACACGGCAGGTTGACTTCCATCGGTAGTCGTAACCGCCATATAAGCGATACCATCCTCCGAGAACGGAGTATTGCCAAATCCGGAAATAACATCCGTGGAAGGCAGCCCCTTCACGTAAGTAAGACTCTTATCCTCTCCTTTATAAATAGCCAACTCTTTCGCGGCGAATCCGGATTCAGTCAACGGACGATCATACATCAACAACAAGAAATAATCTTCCGTGATATGCCAACAACGCAAGAATGCCTTACCACCCGTCTGTGCCTCCAAATTACAATAATAATCAGGATCAAACTCCTCCGCGTTAGCCTTAATACGAACTACACCGGCCGGCAAAGTCGTTTTCTGTACCTCCGCGGTCATCGTCTTGGCATAGCTGGGCGAGAACACATACACATCGCCGTTGTCTGCCGTCCAAATGGTCTGGTAGTATTGAGAACGGTTACGTCCGCAAGCATAACTGATCTTATCCGTCTTTATCAGTTTCGGGTTCTCGAATTTCTCGTTCGCATAAATAGCGACCCAAGCCTCGTTCGGATATTGCGTCCATTGCAATTCCCCTTTTTCGTAAGCGCCACTACCGCTTCCTCCGGATTCTGTCTTTACCAGCTCCGGGTATTTAACATATTTACCTCCCTCCGCTTTCACGCCGTACTTACTCAATCCCATCGGGATAGCCGCGGAATAGATCCGGCCGTTCGCTTGGAGAATACCCGCTAACGTAACGAACTCGCCATTTCCCAAATAATTCTCCGACAAGATCGTATTCGTGTTTGTCGTAAACGTCTCTTTGGCCACATCCAGATAAGAGAGCAAGAAGCCTTTAGGCAGATAACCATTCTCGTCCGCATATTCCTCACCCAGATCACCGGTAGAAGATGTAATGATATAGTCGCCATAGATACCATAAGAAGTAAATCGCTTGATCTCGTAAGTATTATCACGCTCTTTAATCTTACCTTCCGCATTCAGTACGTATGAAGAAGTAACACCGGCATTTCCTTGATTGTAAACCAAACGATACAAATATTTATCCTTATAGAAGATCCATTGCGTACCGCTTTCCGTAGTGAGTCCGTTGTTTTTAGCGGAGATAGAGCCATCACCCAGCGTATCGGCTGTCAACAAGTAATTTGCGTCACCGACAGAAGCGGCGACTATATAGCTCGAAACCGCCTCCGAGGTCGATCCTCCGCCATTTCCATTCCCGTTGCCTCCGTTATCCGGGTTTACAGGATCGTCGTCACTACAAGAAGTAAATACTCCCCCAACCAATAACGCGGCGGCAAGACCTGTCATTAAATAATTCTTCTTCATGTTGTTTTAATCTATTATGTTTTGAATTAATTATTGATAAATAAAAGATAGTCACACTTTAAATTAATTACCGAAATAAACCCTCACCTTACCATAGAAAGCCCTGCCAGCCTTCTGCAAGCTGAAGTTATCGTATAATTTCTCGTTCGTGAGATTCCTGCACTCGAAAGAGATATTGTAACGCCCGTTCTGTATACCATAAGAGAGTGTCAGATTATGCGAGAATTGAGTTGGTACCACAAATTCGGATTCACTGCCTACCGCCTCCGAATACAGCGGGAAACTATGCATATATAAATTATCGTAAGTGACACTTAGCGTATTGCCTTTCTTCCACAAATTGCGCCAGTAGAAGGTCACATCCGAGTTGGCAAACTGATAAGGAAGATTCGGCATACGTGCGCCATATGTCAAGCTCTCTTGGTTCGTCCCGCTGGTAACCGTCTTCACGTTATCCCTTACATTCATCTGCGTAAAGTTTCCTCCTACGCTTACCCAGTTAGCGAAACCGTAGCGAACCGAGATATTGTAACCCTTGGTCTCTACACGACCATGATTCACATAGGTAGCGCCATATTTACCGCCGCTCAAATCCGATATATTCCGTTGGATATAATCTTTCGTATTTCGGTAGATCAATCCGCCTTCCACATATACGGAATGCTTACCGAATGTCTCGTTGTAGCTTAAATTCAGATTCACGTTATCGCTGTTCTCCGGTCTCAAGGAAATATCGCCGGTCTCAAGGTCCTCATCGCCAAACATCTCCTCATTGGTCGGCAGGCGATAGGCTTTCTCATAGGACAATTTCGCTTGCAAGCTTTTCAAGATAAAGTAAGTTCCCGCAGCCCCATATCCCATCGCGCTTACCGAATTGGTCGTACGTATATAGTCATCTTGAGCCGAGGAAGTAGCGACAGGCCCCGCAATAAACTGGTTGTAATATTTACCGAACACAGACAAGTTCCAATGTTCCGTCGGCATCAAGCGATACGAAAGACCGCTGATATTTTTACGGGTTTCCTTCGGGATAGCGTTCGCTTCCGAGTCCTCGTTCAAAAGAGACTGATTCGAACGCCGGAACGCGTTGATCACGTGATTGAACGTGAACGTATGCGCCTTACCGATACGGTAGTTAGCTGTTAAGGTTCCGTTCCAGTTATTATTATCCGACCGGGTGTTCTGATAAGATTGCTCACCGGGCATCCGGAGCAGACGCATCTCGCCACGCCAATTATATTCATAGGAAGAGGTATCTACATTGTTCGTCATGTTCTTATTATAATTCGCCGTCAATACCACATCCAAGCCCCTAACGAAGAAATCACGCTTGCGATAGTCCAACGACGGCATGATCGAGTATCCCTTCCGATATTTGCCGCCAAACACCACTTCTTGGCGTACGCCCGTCTGTATATCTTTATACATATGTGAATAGGTAAACCCGAACATCAAACGATCCGCCCATTTCTTATCCACGAAACCGATTTTCCCGATAACGGCCTCGTTATGATACGTATCATGAAAACGCTTCACATGCTCGATCTTTTTCTTATTGATCGCTCCGGTCGTAAAGTCCTTCACCGGAGTATCCACATAGTAATTATTATCCGAATAATTCTGGAAAACGTTGATCTCATACGTGAGTCCGCTCCGGAAAGTCTGTCCGAAGTTCACATAAGATTTATGCGTATTGAAAGACCCGTATGAATAAGAAGCATCCAAGAACCATTTGTTCCGGTTCTTCTTGGTGATGATATTGATAACACCTCCGATAGCGTCCGTCCCGAAACCCACCGGTACCACACCCTTATAGACCTCTATACGCTCGGCATAATTCACCGGAATGTTATTCAGTCCGAAAGAACTGCCGACACCTTCTTGCGGAACCCCATCGATAAAGATCTTGATATGCTTGCCGGTAAATCCATCCATCATCAGTTGCATATCCGAGCCGACACCGCCAGACTCCCGGATCTTCATTCCGGGCGCTTGAGCCAAGGCTTCACTCAAGTTCTGGGTTGAATTTTGCAAGGCTTTCGTATCGAGGGCCACGGCATTGAACGCAGAACGCTTGAGCCGGGTCACGCCATTAGAAACGACAACCACCTCATCCAACTCCGTAGCTTGAGGGCTGATTACCACATTCATCTTCGTCCGTTCCCCACGCATCAGTTTCACGGGTTTCTCTACCGTCTTATATCCGATAGCCGATACTACTAATGTATATTCTCCCGCGGGAGCTTGAAGATGATAGATACCTTCCTCATTCGTAGTCCCGCCGTAATTCGTACCTTTTAGATAAACGGTAGCGAAATCCACGGTTGTTTTTTCCGTGGACAGGACTTTACCCGATATCATTGTTTTATGTTGAGAAAAAGCCGAGATGGAAATAAGCAACAGTAAAAAGGAGAGGAAAAGCCCTCTGATTTTCTTCATCATCATTTAATCAATTATGTTATTTAAAACGCTGCAAAGTTACGATCAGAGACTACCGTCCCACAATACCTAAGAATGGGTAAAATCACATTAAAAATCCACGGAGGTATACCAAACAATCCCCTTATTCAGGTAATTGGATGTATGGAGTAAGTTCGTAAAATTGAGTTATGTCAAATTTTAAATCTATTTAAACCCAATCGCAAGTTTTTGAGAGACATTTTCTTAATAAACTTCAAAAAGGTTAACTATATTTGCGAGAAACAGATGTTTAATTTTAATTCTTTATCACCATGACAGACAGAAGAACATTTTTGAGAAACATTTCATTACTTACTTTAGGGGGCATAGCCAGCCAAAAAGTAATGGCTTCAAATCCCACCAGATCCATACCCGCCACGGATGCGATATCCTCGGCAACCGCCGGGAAAAAGATGGGATTGCAAACCTATTCGCTCGGACAGGAGTTACTGCAAGATATGCCTAACGGATTGAACCGATTGGCAAAAGCGGGATATACCGATCTGGAGATTTTCGGATATAGGGAAGACACTGGTAAATTCGGTGATTATAATCCTAAAAATACGACATTCATCGCCTCCAAGGATTATAAGAAAATGGTGGATGATGCCGGTTTGAGAATCAGTAGCTCACACCTGACCCCTTCTCTTCGTGAGTACACGAAAGAGAATATGCCCAAATTCGACGAGTTCTGGAAAAAGGCAACCGATATCCATGCCGAGCTAGGTGTTAGTTGTATGGTACAACCGAGTTTACCCCGTATCGAAAACGAGGATGACGCCAAAGTAGTATCGGAGATCTTCAACCGTGCCGGAGAGATCACGAAGAAAGCCGGAATCCTATGGGGTTACCATAATCATAGCAATGAGTTCAAACGGGTATTGAAAGCCGGCGAGAAACCGGAACAGAACCCGAATCCGTGGGCACCTCCTAAAGGTACTTATATCGAGGAGTTATTCCTAAAAAATACCGATCCGGATAAGGTTATGTTCGAGTTGGATGTATATTGGGCCGTTATGGGGCAGCAAGATCCCGTGGAATGGATGGAGAATTATCCGAATCGTTTTAAGTTATTGCACATCAAGGATCGTTGGATCATCGGTGATTCCGGTATGATGAATTTCCCGAATATATTCAAGAAAGCGTACGAGATCGGTATCCTCGGCTACTACGTGGAACTGGAAGGTGACAAGAAAGGCCGTACCCAGTTCGAGGGCGTAGAGAAGAGCGCCGCTTATTTGCAAGCCGCTCCGTTCGTTAAATAAAACATCCCGATTTATCCCATAAAAAAGACAGTGTTTCCGTAGGGCGATCATATGCTTGGGAACACTGTCTTTTTGTTTATTTTGCCTTCAAAAAAACACGTACGTCTTTTTTCGGAAACACGTACGAGAATTTATGAAAACACGTACGTGTTTTTCCAAAAGATGATGGAGATATCCAAGCGATAATAATTTTATACAATAAGCCTAATAATCAATTATTCTTTAAGGTTTGATAAAAAATATGCCTATCTTGCGCATAGAATCTAAAGATAGGAACCGATGAGGCATTTGCTTATTCTGATATTACTATTATCCACGCTCTCTTTTATAGGTTGTAAAGATGAGAGCGAGGCTACATACCTAATCGATCGTGCGGAATCCTTGTTGAAATCTGATCCGGATAGTTCCCTTATCCTATTGGATAGCATAGCCGTGCCCGATAATTTGAGCGATAAATTATTGGCTCGTTGGTGTATGCTATCCGGTAAAGTGGCGGACACGTTATATACGGATCTGCCCTACGTACAGCAATTGCGGCGTGCGCAAGCCTATTACGAGTCGCACGGAACGGGGCAGGAGCAAGCGAGGATCGGTTTGTACTTGGGGCGTTCGTATGTGGAGGATAAGGATAACGAGCTGGCTATGAAGGCTTATTTACAGGCGTTGGATATCGCTTTACGTTGTCAAGACTATAATCAAGCCGGGTATATTTGTAGCTATATGGGAGACTTGTATCATTTTGACGGTGATTATTTATTAGGAAAAGATAAATATAAAAAAGCGGAACAGTACTTTCGAAAGGTCGGAAATATGCGGAGCGCAGCTTTCGCTTTGCGAGATGTGGGACGTATGTATGTTTTTGCGGATTCGTCAGAGGTCGGGTTGAGATATTTGCTAGAAGCTGATACTATTATAGCGGAACTAGGGGATTCTTCTGATATAGGATATATATCCAATGGGATAGGAAATGTTTATAGTGTGTTAGGCAATATAGAACTCGCTAAGCAATACTTATGGAAATCAATAAATGTTTCTGAATTGGATAATGCTCCAGACTATTCCGCTTTAGCCGGTGTCTATATAGAAGAAGGAGATTTCAAGAATGCTCGCCTATGTTTAGAGCAAGCGAACATCATACCAACCCTAAATGAAAATACGCATATCTCCATAATTTATAATTATTATGAACTGGAAAAAGCAGAAGGTAATATAGAAAATGCTTTAACCTATTTAGAGCAATATAATGAAGCCGCAGATTCTATCTTAGCATTACAAAATAAAGCGAATATCGTAAAGACAGAAAAAGCGTATAATCATTTAAAAATATCGTTAGAAAATACCCAATTAAAGATGGATAAACAATGGACTTTTATACTTCTTGTTACTTCTATTACTGTTTGTCTATTATTGTTATTCGTTTATCAGTTGCAAATGAATAAGAAAAATAAGAGAATATATGTCCAGCAAATCGATATTGAGCAAAAGAATATTGAATTATTGAAACTGCAGAATAGCTTGAATATAAAACAACGTGAGCTTCAGGATTTATTCGATAAGTTATCAAAAAAAGATGAATTGCTCAATATATCTTATTCTAGAGCGAAGTTAGAGGAGCGATATGAACGAACGAAACAAGAAGAAAAATCCATTATCCAGAGAATCGCAGAACAGCGTAATAATCTGTTTTTATCATCTATGATAGCAAGGAAAGTGATTAAACTATCCCAAAAAGTAATTCCTGGTACGACAAAATCCCCTCTTTCAGAAAAATATTGGCGAAATATTATTACTCAAGCAAATGAGGTCTACCCATCTTTAGAAAAGAAATTCTCTGAGTTCAATATGACTCTTGCGGATTTACGCTATTGTTATTTAGTTTTATTTCATTTAGATACGATCAGTGAGGCTATTCTATTAAACATTCAGCCGGATTCTGTAAATAAGCGTCGCCAACGTGTACGTCAGAAGCTAGGAATTATAGGGGAGGAGCTAGATTTGTATACCTATATTATTAATATGATGTAACTTTTTGTTTATTAGATAGATATATGTATATATCCATGAAATGTTTGTCCTATCCATGAATTTATAATTTATTAATTATCAGTAAATTATAAATTGAGTTTGTCCGTCACTTATTAGCCCTTTTTCTTTGTTATTCGAGCTATTAGCCTGTTCTTCGCATCCAAATCAAAAAATGAGATGAGAAATGAAATTATTTAAATTTTTATTTGTAGTAATGGCTTTGTTAAGTGCTATTCCCTGTTTTGGTAGGCGGGTTCACTTAGATGGTAACTGGAAGCATTCAAAAAAATCTATTCTCGTAGATTTGCCTATGGACGCTTCTATTGAAGAAGCTAGTGGAGAACTGATAGTGAACTTCTATGAAAATGTATGTGTTATCGTTACTAGTTCTACGGGAGAAGTGATCTATAATGAAATGGTACAAACGAGTACTATGCCATCTTTAGTAATACCTTTAAAAGATCAAGAAAAAGGTGTGTTGCAAATAACAGATGGTTATAACAATGTATATGGATTCTTATTTCTATAGATTTTATTAATTAAAATATTAATTATAAATAATAGTTATTATGAAAAAAAATAATTAAAATAATGTTTTCCTTATCAGTATTATTATTAATGTCTTGTGTAGAGGAAATAGATTATAGTTTACCAAGAAATGAAGTAAGCCGTAATATTACCACTGTTAGTAGTGATACAATAACAAATCATGAATTATTAGAAGAATTTAGTAAGGCATTAGCTTATAGTTTAGATTCTTCAATAGAATTAAGGCGTATTATTAAAAATGAAGCTTTAAAGATGTTTGATTATGATTATGATGTATTATATTTATCTATTAATTCTTATAGATTAACTTCTGGAAAAACGGTTGATGAATTAATGAGCTTGTATATGGATATAACTAGATTAGAAAAAATAAAACAATTATTTTCAACCTTAACTATATTTGTACCAGAATTGCCTGATAACAGTTTTTCTGCTGAACTTTGGAATGTGGAGAGTGAAGTTCCATATACAGCTTTAAGAGTTAAAAATAGTAATGATGTAATGGGCTATGGAGTAAATAAAGAATTCTTAATACCATCAAATGAAATTCCTAAATATCCTATTGTAGTAGTGAAGTTAAATGAAAGAGTGGTTTCTGTAAATAAGGCTCAAAGGAATTTGTCACCGATGAGTATTATAAATCCTGATATTGTATTCTTTAGTGATGTATTTGATAATACAGAGAATGCTTCTTCAGTCATACAGAATAGAAATTTTTCTAGTGGTGATACTAGAGATCGCACAGGATCAATACCTGAAAATATGAAAAAGGTTTATGAAGCCTACGACGTATTTGCTGCAACAAATGAATGGCCGAGAGATTATATATATTATGGCTTGACTCC
>ERZ860076.1449-NODE-1449-length-11742-cov-1.695217_pt1 | contig 11742 bp, 10 predicted proteins | sample MGYA00509982_ERZ860076 | MGnify/ENA primary metagenome ERZ860076 (study PRJEB30046, sample SAMN00715193) | human gut metagenome | study: EMG produced TPA metagenomics assembly of the A metagenome-wide association study of gut microbiota in type 2... | reverse complement strand
ATTTTCACAGAATAGCGGGCGAGTTCCACCGCTGGTTTTCTTTACGCTTAATGGTTGTCCGCAGCAGGGACACTCCATAGGTAAAGAGTAGGTGTTGCTCATCGTAGCATTTTCTGCAATTTGGGGGATGATCATGTTGGCTTTGTAAACCTTAATTTTGTCGCCCACTCCAAACTGGAATTCATCAAAAATGTCCAGGTTATGCAGATAAGCTCGACTGACGACAGCTCCATCCATGTTAACCGGCTTAAACAGTCCAGTAATACTTACCATACCTGTTCTTGTTGTTGCCAACTCCACACCGGAAAACTCAGTTTCATACAAATCATCCTGCCATTTAAGTGCGATTAACCTGTTTTCATGATGACCGGTCGCACCAAGACTGCGCCCATAGGAGATATCATCATACTCCATAATGAGGCCGTCTACAGGATATGCATATTTCTTTGGCTGGAAACTGTTAATGGCTTCACGCACCGATTTATCATCCACACCTGCATCCAAATGAATGTAAGGCACTACGGAAAATCCATTTTGCTCCAGGAAGTGCTGCTGCTCCAACTTGCTACCAGACTCCATTTCATCACTGACCAAATCAAATGCCCAAAACTCCAGCATTCTCTTTTTGGCTTCGCCGGCATCCAGTTTACGAACACTCCCAGATGCCAGATTTCTCGGATGAGTGTAGTCTCCTCCCAGACTGAGATTGACTTTCTCGAAATTTTCCCATGAAATGACGCCTTCACCACGAACCTCAAAGGATTTCTGAGTGGGTATGGTAAGAGGTACATTCAGAAAAGTGCGTACTGTATGGGTAACATCTTCTCCGATAATTCCTTCACGACCTCTTGTAATTGCTTGATGCAGTTTGCCATTTTCGTAGCGCAGCACCAAGGTGAGCCCATCCATTTTCCAACTGAGTAAGACAGGTTGACCAGCTGCAAATTTAACCAAGTCATCAATTGACTTGGTCTTATCTGCCGAAAGCATTGCTCTGGTATGGCGTACTGGTGTAAGCTCCACCAGAACATCTCCGCCAACCTTTTGGGTTGGGGAATTGGAAAGAATCAAACCAGTATCATGTTCCAGTCCTTTCAGTTCGTCCAGTATGAGGTCGTATTCCCGGTCTGTCATAATAGGTCTGTCATCACGGTAATAGGCGATATCTGCTTCATTGATTATCGCTATTAACTCAAGCATTCTTTCGTGATTTGTTTTGTAGTTATTCGCACTCATGTGCAAGCTCCTTTCTTATAATATCTGGTCGATACTTTTGATTGAATGGAATGTAATCGCGCCATTTGGGATTATCAAAAATTCTGTCTGCATGCAATTCTAAAGCATATTGCTCAATTTCGTGCTTTCCATGCAACCAGAGTACAGTTTCCTTTATCCACTGGCAAAGATGCGCATATAATTCCTCTTCTTGATTTCTACTGATCAACTCATGAACAAGTCGTTCCCATTGTGAAACCTCTATGTCACCAATATTGGTCATCACTCCGTTTCGGTAACCTGTCACACGGTTTTTACCGCTGCTAGAAATCGTATAGGACCTGCCGGTTCCATATCGCTTCCGAAGATCTTCAAATTTTAAGCCATCTGAAGAAATTTCTTTCTCTCTCATTCTGGGATCTCCTCTTTCTGTTGAGCAGCAGAAAGATTTTTGTCCTGGGACAGGGACAGAAGAGCATATGGTGTGACCCATTCGGACCATTCTTCCATCGTGATGGTGTTCCCATGAACAACAATCCCAGGAATTTGATACAAGAACATCTGAATATAGGCCATCCACACACATCGGATGTCAATATCCCTGCCAATAAACAGGCATTTCTTCTGATAATCTATTCCTTTTCGTTTCATAGCCCATGCAGAGGCAAGAAACATCGCACCAGAGCCACAAGCCGGATCATTGACAGTAAATGGCTTTTCGTCAGGCAATTCATCAACCGGATTAACAAACATGGCCATCATACGGCAAATATGGTCATCCGTAAAAAATTGTCCATTCCATTCATTGTTTAGACCGAGTCTGTGATAGATACTTCCAAGAATATCGCTGGGTTCATCCGAATGCTCTTTGACAGCCATATACATCAACGCAAACATTCTTGCATATGTAGACAGCATTTCCTGAGACATTCCGGAGACCATTTGTTGATATCGTTTCTCTCTTTCTTCCGCATATCTTGGATCTACCTGAGCATTAAGAGAGACAGCAAGCATTTCGAGAAATGTAGTAAACACATTGTTTAACCCTTGCGTTTGTCCTAATGTCTGGATTTCTTCGATGAGTTGTTCTGAGGCGGATTTTTGTACTTTTTTAGCCATTTGCATCCCTCTCTTTCACTTCGAAAACAGGGCCTGCAATTAACAATTCGTCTTCTCCGTCTGTAAACGCCATCTCGTCAATAACCAAACTGGCTGTAGACTCAGACTCAGAATATAAACCCAGATCTACGACCTGCATCCCCCTGAGTTCATCTAATCTGCCATTTGCGTATTCCCCATTAAGATAGATGCCTTTATACTTTGCATCGAATCCTTCAGGAGTTCGATCAATACCGCTTTCGTCCCAGTTTAATGAGACAGTCTTTCCACTTGATAATTGAACTTCAATATAATCAATTATCAGGTCCTTGGTTTTTGTTGTTCCTTGTAAGATAAGAGTCATAAAACCTACCTCCATTTAATGATTTTATATATAAACGGGGTAGGCCTGTAGGCTCTCCCCGGAATCAAGGTTGGGGGAGCCTCGTCAGCTCCGATCTATATAAAAAAAGCGCTCAAAGAAACGAAATTCTCTGAGCGCTTTTGTGACTTAGTTAGTCAAGATGTAAAGTTGTGAAAAATGGACGGAAGTCCATACTCCCGTTTTTTACTGTTCTGTGCTTCTATAACAGAAGCAGAAGACATAAAAAAACGCCTGAAATCATAACGATCCAGACGTTGTGTTACCTGATAAACTCTAATTGCTCAATTGCAATTACTGATACTGATATAAATATTATAACGTAATCCACTAAATTTTGCAAGATGTCTGACCAAATTTATCTCTGTCAGATTGAATTAGCGTTCTATTTTTCTGTTGAAATGTTTTCTGTACAGAGATAATACAAAAAGCGACCGTACATATCGGATTCGTTAATTTATGTTTTTTCGTTCCGAGGATCATGTACTTTTATAAGGGACACAAGAAAAACAACACAGATTACAAACGAAATCAAGCCACCCAAATAGCGACTGGAAAGAATAAGTATAATTTCAAATGAAAGGACGAACATAAATATTCGTGCATACAACTTATTTCTACTTGCTTTTCCAGTTGAAAACCATATATTAGCAAGGAGTATAACCATAAATATTCCAGAAATGATAGCCGTAATATATTTGAACATATACGCTTGTTCGCTGACTTGTCCTTGATTTACACAAAATACTGCCATCTGCGCCGCACATGAAGCGGTCAAAAAGATCGTATTCCGCTTATTGAGAATAGTGCGCAACCCTTTTTGCTCGATATTCTCTTTTGCAAAGACTTTTCGCTCTCGACTTTCATTGAGCAATATATTGGCATCTACTTTGAGTACCTCGGCAAGCTGCAAGAGATTTTGGGTGGACGGTTCGCTTTGACCAGTTTCCCATTTCGAAACTGCCTGCCGACTAACATTTAATTTGTCTGCAATATACTCCTGCGAAAACCCCTGCTTTTCTCGTGCTTTTTTAATGTTGTCAGATAAAGCCATATCGGCACCTCCTTTGTACTATAACTTTAACATATAACTTGTTAATTTACCACCAACTATTACGCAACTATCGGTTGCACCTAAGAAAATGTGACAATTTGGTATTAAAAACCAAACTGTCACTGTTGATTTATATTGTTCTGTTTCCTGTCTAGATAAGCATTAAAGAAAAAGTATATAGGAGCAAAAAAACGCAGGTTTCAATATTAAATGATTTCAATCTTGAAGTCGTTGCCGGCGAAAAAATCGCCATTGTAGGAGAATCTGGTGCGGGGAAAAGCTCTTTACTCAATATCATTGGGCTGCTAGATAGAAATTATGATGGTCAATACACGCTTTTTGGATCGCCAACAAATCATTTAGACACAAGCAAACTGGCGCAATGGCGAAACCAAAAAATTGGCTTTGTACTCCAAGAATCAGCTCTGATCAACTCTTTAACAATAGAAGATAACATCAAGCTACCATTTCTGTACGCAGGCGCTGAAAAAAACAGACGGAAAGAAACGGAGGACTTCGAAAGCGTCATTGATGCGATTGAGATACGTTCTATCTTAAAAAAGAAACCGCTTGAATGTTCCGGAGGAGAAAAAGCCAGAGCCGTATTTGCCAGAGGAATAATTATGAAACCTCAAATTATTTTAGCTGATGAGCCTACAGCATCTCTGGATATGGAAAACAGAGAAAGAATTGTTACCTTACTTTTTAGAATGAACAAAGAATTTAACACTACTATCATTACTGTAACTCATGATTTGGAAATAGCTAATCGTCATGACAGAGTAATCCATATTGAAAGGAGTAAATAAAATGGGCTTTTTGCAATGATCGCATCGCTGCTGCTGGGGATATTTTTTGTTATCATTGGGATTTCCCGTAGAAAACAAAAAGGCTGGCCTATCCTCTGGATTGCGTTGGGAATCGTATGCGTTCTGATTGCGGTTTATTTGGGTTGGCCTAAATAAATGCTTCTGTTATCGTAGAGTCGAACGCATAAATGTGTAACTTAATACAAACAAAGCAGCGACCTTGAAAAAGAAAGGTCGCTGCTTTGTTTATTGATAGCCCCTATTTGGTTCATATTCAAAGACAATGTAAACAAAAGATAAAATCGATTTAAAACAATTTAATAAATCCGTTATTATTAAGCCATGCGTACAGCTATAAGAAATCGAATAGTAATTTACGACATGAGCAGCTATTTTCAATTACGAAAATGTCTGTTCTTGTCTTTTGTCTACGGGAAGCAAGGAGCGCCCACCATGACGAACCTAAAAGAGAAAGACCGTGAAGAATTGATCACAGGGGTTAAGTGCGAGAATCAGAAAATGCGGCACTTTGAAAATCTGAAAAAATATTGTTAAATTATTTCTACATCACTGTAGAACTATTGACTATTCTACAAACTTGTAGTAGAATTAAATCATCCGAAGTAGACGTACTTTGGATAAGGAGGAAGTGTTTATGGATCGATCCCAAAAACTATCAGAAACCGAATACGAAATTATGGAGGTGTTGTGGAAATCACAAGTTCCTATGTCTTCGGCGCAGCTTGCAGCGTACTTTGTAGAACATCATAACAAAGAGTGGAAACCATCAACTCTTGCAACATTTCTGTCTCGCTTGACGCAAAAGGGGCTTATTACTTCTCAGCGAGAAGGCAGAGTTCCTTATTACCGACCTATCAAATCCAAGAAAGATTATGCACGAGATGGCGCACAAGGAATTTTGGACGCACTCTATGATGGTTCAATCAAAAATTTCTTTGCGGCTTTATACGGTGGCTCTCAGATGTCAGAGGAAGATCGTGAATCTTTGAAAGAATGGCTGGACAATCAGTAATAACGGAGGAATTTGTATGGTAACTTACTTGCTTAGTACTCTGTTTTTTCTGAATTTAATTGCCAGCAGCGTATACCTGCTTTTTAAAGCTTTGCTCCTTTGGGCAAAAAACAGTGTAAATGAGCGTTTCCGCTATATTGGGTGCATCGCTGTCATGATGTTGTTCTTGATTCCATTTTATCAGGTTTTGCCGATTTCTTCTGCAACAAAAGAAATGCAATTTCAAACAAGCGGATACTTGGAAGGTGTTAGCAGCGTTATTCCAAAAGACGAAGTAGTCCAACACAATACTTCCATCAATGAAAGCAACAGCATGAGAAGAAGCTGTTTTCGCTTGGATGTTCAGACACAGAAAAAGATTATTGTTGTTTGGTCTATTGGTATGTCTGCTCTTGTATTATGGTATATTGCTGTATTGTTGAGATTCCGCAGGAGCCTATCCAAAAAGCAAACACAGCCTATTTGTGGTGAGCTACAGCAAATTGCAAATCACTGTGCAATCGAATATGGAATACGGCAGACGCCATCACTTAGAGCATCGCCGTATGTACAAAGTCCTGTGTTGATTGGTTTTTTCAAGCCAATTATTGTAGTGCCTGCTGATGGACTTCCGCCAGCGGATGCTCAAATGATTCTGAAGCATGAGCTAGTGCACTTTAAACGCCGTGATTTGTGGTGGAAACTTTTAGGCGTTGCAATACAGACAATTCACTGGTTCAATCCTATTGTGTGGCTGCTGTGTATGGACTTTGAATTTTGCGCCGAGACATCCTGCGATGCTCAGGTGGTTCAGAATCTTGACCATGATGGGCGCAAAAGCTATGGATACCTTTTGATTTTGTATTCCCAACCTCAACGCAAATTGAACCCAATGCCGGGGATTTCTTTTATATCCTCGCGCGAAAAACTGAAAAGGAGAATTTGTATTATGCTGAATGGAAATAAGTCCAAAAATTTTATCGCTGCAGCGCTTGTTTGTGTGTTGGGTGTAAGCAGCTTTGCGCTGTCCGCATTTGCTGCCGAGGCGCAAAGTGATACTTCGCAGACAATTAACGGAATTATAGCTGGTAAGGATGGGTCTACTGCTTCCAGTGACGAGCTCTTCACCGGCGAAGCGCAAACGGATATTCCTTTTGCTCAAAGTATCAATCCGAACAATGGATATGATCTCAAGAGTAAAGAGGAAAACTCCTTTGCCGATATGCTCACCAGTATGTCGAAGATTCCACTTAATATTCCTGATGAATTCAGGCAGGCTGTAGCAAACGGAGAGGTCACTCCTTTGCAACCAGAAGATGGAGTTGAAGTAGAGATTTTTGATGCCAATGGTGTTAAGATGAGCGTCAACACTAACATGGAACAGTAAGCGTTTTGCGACCATTGAGCGGAAAGGGGGCAGTATTATACTGCTCCCCTTTTTAAGTTAAGAGTTTATGGTGTTTCATCATGGTATTTCGTTATTTTCTTAGGAGCCGCAGGAAGCCCCGGCAGGAAACCCCGGAACAGCGGTTCCGCCGCATGGAACGCTTCTTCATCCGGGTGCTGTGCAATTATCGCAACCTGCTGTCGCGCTGAAAAACAGGGTTATGCCCCTAAATCGCCAGATGGCTATGGACGCCAAATAATGGGCGGACGCCATTCAGGAGTATGCCAATATCCCGAAGCCGGACGCACCCACCTTAAACAGCCTGATTAAAGAAATCGTTGTCCATGAACACATTGACAGCGATAAGACACGACACACTTCTATCGAAATTCACTTCAATCTTAAACCTATTTCGGAAGTGGAATAGGTTTAAGATTGACCTGTTCACACCGTGGCAGTTCTAAAAATTCCATATATTTTTTGACATACCGCCGCCCGCCATCAAGCAGAGTTTTACTCCTATTAAGGAATATAATATTTTATACAACAGGTACAATCTTGAAGTACCAGGTGATGTCGCCGTGCTTATGCAATAATTTATCTTTCATACAAAACTACCCTTCGGTACACAGACTATCATTCTTCCCTTATACATGATAGAATATCCGTATAATTTATAGTGGATTTCTATAGAAATTGAGGAAGATTTGATATTTAGGCAGTATGCTGTTTAATTGAGGTGAAAAATAGTGGCTTATAAAATTCTAATTGTGGATGATGAACCAGAAATGGTGCAAATGCTTAGTCGTTCTTTAAGTCGTAACGGATACGAAATCATCACTGCATTCAGTGGAAAAGAAGCAATCATATCAATTCCTGTCCAGATCTAATCCTTTTGGACATCAATATGCCGGAGATGGATGGAATTGCTGTCTGTAAAGAGATTCGTGACAAGATTGGATGTCCCATTTTATTCCTAACAGCCAAGGATCAAGAGACAGATAAAATTGAAGGTTTTATTGCCGGAGGCGATGACTATATAACAAAGCCTTTTTCTCTGGCCGAACTGAAAGTACGAGTCGATGCCCATCTGCGCCGAGAACATCGAGAAAAGCAAATCCAAAGAAAAGTGTTTGGTGATATTACAGTGGACTATTCCGCACAAGAGGTTCTTGTTCGTGGAGAATCAATGCACTTTCTCCGTAAAGAATTTGAAATTATTAGGATGCTCTCCCTTAATTCAGGACAGGTATTCAGTCGCAGCTATATCTACGAAACGATATGGGGATTAGAGGCCAGCGGTGACGATAATGTCATTATGGAGCACATTCGAAAAATTCGGCAAAAATTTGGAAAAGCGGGATGTATAAACCCTATTGAAACGGTCTGGGGGTTGGGCTATAAATGGATAAAATAAAATCTTGTTGGAGGAAAATCTCCATTCCCGTAGCCTTTATGTTATGCAGTATCACAGCTATCTTGCTGGCGCTACTGTGTACCAACCTTACCATGAGATTTGCCCAGTCTGGGCAGGCAATGATTCAGGAGAAATATGCTGAGATTGATCTGAATGAATTGAAACCAGCGGATGATTCTGAGGCTTTAGTTCAGACAGTGCCTGGAGAGGAGAGTCAGGAGGTTCAATTCATACAGCTACCGCCTTCGGCATTTAGCAAAGAGGATCAGCAGAAATACAGTTTTTATGAGCATACAGAAGAACTGGCTGCAATCTGTTGGTATACAGTATTCTTGTTACTGGCAGCCATAACATTCTATTTTTGGAAGATCCGAACTCCGTTTCGGGTATTGACACAGGCTACAGAAAAGATCGCTAGGCACGACTTGGGGTTTGAGGTTGCGGACTGTGGTCAGGATGAATTTGGGCGGCTCTGCCGTTCCTTTGAAGAAATGCGGCAAGAATTGGTAAAAAATGAAACAGAGCTTTGGCGGGCGGCGGAAGAGCGAAAACGTCTGAACGCAGCTTTTTCCCACGACCTCAAAACTCCTCTTACAATCTTACAAGGACATACTGATATGTTGTTGGAGGACCTTCCTGATGAAAGATGTTCCAGAGCGGAACTGGTTGAATCTGTTCGGACTATCTCTCGTCAGGTGACTCGAATCCATGACTATGTAAAAACGATGAACTCCATTCAAAAGCTGGAGGACTACGAAATTCAACCTGAACAGATGACCCCATCCGATTTTATTCAAATGCTTTCTGACATTATATTTGGACTATTTGCACCAGAAAAGGCGAAAATAATAAGTGAACTTCCAGAAGATCCTTTAAACATAGATAGCCAAGCATTGTCCCAAATTTGCGAAAACCTTTGTTCTAATGCTTCACGATATACAAGGGATATGTTAAAGGTTACCGTATTAAGACAGAAGAATACACTCACGCTGATATTTCTAGATGATGGTCCGGGATTTTCCTCCAATGATTTAAAAGTGGCGGTGCAACCCTACTATCGGGGAGAAAACAGTGAAAAGGCTACTCATTTTGGGCTTGGACTTTATATTTGTGATCTTCTGTGTCAAAAACACGGAGGTACTCTTTCTCTTGAAAATGGCAGTCAAGGAGGAGCAAAAATCACTGTAGAAATTTCCTGTAGTTGAGAAAATATTGAGATTTACCTGATAAGATTCAGATGCTGAGAGATTACTCGGCATCTGAATCTTTTTTTCTATGGAGGAAACTATGAAAAGGAAATTGATTGGAACATCGGCAGTGTTGTTGTCAATAGCGTTGCTTATTTCCGGATGCGGGTTGAGTGACCCAATGTACAAAAATGAAAGTAGTCCCACACAGGGAAACACATCACCACAAATCCCTTCTGACTCGGAGAATAATTCCTCTGGAATCCAAAATCCCAGCGGAGGAACTTCGTTGGCAGAAGATGAGAAGCTTGGCTTTCAGAAAACCATGAACGTGTCGGATGTATTCCGTCTTAATAAAATGTGTAAAGGCAGTGGTGGATATTATCTGGAAAATGAAGGACTCTTGTATTTTCTGGAACCGGAAAGCGGACGCATGATTCCGGTTTGCAGCAAACCCAACTGTCAACATAGGGACGATAATTGTAATGCGTGGGTTAACAGTTCAATGTTGACAGTTTACGAAGATAAACTCTATTTTGCAAACGGCGATGGATACGGAGAAGGCTGGAGGCTTTTTTCCATGAATCCTGACGGTACCGGGAGAAAACAGATACAGAAGCTGGAGACGCCATTAAAATCTGATAATTCCACTATTACGTTCATGTCCACGGCCAGTCCAATTTTATATAACGGTATGGTCTATTTTAAGGACGGAGATCGGATTTGTACAGCAAAGCTTGGACAGGATGTATCAGAAGCTAAGGTGCTGATGCAGGAATCACGGGAGGGAATCCAGGAAAGCCATTGGAAATTCTGGGCAGATGAGGGTACGGTTTATGCCATGCATCGTGCACTGACCTCGGAGGGATATGTTGATACTCTCTACCGTCTATATGATACCGATGCAGAAAAACTCTGGCACTCCAAGATTTTGTTGGATTTAGGTGCAGAGGATATTATTCTCGATGGCAATGCCCAGTGGTATATAAATAGTGGCATACTTTATTACTATACGTCTGGTGGTCAAGTATGGAAAGTCGAATTAAACGGCTCGGAAAACGATGATAGCAACGGAGCGGCTAAGCTCCTTCAGTGCACCACGCCGCTTTTAAAAGATACGGATGTGGGAAGTGGCGGAACAGGACTTTTCAGCAAAGATTTTATTTTTATTCTGAATGATCAAAAAGATGGCAATACAGTTTCCGTCTATAATTACAGCGGTAAGTTACAGCAAAAACTGGATTTCTCAGAAATCTTCCAGCTGCACCCAAATACTTATAGCGTTGAGTTGGTGTTTGCTGATAATGGTAAACTCTATCTGCTTGGTAGCCGGGGGCAGGAGATGAGCGTACAGAATAATCTCTATCAGTTGGATCTGCAAAACGGAAGCTTGAAAGAAATTATGGACTGGCCCAACTCTGGTTCTGATTATCAGAAACCAGAAACTCAGCATGGAGAGATTGGATAATGGAGTTAAAACTGAGAAATCTAACAAAACAATACGGCAGCTTTACCGCATTAAACCAGTTAAGTGTAACTTTTACACCGGGGATTTATGGAATTTTAGGTGCAAACGGTGCGGGAAAAAGTACCATGATGAATCTAATTAGTGACAATCTGAAACGATCAACTGGGGAAATCCTCTGGAACGACCAAGAAATTCTATCTCTAGGGAGAAAATTTCGGAAAGTATTAGGCTTCATGCCTCAACAACAAGGCTATTACGACCGTATGACCGTGGATTTTTTTCTTCGCTATCTTTCCCAGTTGAAAGGAATTCCTAAAAAGCAGGCAGACCAAGAAATCAGAATTCTTCTGCAAAAGACCAATCTCTCCGATGTTTGTCATAAACAGATGACAAGTCTCTCCGGTGGCATGAAACAGCGTGTGCTGTTGATTCAAGCCCTTTTGGGAGATCCCAAAGTGGTGCTCTTAGACGAACCAACAGCGGGACTTGATCCAAAAGAACGTATCCGGATTCGAAATCTGATTTCGGAATTTTCTCAAGAACGAATTATATTGCTTGCCACTCATATCGTGAGCGACATTGAATTTATTTCTGATAAAATCCTGCTTATGAAAAATGGAGAGCTTGTTCGGATGGGCAGTACGGAAGAGCTGCTGATGAGCGTTGCGGATAAGGTGCGGGAATTGCCCTGTGACCCAGGGCAACTACCGGAA
>ERZ860076.1430-NODE-1430-length-11822-cov-2.381916_pt1 | contig 11822 bp, 10 predicted proteins | sample MGYA00509982_ERZ860076 | MGnify/ENA primary metagenome ERZ860076 (study PRJEB30046, sample SAMN00715193) | human gut metagenome | study: EMG produced TPA metagenomics assembly of the A metagenome-wide association study of gut microbiota in type 2... | reverse complement strand
AGCGACACGTAGCGAAAGCGTGTTTTCGAAAATTTTGTTTCATTTTCACATTCTTCATAACAAAAAAGGAGTTTCGCCTTCACCACTTAAATTAGGAATAAATATGTTGCCACCCGCATACAATAGTATAAGAGCAAAAATGCTGTGCAGCAATGCGCAGAAACTGGAGGCAGGTATGCAGACAAAAAGAAAAATACGCAGGTGTGGGGCGTGGGTGACAGGTTTTATAATTACAGTTCTTTTTTGTGCCGGCTGCAGTGTGGAACAGACAAACCGGACAAAAATCAGTGATCTTGATTATACGATCGTCGCAGAAAACGAGATTCCGGAGGAACTATTAGCGGATATCGAGGAAAAAAAGGCGGCGGATTTCAAAATGACCTACAAGGATGATGCGTTTTTATACATAGTAAGAGGTTACGGAGAGCAGGAAACAGGAGGATACAGTATCTGTATGCAGGAAGTGTATCTGACATCCAATGCGATCATTTTTGATACGGAACTGATCGGACCGCGCAAGGGGGAGACGATAAGCAAGAGTCCGAGCTATCCATATATTGTGGTGAAGGTGGAACTGCGGGACGAGAATGTGGTGTTTGAGTAGATTTGTATGAAAAAAAGTCCAAAAAATGCAAAAAATTGCAAATATTCATGAATTTCATGCAAAACAGCAAAATCCGTTTGACAAAAATTTATTACAGTGCTAAAGTAAAGCGTGAAATAAGGAGGTAGAGAAATGCAACAGGCAGACATCAGTAAAGTACGTGCATCCGTACACCAGCAGTGTGGCAGTAAAGTTATGATCCAGCTTGACCGTGGACGCAACAAGGTAGACATCCAGCAGGGAGTGATCCAGCATGCATATCCAAGTGTTTTTACAATCTTGGTCAATGATGAGCGTGATGATAATCAACCTCAGTTATTATCCTTTAGTTACAATGATATTATTACAAAAGATATCCGCATGAAACTCTGCTAGACGGCAGTTATCCGGAAGCATATTACAAAAGCGTGTATAAAAATCCCTCTATTCGAATACAATGAAAAAAAGGATTTCGAATCGGGGGTATTTTTTTGCAATTAAATAAAATAAAATTACATAGCTGCATGACATTTGCCAGCGCACAGAGCCAGATCACATTAGATGATGATTATAACGTGCCGGATTACCGGCCGGATATTGTAAAAGTTTTGAAGGAAAAAGGAGAACTTCATTTTGACGAGGTGAAGGCGGCAGCAGGTGTCGCATGGTTAAAAGGACGCCTTGTTTTTAAGGTGCTGTACCGCAGTGACCAGGAAAATGGAAAAATCAGCTGTTTAAAAGGAGAAATCCCGTTTCAGGAAAAACTCAACATGGACGGCGTACAGGAATATGACGTGATCCAGGCATCAGGGGAAATCGAAGACCTTACGATCGGTGTGATCCATTCCAGAAAAATCAGTGTGCGAGCGGTTATTTTGCTGAATGCAGAAGAACAGCGGGAAAAGGACGAGGAACTCTGCGTCGGCTTAGAAGAAGACTGTGGCTGTGAGCAGAGATACCGGAGCACAAAAGTATTACAGCTTTTATGCAGAAAACATGATCAGTGCCGTCAGAAAACCGAGATCACACTGCCTTCAAGCAAGCCAAACGTGCAGGAGATTTTATGGAAAAGCTTAGAGATCCGCAACATGGATACAAAAATGGGGCAGGACGGCGTCAAGATTGGCGGAGAGATCCTTGTATCTGTTTTATATCAGGAGGAAGAGGAAGCAGGACGCGTGCAGTGGTATGAGACGGTGATCCCTTTAGACTGCGGAGTGGAATGTGATGCAGGGGCAGAGAGTGACAGTATTTACAAAGTGAAGGTGGAACCGGTTTCGAAGGAACTGGAAGTGAAGCCGGATTATGACGGCGAGGAGCGTGTTCTTGTTCTGGAACTGGTGCTGAATCTGGATATCCGTGTGTGGAAGGAGCAGGAGATTTCCATGCTGGAAGATCTGTATTCTCTGAAAAAAGAACTGATCCCGGTCTGCTCCGGCGTGACTTTGAATCATATTTCTGTAAAAAATGACAGCCAGTGCCGTCTGACGGAACAAATAGAATTAGCGGAAAGTCAGGAAAAAATTTTACAGATCTGCTCCTGCGAGGGAACCGTGCACTTAGAGCACACAGAACTGACAGAGCAGGGAGTGCGGGCAGAGGGAATCTTAGTCGCAGAACTGCTTTATATCACGACGGACGATCAGATGCCGATCGGCTCAGCGCGGGAGATTTATCCGTTTGAACAGTTGATCGAGATTCCACAGCAGAATGTTGGAAAAAGGACAGAACTACAAATGACGGAACAAAACAACCGTCTGCAGACAGAGCTGGAATGTCGGATCAACCAGTTGTCCGCGGTCATGTTAGATCAGGACCATGTGGAGATAAAAGCAGTGATCGCACTGGATCTGCTTGCATTTGAGCAGGAAGAGATAGATAATATAACTGATACAAAAGAGGAACCGTTAGACATGGAGCAGTTGCAGAAACGTCCGGGACTGGTTGGATACATTGCAAAAGACGGAGATTCCCTCTGGAACATTGCAAAAGAAAATCACACAACTGTCGGGGATATTTTGCGAGACAACCACAGAACGGATGAAAATCTGCGCAGGGGAGAGAAAATCCTCATTGTAAAAAAAGTAGAGTAAAAACAGGAGAAAGCGTATATTCTTACCGCCTGAAACATCGGGTGCAGGAATATAGTTTGAAACATGATTGAAGTAACACAGATTCGAAAAAGTTATGGCAAGAAGAAAGTATTGTCTGATATCACATTTCAGGCAAAACCGGGAGAGTGCGTTGCCATTGCAGGAAAAAATGGCTGCGGAAAATCCACTTTGATGCAGATCATGGCAGGAACTTTAAAAGCGGACGCAGGAAAGTTATGCTATTTTGGAGAAAACATATCCTACAGAAGTAGTGCGTTCCACCGGCTCTGCGGTTATGTTCCGCAGGAAAATCCACTGTTGGAAGAACTGACAGTGCAGGATAATTTAAAACTCTGGGGCGGCAGCGGTAATGCGTATATGAAGGAGCTGATCCGTCAGTTTCAGTTGGAGGAGTTGTTAAAAACAGAAGTGCGGAAGCTTTCCGGCGGCATGAAACGGCGCCTTAGCATTGCAAGTGCGCTCGTGGAAAATCCGCCGTTTGTGTTAATGGATGAGCCGACAACTGCACTGGATCTTTCTTACAAAGAAAGTATTCATCAGTGGATGAAAACCTATCAGCAGAAAAAGGGAATCATTCTCATGACCACACATGATGAGAGTGAGATCCGCAACGCGAGCCGCTGTCTTTTCATGGAAGAGGGAAAAGTGCAGGAGCTGGATGCGTATTCTATTTTACAGAAATTTGCCAGTAAGCCCGGTGAAACAGCCGGGCAGAAGAAGCACCTATAGAAACAGGAAGAACAGAAGAAAAATAAAGGAGGATTCGTTATGAACGAACAATTTGAAACACAAAATCCGGTGGAGAACACGGATGCAACGTTAAATGCAGTGGAAACATTTGCACCACAGCCACCGAAAAAGAAAAACAAGAAAATCGCGATCATTGCCGGAACAGTAGCAGCAGTCGTTGCCATAGGCGGCATTGGCGCTTTTGCGGTAGTAAAGACCGGAGCATTTTTAAGTCCGTCCAAAAAGGTGCTGCTTGCAGGAGCAAAAACAGTCAGTGACACTGGAAGCTTTGGCGAGGCAATCAAAGACTGTGCATCTTTATATTCCGAAGAGTATACGTTAAAAATGGATATGTCTACGGAAAATGGTGATTTTTCCATAGAAGGACGCAATTCAAAGGACGAGAAGCAGATTAAGGGAAATCTGAACATTTCCGGTGCGCCAGCAATTGATTTTCTGGCAGACATGAACGCCGAACTGGTGCAGATTGAAGTTCCGACGATCAGCGATCAGCTTTTTACTTATGATTACCGGAATGAAAAGACAGGTTATCTGCTTGAAATGGTAGATAAAAATATGCTGGATGCAATGGACGCAGCACTTCGCGACTCGTTTGATGCGCAGAAATCCGACGAAGTCCGTGCCGAGTTAAAGAAAATATTTGTGGAGGAATACAATTCCCTTGAATTTGCAAAAACAGAGCCAAAAGACTTTGTCATCAATGGGGAACAGCATAGCTGCAAAGGTTATGAAACCGTAGTGACAAAGGAAAACATGAATCACGTGATCGACGGCGTGGAGAACCTTTATGGTGAAAGTTATGCGGAACTGTTAGAGACATTGGATGTGACAGCAGCAGATTATGTTGCAGGGCTGAGAGAGAAAGTGGAAGAAATGCCGGACAGCACAACTGTAGTTTTCTATTTATACAAAGGTCAGTATGCGGCAATCGATGTGACACCGGGAGCGGAGAGCACTACGGAAATCCAGTTCCTTGGCGGAGACACCAGAATGCAGAATATGAAGCTTTTGACAGATGGGCAGGAAGTTTTTAACCTTGAGGGAGATCAGGAAGGCACTGTACAGACCATTACGTTTTCCGAGGAAAATGGAACAGCAGTTTTTACCTATGACAGCAGCAGTGGCGATATCACATATGATGTCACAGGTATGGATAGCACATACTCGTATCAATTTGCAGGAAATCTTGCAATTGACAAAAACAGTGCAGTACTTACGATCGACGATCTTGGAATGGATTCAGAAGATATGAGCGGAACTGTCACATGGGAAAAGGGCGCTCAGTTTGACGAGGTTTCCGGGGAGGTGTTTGATCTTGGAAATGCAACGGAAGGAGAATGGAGAAGTCTTCTGGGTGAGATTTTTGGAGCATTGTTAGGTGGATTTTAATCAATGAAATTTTTTTTCAGATATCTGGCGCTGGAGGGCAAAAAAAGCCTGATAGCGGCAAGAAAAAGCATTGTAAAGTTTATAGTTATGTTATTGCTGATCGCAGGCGGAGTGCTTGCGGTCAGTCTCGTTATGAGTGATGCGGGCGTTTTTCAGACGGCAGAGATCGGCGTTGTGATCCCGGAGGATGAGAATCAGACCAAAATGGTGGCGCAGTTTATTTCCAACATGGACAGCGTGAAAAGTGTCTGCCATTTTCAATATCTGGATCAGAAATCTGCGCTGGATGCGCTAGGAGAGGGCAGTCTGGATGCAGTGATCTCTTTGCCGGAGCAGTTTTATGAAGATGTGGATTCCGGAAAAAATACGCCTGCAACCATTTATTTTCCGAAAAATGCACCGTTAAATACAAGAGTGTTTGGCGAGCTTGTGACAGATGGTGTCTCGCTGCTTCGGACGGCGGAGGCAGGTGTTTATGCAGCTTATGACACTGCCGGAATTTACAAGGCAGAGCTTACAAATGACCAGATCAGTGATGTCATAGCAGACCTTTATATTTACGAAGCCTTTGACCGCACTTTGGTTTTTCAGAAAAGTGTATATTCTTCGCTTGGGAAGGCGGATCTTTATCAATACTATTTTTCAGCGGGCGTTTTGATCCTGTTACTTATGCTCGGCGTGAATCAGAGTCATTTGTACCAGAGACAGAGCCGTGCGGTGGAAAATAAAATCCGCATTTATGGGATTGGGGAAGGAAAAAATGCACTGATCAAACTGTTGCTTATGACAATCCCATTATGGCTTGCTGGGACGATTATTTATGTGGCGGGGTGCGCGGTGTCGAAACAGTATCATTTGTCATTTTTGTGGTTTGACAGGGAAGTACTCGCTGGAATGTTGCTGCTTGCGGCAGTGATTGCAGCGTATTTTCATCTGGTCTATACCGTTTCAGGGGAGAGCACAAGAGGAACGGTCGTACTGCTTGCAGTCAATATGCTTCAGGTCATTGCATCGGGCGTTGTGATCCCGACTGCGTATCTGCCGAAGCTGTTTGAAAAAATTGCACCTTTTTTCCCGTTGACATTCTGGGATAATTACTATCTGAAACTGCTCTTTTTTGGAACAAATGCAAGGGATACAAAGCAGCTTTTTCTGATGCTTTTCGGGTTTCTTGGAGTCAGTGTGATCTGGGCGAAAGTCAGCAGCTTGCGGAAAAAGGGTGATGAGAAACGAAGAAAATCAGGCGGCTCTCTGTCTCAATGGAAGAAGCCACAGATACTGACATGGTATCAGTTACAGTTGAAGGCATGGCTGAAACGTGGGACAAGCCTTTTACTGTTAGCTGCAATGCTTCTGGTTGTCTGGCTTGCCGGGCAGATTTCGATACCGCAGTCAGATAATGTGACGGTTGGAGTTGTGTCAACAGAAGGAGCGCATGGAAAAGAAGTGCTGGAGCATTTAAAAGAGCGGGAAAGCATTTTTTCATTTGTGGAGTATGACAGCAGGGACACGCTGTTAGCGGATCTTGTCGCAGGAAAATTAGAGTGTGGATTTTATTTTTCACAGAACTTTGAAAAGAAGTTTGAACACGAAAAGTTAAAAAACAGCGTTTCTTATGTCTGCACGCCGCTTACGACCAAAGGTGAGGTGGCGCGGGAGACCTTTTACGCTGCACTGTTTGAGGTGTATGGCAGACAGATGTTAAGTGCGAGGGCGGAGCAGCTATTCGGTGAAAATGCATCTGTGGCTGAAAGTACACTGTTGGAAAATAACGAAAAGTATCTGGCTGGAAGCGAAGTTTTTCAGGTGAATGTGGAGCAGACGAAAGCTGTAGAAACTGTCCGGAATACCGCACAGAAGGTAGTTCCAATCCATGGTCTTGTGGCGGTGTTTTTATTTTTTATCATGTTTGTGGAATATGGGCGCCGCTTTGATGCAGGAGAGGGAAAACCATATCTGGTGCTGCCTGCACCAATGGGAGGCGGTTTTCAGATCATGGGGCTTCTTGCGGCTGGAACGATACCGGCAGTGCTTGGCACAGTCATGGTGTGCAGCAGCGGGGAAAGCAGGGGCTTCGTTATAGAAGTGACAGCAATGTGTCTGCTTTTGGTGATCTGCGCGCTATGGATTGCATTTGTTGGAAAATGGATACGCAGTATGACGGGATTTACGTCCCAGATGTTTTTACTGCTGTTGATAAACCTCGTGTTCTGTCCGGTTTTTGTGGATATTTCAGCTTATATTCCTGCATTCGAAATTGTGCGCTGTCTTTTCCCAACGGGACTTTATCTGGAATTTTGTTGATTGTTCATAATCTGCTTATTAGTTATGTGTGTAAAATTATGGAAACTCTATTAATTTCTTCATAAGATGTGTTAAAATAAGTGCGTATCACATTAGCGTATGCGCTAACGAATGAAGGAGATTAACGCTTTATGAAGTTTTTACAGGCGATAAAGAAAATAAAAGTACATCTTCTCATACTCGTCATTGGAAGCATTTATTCCGTCCGTGCAACGGTTATTAATGACGCAAAAAATAAGAAAAATGAGGCACAGCAGGAGTTAGACAATATCAACAGCCAGATCGATGAGATTCAGGCAGCCCAGAGTGACTTGCAGGAGGAAATGGATGCGTATGATGATCAGTTAATGGCACTGCTCACAGACATGGATCTTCTGGAAAATGATATGAGTGCAAAGCAGGATGAGATCGATCAGGCGAATGCAGATCTGGAAGTGGCACAGGAGAAAGAACAGACGCAGTATAATGCGATGAAAACGAGAATCCAGTACATGTATGAAAACGGTGACAGCAACTACTGGGAAGCCATGATGGGGGCTACAAGTATCACGGATCTGTTAAACCGTGTGGAATATGTGTCAGAAGTTTATGATTATGACCGAAAGCAGCTTACCGCATATCAGGAGACTGTGCAGCAGGTGGCAGATCTGAAAGATCAGCTGAATGCCCAGCTTGCAGAAATGGAAGAATTAAAAATCAGCTACGAAGATCAGGCAGCTTCCCTGCAGGCTCTGATCACAGAAAAAAGTGCAGCAATGGATAATTTTGACGCCCAGCTTGCAAGTGCAAAAAGTCTTGCAAGTCAGTATGCAAATACCATCAAACAGCAGAACCAGATCATTGCAAATGAGCAGGCACGTCAGGCAGCGGAAGAGGCGGCAGCGAAGCGTGCAGCACAACAACAGCAAAATGCAGGAAATCAGTCAAACACAACGGGCGGTGACACAAATGCGTCAACTTCAGGTTCAGGAACCGGTTTAACATCTTCAGGTTTAAATCCTGCACATACCACAAGTGTCAGCGGAAGTGATGTGGTTGCTTTTGCAAGCCAGTATGTCGGATATCCGTATGTATATGGCGGTAACAGTCTGACCGAGGGATCTGATTGTTCTTACTTTGTCATGGCATGCTTCGGGCAGTTCGGAATCTCACTTCCGAGAAATTCCTATTCCATGCAGAGCTGCGGACAGGCAGTCAGTTACGACTGTGCACAGCCGGGTGACGTCATCTGCTATCCGGGACACGTTGCAATCTACATGGGAAACGGACGCATCGTTCATGCCTCCAGCCCGACAAACGGAATCTGCTACGGAAGTGCGACGTATCGTACGATTCTGACGATCCGGAGAGTACTATAGTGTTGGCAAGTGTCTCGACAAAAGAATTGTATCTTATTAGAAAAAGTGATATAATATCACACGGAGTTTGTTCGTACTAACATCAACGACTTAATTGCAAATTTCGTAATTCGAAAGTGAGTTTCGCTATACCAAAAAATGAAAGAAGGAAATTATTATGCAGTTTGAACAGTTACAGAAAGACATGATAGCAGCCATGAAGGCAAGAGATAAAGTTCGCAAAGATGCAATTTCCGCATTAGTATCCGCAGCAAAAAAAGTAGCCATTGATGAGGGATGCAGAGACAACATCAGCGAGGAGATCGTAGACCGCGTGATCTTAAAGGAGATCAAATCCGTCAAAGAGCAGATCGATACCTGCCCGGCAGAGAGAACCGATTTAAAAGAAGAATATCAGGCAAGATATGATATCTATCAGGAATATGCACCGAAAATGATGTCCGCAGAGGAAGTAGAGACATTTATCACAGAAAAATTTGCAGATATCGTTGCAGGTAAGAATAAAGGAATGATCATGAAAAATGTTATGCCGGAATTAAAAGGCAAAGCAGAGGGAAGCGTGATCAATCAGGTGGTTGCAAAACTTTGTCAGTAAGCACCAGACAGAAGGGCGTGGCGGTAAATATGGAGAAGCGGATTCGTTTTACAATCATTCTTGTGCTGATCCTGATCGTGGTCATTGCGTTTTCTTTTCAGTCGAAAGAGAAGAAAGAATATCTGGTTTTCAATGAGAAACTGGATGAAACAGCAGTTACGGTGGATGATGCCGACCTGACCTTACGCGATATTGCATTTTATGTGGCGTATGAGGAGAAAACGGTTCAGGAGCAGGCCATTCTTTACAACCCGGACAATCCGAGACAGTATTGGAATGTATACACGGACGGTCAGTTTGTGAAACTTGCTGCAAAGCAGGCGGCACTGGATATGGCGGTTCATGATGAAATTTTTTACCGGATGGCTGTGGCAGAAGGCGTAGAACTGGATGCGGCAGAGAGAACGTATCTTGAAAATGATGAGAATGATTTCTGGTCTGACTTAGAGGATTGGCAGAAAGATCAGTTGGGAATTTCCGAGGATGAACTTGATTTTTCCATGGAAAAAATAGCGTTAGCGGATAAGTACCAGAGCATTTATGCCCAGATGAACCAAAAAGAATATGAGGCGTATAATTTTAATGGGGAGGCCTACGAGGCACTTTTACAGGAGCACACATGCAGTGTGAAGGAAAAAGTGTGGGACAGAGTGGAATTTGGCTCTGTAACGCTTGACAATTAGAAAAGTAGAAAAGAGAAAAATTATGTCAGTAAAAATTGGAAGAAATGATCCATGCTGGTGTGGAAGCGGTAGAAAATATAAAACATGCCATGAGGCGTTTGATGCAAAAATCGCAAAATATGCGGCACAGGGACACATCGTACCGCAGCATAACATCATTAAAAATGCGGAGCAGATCGCAGGCATCAAAGAGAGCTGCAAGATCAATATTGCAGTTCTGGATTACATTGAGAAAAACATCCACGAAGGTATGAATACCGCAGAGATCGACAAAATCGTGTATGATATGACAACGAGCATGGGAGGAATCCCGGCACCATTGAATTATGAGGGTTATCCGTTTTCTGTTTGCACATCTGTGAACGATCAGGTGTGTCATGGTTTCCCTTCAAAAGATGTGATCTTAAAAGCAGGAGATATCATCAATGTGGATTGTTCCACGATTTTAAACGGATATTTTTCGGATTCTTCCAGAATGTTCTGCATCGGAGAGGTAAGCCCTGAAAAGAAGAAACTTGTTCAGGTTACAAAGGAATGTGTAGAACTTGGATTAAAAGAAGTAAAACCATGGGGATTCTTAGGAGACATGGGTCAGGCAGTGCATGACCATGCATTTTCCAATGGCTATACAGTCGTGCGCGAGATCGGCGGACACGGTGTAGGTCTGGAATTCCACGAGGAGCCGTGGGTAGGCTACAATTCAAGACGTGGTCAGGAGATGTTAATGGTTCCAGGCATGATCTTTACAATCGAACCGATGGTGAATATGGGACAGCCGGATATCTATGTAGATTCTGATAATGACTGGGAAGTGTATACAGATGACGGACTTCCTTCCGCACAGTGGGAGATCATGGTGCTTGTGACGGAAGACGGTCATGAAGTTTTATGCTGGTAGAAGACCACAACACATGGTTTACGTGGTATGTTTGAAAAGGTTTACCGTGAGAGCTTCGCCCTGATACTTGATAAAGTGGCGGTAGATCACAATACCGGAAATAATAACGCAGCCAAGTTTAACCGACGGGAGTTTGACTGTGAACAGTACACACAGTGCAAAAAGACCGAAGGTGACCACAGACCGGAAGGAGTGTGGGCTTACGACCACAGCCAGGGAAAAGAAAATAAAGAAAAATGCAAGGTAAACAGCCGGACGCATTTCCGGAAAAAGACCAAGCAGGACTCCAAAAGAGGCGGTGATTGCTTTACCGCCTTTTTCTTTGCGCAAAAATGGGAACGCGTGCCCGAACACCGGCGCAACGAGAACCGGAACAAAAAGCAGCGAATGGATGTCAAGAAAATGCTTCCCTAAAAATACCGGGACAAATCCTTTTGCCAGTTCCAAAATCAGGGAGAGCAGTCCGCAGAAAAACCCACCATACATAAAGGCGTTGGCAACGCCCGGATTATGGTCTTTTGGAAGTTCCCGGATATCAACATGTTTGAGGATTTTTGGCACCCAGTAGGCAAAGAGTGTGCTTCCAAGGACAAAACCAAGGAGTGTAAAAAAGAGATATAACATAAAATAAAACCTTTCGTAGTAATAGTGACGTGGCGCAGAAAAGCATAACCGCAGCCACAAAATAATCAGGCAGTGAGATCTTCTAATAATTTTACAATCTGCATAGCGGCGTCAGGCTTACGTTCCCTGCGCTGTGCGGCTAACATCTGATCGCGCAGTGCATCATTGTGAATCAGTGCCTTGCCAAGCTGCACCTGTTTGGAGAGATGCTTTGACGAGACAGAGAGATGTCTTGCACCAAAAAACCGCAGGTTTGCAGTCTCACATCCCGGAATTGGAGCGGTGTGGACGATCGGAATATTTTTTACAAGAGATTCCGTTGAGGTAAGCCCGCCAGGCTTGGTATAAATAACATCGCAGGCGTCCATAAAAAGGGATACATGGTTGGTGTAGCCTATAATGTGAACCCGTTTGTTAAAATGAAATTCTTTTCGTAAAATGCGCTCAATCTTAGTATTATTTCCGCAGATGATCACAATATGTTCGCCATTCCGGCAGCGGAGTGCAAGCTCAGCGGCAAAAAC
>ERZ860076.1402-NODE-1402-length-12028-cov-2.209054_pt1 | contig 12028 bp, 10 predicted proteins | sample MGYA00509982_ERZ860076 | MGnify/ENA primary metagenome ERZ860076 (study PRJEB30046, sample SAMN00715193) | human gut metagenome | study: EMG produced TPA metagenomics assembly of the A metagenome-wide association study of gut microbiota in type 2... | reverse complement strand
AGCCGCTTTGTCTCTGCCTCAAAGTCTAATTCGTCTTCCACCTTATAAGTACGCACCGCTTCTTTAAAGGCTTCCAGTCCTGCCATCCGGTTCATCAGTCCGTCAAAAGTCAATACCACTGTAACCGGCTTCTTTTCGGATAAACGTTTTAACAGGGCAATCCGCTCTCCGGTAAGCTGATTACTTCTGATATCCGACTGATAAAATAAAATATCCTTCGCTGGGAAATAGAGAGTCTCCCTGTCGAAAAAACGATAATCTTCTAAGATTTCCCTTGCTTTTTGTTCGTTAAAAGTAACGATGATTTTATTTCTAAAACCATCGTTCGCCGCAAATACCATATGTGCCTTCTGCGCATCCATGCATCCGGATATCTGAACGATACCCGGACTGCTCTTTAGCTGCTTTAAGGCATTTTGCAATTCTTCCAGTTCCGAAAGGGGCTGCAAAAATACATTCATAATGTTCTTCCTTTAATTATAGTCATTCATTGCCTGTTCGATTTTTCCATCGACAATCAGTTCTACCGCAGATACCGCATCTAAAAATGCTTCCTCTGCCAGTTTCCGGTCTGCCTTATCCATATGGCCAAGGACATGGTCTGCCAAATCCCAGCCCTGTGGTTTCTCACCGACACCTACCTTGATCCTAGCAAACTGCTCTGTTCCCACCTGCGCAATGATATTTTTAATTCCATTGTGTCCGCCGGCACTGCCTTTTTTACGAATCCGTATTCTTCCCGGTGCCAGGCTGATATCATCAAAAATCACTAACAATTCACTGGCCGGATCCACTTTATAGAAATTTACTGCTTCAGCGATGCTTTCTCCGCTTAAGTTCATAAAAGTCTGTGGCTTCACCAGAACAACTTTTTCACTTCCGATCATTCCTTTGCCGCAGATTGCTTTATACTTTTTTTCGTCCATCCTTATATTATATTTTTCTGCCAGTACATCCATGACATCAAAGCCAACATTATGTCTGGTATGTTCATATTTCTTTCCAGGATTTCCAAGTCCCGCTATAATGTACATTCTTTCTTCCTTCTTCTGATGATTTCTGCAGCTGATTCTAACTGCTTCTGGTCATTTACTCCATTGATGTCTTCCGGGCTTTCCAGTGCAAATGCATCTACACGAAGTCCTTTATCCTTTAATATCGTAAGCGTATCCGGCAGATAATATTCACCCTGTGCATTATTCGGCTGAATCTTATCCAATGCCTGTGATAATTCCCAGGTATTAAACACATACATTCCGGAATTAATCTCATGGGATTTCAACTCTTCCTCGTTTGCATCCTTATGTTCTACGCTCTTTATAAATTCTCCTGATTCATTGCGGATAATTCTTCCGTATCCGGTCGGGTCATCTATCGTTGCTGACAATACGGTTACTGCATTTTTATGCTGGATATGATGCTCCAAAAGCTGCTTTAAGGTTGCAGATGTAATCAGTGGCGCATCTCCAAAAAGAATCAGTGTATGTCCATCTTTTCCCAGAAAATCCTTGGCACATTTTACCGCATGACCAGTTCCAAGCTGCTGCTCCTGCAGTACAAATGTTACATCATCTTTATGTGAAATGGTATTCTCTACCTCTTCATGCTTATAGCCTACCACCAGACAGATATCCTCCGCTCCTGCTCCTTCTGCCGCTTCAATTACATAATCTACCAGACACTTTCCGTCTATTGTATGCACTACTTTCGGAAGGTCTGACTGCATTCTGGTTCCCTTTCCAGCTGCCAATATTACCGCTTTTAATGCTTCCAGAGACATTATTTATGTAAAGGATGTTGCGAGAGCATTTGTGCTGGCATTACGCAGTGATAAGACCTATGGTCTTTATAATATGACATCCGGTACAGAACTTACTTTAGAGGAGCAGGTGCAGACCGTTATTGATGTATTTGGACCGGGTAAGGGTTCTAAGATTGTCTATCGCCCGGACAAGCCAAATAATACACCATCCTTTTTGTTTGACATGACAAAGGCGAAGGAAGATTTCGGCTTTGTACCGGAATATCTTTCTTATCGTGCAATAATGGAAGATTATAAAAAAGAATTAGAAAGCGGAAGATGGGATAAGTTCATCGCAAGCCGCCGCAAGGATAAATAAGTGCCGGGAGGATGGCAATATGAAGAAAATTGTAATTATAGGAGCGAATTCTTTTCAGAATCCGCTCATTTTAAAGGCAAAAGAGATGGGATATGAGACACATGTATTTGCATGGAAAGATGGCTCTATCGGAGAGAGGACAGCAGATTATTTTTATCCTATCAGCATTGTGGAAAAGGAAGCAATCTTAGAAGAATGCCGGAGGATTCAGCCGGATGCAGTTGCAACAATAGCATCTGATCTTGCCAATATTACCGTGCAGTATCTGGCAGAGCAGCTTGGATTACCACATAATTCTGACAACTGTATCTATATATCTACCAATAAATTTGCTATGCGGGAAGCTTTTTCGAAGCATGGTGTGCCTACACCGGGCTTTGTCAGTGTATGTGAAGGGGATGATTATGCGGCGGCTGTAGCAGATATGCAGTTTCCAATGATTGTAAAACCGACCGACCGTTCCGGAAGCCGCGGTATTATGAGGGTGGAACGTCTTGAAGAGATTGCTCCGGCAGTGGAAGAGGCAGTGCGTAATTCCTTTGAAAAGAAGGCAATTATTGAGGAATATATCGAAGGCAATGAATATAGCTGTGAATGTATTTCTTATCAGGGCAGACATCATGTACTGGCGGTGACAAAGAAATATACCACAGGATATCCTCATTTTATTGAGACCGGACATATGGAGCCACCGGAGCTTTCTGAAATCGAAATGAACCGGGTGAAGGAATTTATTCCAAAGGCACTTACTGCTCTTGAGATTGAAAATGGTGCTTCTCATTCAGAATTTAAACTGGATGCCGATGGTAATGTACGAATCATTGAAATCGGTTCCCGTATGGGTGGCGACTGTATTGGCTCCCATCTGGTATATTTATCTTCCGGATATGACTTTGTCCGCATGGTAATTGAGACTGCTTTGGGACAGGAACCGGAACTGACACCGGCACATGAGCCAATGTGCGCGGGAATCCGCTTTGTGTTTACAAAGAAGGATCTGGATGTCTTGGAAGAGATTAAGAGCAAAAGTCCGGAACTGCTTCAGATGGTCAGTGAAATGGAGCCAGTAGGAGAACATCAGGTAGTAGACAGTGGAAGCCGTTTTGGTTATTACATTCTGGCTGGAAAAAATCAGGCAGAGATTAAGGATTGGTTGGAACGATGAGTAAAGTAGAAGGAAAGAAAAAGTGGATACTGCTGATTTTACTGCAGCTGGTAATTATGATATACACATTATCCGGTGTGGCAGCGAAGTTTGCAGCAGGATATGAGTTTTTATCCATGGGATTTATTCTGTGTTACGGAGTGGAAATCTGCATCCTTGGATTGTATGCCATTTTCTGGCAGCAGATTATCAAAAGGGTTGATTTGTCGGTAGCATATGCAAACCGGAGCATTGCGATTTTGTGGTCTATGATCTGGGCAGCACTGATTTTTGGAGAACATATTTCGGTACAGAATATTATTGGTGTCCTTCTGGTAATTGCCGGCACCATGATTGTGAATAAGGAGGGTTAAAAGATGATATACTGGCTTTTTCTGGTGGCATCCGTAGTAGTAGCTTCCTTTTCGCAGATTTTGTTAAAGAAAAGTGCTGCAAAAAAATATGATAATGTAATAAAGGAATACTTAAATCCATATGTCATCATCGGATATGCCATGATGGTAGGAACTACCGTATTGACGATTCTGGCATATCATGGAATTGAATATAAGAATGGCCCGGTCATTGAATCCCTGGGCTATATCTTAATTATGATTTTAAGCTTTTTCTTTTTTAAAGAGCCGATTACAAAACGTAAAGTATTTGGAAATGCACTGATACTGCTTGGCATTATCGTGTTTTACTTATAGGAGGGTATGAAAATGGATATATCAGTTGTAGTTCCGGTCTATGGATGCCGGGCAGCGCTGCATGAATTGCATAGACGTCTGGTGGAATCGGTAAGTACCATCACCGATGATTTTGAAATTATTCTGGTAAACGATGCCTGTCCGCAAAATTCGTGGGAAGTAATCGAAGAAATCTGTAAGGAGGACAGCCGTGTAAAGGGAATTGAATTATCCCGGAATTTCGGACAGATTATGGCAATAACTGCAGGACTGGATGCCTCAAAAGGAGACTGGGTAGTGGTGATGGACTGTGATTTACAGGATCGACCGGAAGAAATCCCGAATCTTTATCGCAAGGCTCAGGAAGGTTATGATGTGGTCTTTGCCAGACGAGCACATAGAAAAGATTCTTTCTTAAAGGTATTGGTATCTAAAATATTCTATAAGATTTATTCCTTTGCATCGGATGGACACTATGATCCGGCAATCTGTAATTTCAGTATCAGCAAACGTGTGGTAATCGATAATTATTGTAAAATGCGGGAAATGCACCGTGCCTTTGTTATCTATGTAAAATGGCTTGGCTTTAAACAGACAGCCATTGATGTAGAGCATGATCAGCGTTTTGAGGGAAAATCCTCTTATAACATGAAGAAGCGTTTTAAGATGGCGGGAGAGATTTTAACTTCCCAGTCAGATAAACTTTTGAAATTCACCATGGGCTTTGGATTCCTGATGTCCATCATTTCAGCAATGATAATTATCGGACTGATTATCTATTATTTTACCGGTCATGTGGCAGCAGGCTGGACTAGTATCGTAGCAACCAACTGTCTCATCGGAGGAATTATTATTATGGTAGTCGGTCTGGTAGGCATTTATGTAGGAAATATCTTTATGCAGTCAAAACAAAGACCATTATATGTGGTGCGCCAGATGCTGAATGAGGAGAAGGAAGATGCAGATTCAAGTCGATAGGAAGAAATGGTTAAAAAATGTAGCAGTATTGTTTGCAGAACTGGTTCTGATTCTTGCAGGGCTGGTTCTGGTGGGAACAGTTGGAGCAAGAGGTTTTGACAATCTGAATGTATATACCACCATCTTCCCACAGTATCAGGATATGGATGAAGTGTTAGCAGGGGCTAACGACCTGATTCCATCGGAGGATGGAAATGGTTATGTGACAGGGAAAGATACTTATTTTGTAATTCCGGTGGATTCGGATAAGTTAATTGATCTTGAGATGAGTCGTATTGAGGGCGAGGGAATCTTAGGAGAAATCTGGCAGTCGGAAAACGAGACCTTTGCAGAAGAATCGTCTCCGTATACTTTTGAACTGGGGCACAACCCGGTTCAGGTAAAGAAAACAACAAAGTATATCCGGGTTAAGATTTCTTCACAACCCGGAGTTCATTATAATCTGTCAAGGATATCTTATCGAAATCCATTTTCTGTTTTTGCAAGAATAAATAAAAGTTCAATTATAACAACAGCCTTTGCATTATGGGGGTTATGTATTCTTTTACAAGTTATGCAATTAGTATTCAAAAATTGCAAAAAGGGTCGCAATTTTTTGCATATAGTATTATACACTGGTTTTGTTGGAATAACTATAGCATATGTATTTCATGATTTTATCTGGGGAGAGAAATTGTTCTTATATATGGATATAGGTTCGGATACGATACAACAATATTATCCATATTATATGAACTGTGTAAGAAGAATATCGGAAGGTTCATTTTCTATCTGGAACTGGGATTATGGATTAGGAACCAGTTTAATCAATAATATTTCTCAGACATTGGATCCTTTTGGTTTATTTGTAATTTTAGGTGGAGTTGTTTTCGGAATAGGAAAAGTAAAACGACTTTTAGTAGTTGCACAGATATTGAAAATTATTCTCTCGGCATTGTTGTGCCGGTACTTCTTAAAACTCTTTCATGTAAGTGAGAGGGCTGCTTGTATTGGTGGATATTTATATGCATTTAATGGATATTTGATGCTTTGGGGACAGCATTATCTCCTGGGAACAATCTGCATTTATCTTTTGTTAATATTGATTTTTTTAGAGAAGCTGATACAGGAATTCAAAGTAAGGTATGTTATGGGACTGGGTATTTCTGTTGCAGCATCAATAATTTACAGTTATTACAATACTTATATGGCGTTGCTGTTTGTTGGCATTTATTGTGTCTTGCGCCTTTTAAACCCAAACTTGAATTGGCCTTTAAAAGAGCGTATAAAACGTGCATTTACAATTTTGGGAAGTATTATTTGTGGGGTACTGGCAGGGGCAGTATCATTACTTCCGGCAGCATCATATCTTACATCCAGTTCATCAAGATTAGATTCAGATATGTCGGCGTTGACAAAATTCTTTCATGGATTATTCTCCGTATACTCTATAGAACAGAATTCAGAAATAGCGGGGCGGATGATATCAAATAATCTATATTACATCAATGACATAAATGCTAGTAGTGGCTGGGGAAATTATTATGAAATGCCTAATATATGCATTACAATTTTTATTTATTTTTTCCTTGGGCAGTTATTAGTACAGAGTATAAAAAAATGTAAGAGTTATAAGAATGCATTATACGGTATTCTTATAACTTTTGTTGGAATTCTACTGGTGTTTAATCCGGGAATGGCAATTGCATTTAATGGATTTGCTTATGCACAGGCAAGGTATACATTCGTACTTATGCCGGTTGCAGCATTACTTGTAGCAGTAGAATGGGATAGACTGACAAGAAAAAAGGAATTTAGTTTTATTGGTCTTGGTCTAGGACTGATAAGCAGTTTGTATATTGCTATAAAAGCGTATAACAAGGCATCATTAGAGGTAAGGAGTTATGATGCAGAAATCATAATGCTGCAAATATGTTTTGCACTTCTTTTGCTGGTAATGTTTCTTTGGAAAAATAAGCAGGGGCGTAAGATTGTAGAAAGCTTACTAATAGTGTGCGTGCTGCTTTCAACATGCACAGAAACCTATATGACAACTAGCCAGAGAGGTACTGCTTATACAACGACAGAGGCAATTGGCTATGATGGTAAAACAATGACGAATGATACTATAGAAGCAATCAGATATTTAAAAGAGAATGACAACACCTTTTTTAGAATGGACAAAACATATACATTTTTATCAACTTTTGGGGATTCTCAGGTAGCAGGTTATTCTGCTGTGACAGACTATAACAGTACGATTAATCGCAATCTGTCAGAATTTTATAATATGTTATATACAGGAGCCATTGTGTTGGATGCACAACGCTTCTTCATATACTCTGATGAGTCTGAAGTATATCCAATGAGTTTGATTAATTTAAAATATGTATTGACAACAGAAGAAGTGGGATATCCATGGGGAAAATTGATTAGGAAAATTGGCAGTGTTTATATTTACAGAAATAAGTATGCTGATTCTGCGGCATCCTTTTACACCAATACAATTTCTCAGAGTGAATGTGCTGCAATGGATGAGACAGACCGGCGTATGCTGTTAAAAGATACCTTGATTGTGCCGGATGAGCAGGATGCTTTACATGAAACAGAACGTGGAGAAGTAAAGCTTGGAGATTTTGTGGCAGATGGAAAATATTTTACCGGAACTATTTCGAATGAAAAGGAAGGCTTTCTGCTTCTTACAATTCCAGACCAGGATGGATGGGAAGTTTATGTTGATGGTAAGAAAACGGAGACTATCAATGGAGATTATGGTTTCATGGCAGTAAAACTTACTGCTGGCAATCATGATATTAAAGCAGTTTATCATATTCCATATATGAAACAGGGAGCGGTAATGAGCGTATTTGGTGTATTGCTGCTGGTAGGATATTGCTTATGGTTATATCGTAGAGATAGAAAGAAAAAACAGGGGTAAGGTAAATGAAGGAAAAGTTAAAGAAGATACCACCAAAATATATCGTGGCAGGGGTAATCCTCATTGTTATGTTATTGCTATTGATAAAACATCGCAGTATTTTCTATAATTCAAGGCAGGACAATTACAATGACATGAGTGGTGAAGAGGAAAATATTGCAGCAGAGAATGCTGTGATTTCTCAGTATTTTACTGTTTCCGGTAACATGCAGAATATTGCGCTTCTTATGACGAATGATTCAGGAGAAGACGTTACGATTCAGGCGATGCTTAGGGATGCAGAGACGGATGAGGTATTAAGTGCAGTAAAATGTAATGTGCCAAAGTCTACTGGAACAGAAGAAGTAGTAAGCATGGAACTGACCTTAGATGGGGTAGAGGGAACACGTAGTGTTTATCTGACGTTAGAAGAGGAGACCAAGGCATCGGAGGTATATTATTGTGCCTTGGCCGGAGATTATGAACAGACACTTCTTGTTAATGAAGAGGCAACGGCTGCAAGACTTCGTATGTCGGTAGTCTATGGTGGTGGACTCAATAAGACATTTTTCATTCTGTTTGCGCTGGGAATGGCAGTGGTAATCGGAATCTTTGTAATGCCGGTAAAATGGGCAAAGCCGGAAAATATGGTACTGATACTGGTTTTTGTGATGGGACTTAGCATGGCAGTAATCAATCCGGCATTTCAGGAATGTGACGGACCTTCCCATTTCTACCGGAGTATGGACGTGTCCTATGGAAATATACTTGGTTCCTTTGCTAATCTCACACATGAAGATGGTGTGATTTATGTGCCGGAAAATGTACAGGAAATTGCTTATCGTAAGCTGACACCAAATGGCAGTGAAGGAACAGGGTATCTGGAGTATTTACAGACACATAAGTTTTCTAAAAATAAGATAAAGATGACTTATTATGACAGTGTAACTTCAGTAGTGTACTGGCCACAGGGACTTGGAATCTTCCTTGGAAGGACGTTCAATTTCAGTATTTATGGTGTAATATTGATGGGACGTATCTTCAATTTGCTGGCATATATGGGTTTGGCATATGCGGCGGTACGGTTAATGCCGTTTTATAAGAATCTTATGGCAATGTTTGCAGTGATGCCTTTAAGCATTTATCAGGCATCCTCTCTTTCCCAGGATGCAGTATTAAATGGTGTGGGCTTCTTATTTGTAGCACTGTGCTGTTACTATGCTTTTGATGAAAAAGTGAAGCTGAACTGGAAGAAGACACTGGTGCTTGGACTGTTATTATTGACTATGTTCTTAAGTAAATATGTCTATGCGTGTCTTGGCCTTTTGGTATTTATGATACCGAAAGATAAGTTTAACAGCAGAAAAGATTACTGGAAATCCTTTATAATCGCATTACTTCCGTTCGTCATCTTAGGCGGCTATGTCATGTTCCGGGTATCCTCCGGAATCAGCGGGTTACAGGCCGGTGCTGGTGGCGGTGCAGACACCATGACACAGATGCAGTATCTGAAAGCATATCCAATTGCTGCGATAAAGGTAATTATTTCAACATTAATAGTAAACCTGAATGACTATTTACAGCAGTTGAATATGCTTGGAAGCATGAATTATCCATTAACTTTGCTTGCGGTAATAGGACCTTGCTTCCTTTTAGGTGTTGGTCTATTAGACGGTCAGGAAGTAAGAGGACGGATTAAGATACGACACCGGATTATTATGCTGCTTGCTTTTATAATCACTTTTGCAGCAATTATGATGGGACTTTATATCGGGGATGGCATTGCCAATCCGGTAGGTTCTTCTGTCATCAATGGTATTCAGGGAAGATATTTTATTCTGATGCTGATATTACCATTTCTGGCGCTGGGAAGTGACCATGTGAAACAGGACATCAGACATTTTACGGTAAAATGTTCCGGAATCATGGGCATCATGCTTTTATATGCAGTATTTATGCTGGTGAACACCTGTTACTAAAGGAAGATAGAATAAAGAAAAGCTAGAATAAAGAAAAGTTGGAACAAAGAAAAACAAAGGAAGACTTAAGGAAAAGGGAGAAAACATACGATGGGATGGAACTTTGGAACTACAATTTTTTATGGAATAGCAGTGATTTCACTTTTAAGTGGTGCATTCTTTAGCTATAAGTCAGAGCGGAAGCAGGCAGGAATGACATGGATTGCATTGTTGTTGATTCTGATGAACTGTTATCACACATTCTGGGCAGCAATCCTGAATGTAATTCATATTCCGGTTAATATTATTTCAATGGGAATCATTGACTTGCTTACCGGCGGATTGCTCTGGTTCTTTATCGTAAAGAAAAAGAAATGGCAGAGGTATGAATTTGCCATAGCAGATGCAGCATTTCTTGTAACCGCAGTGGCAATTATTGCAGTATTTGCCAAGGTAAGATATGGCGGAATGGCATTAAATATCAATTTCCTGACCATTGACCCGGCAAACCATTTCCGGGCAGCGATGGATTTAGTAGAGACCGGAACCGTAACCAGTATGTTTTATGAGACGGTGTTAAATGGACTGCTTTTTGAATTCTTAGCTCCATTTGCACCGGTGGATTATTTCTATCGATTCTTCGTCTTAAGTGAACTGATTCAGCTATTGATGTCGGCATTTATCTTCTATGGAATTGCAAGAAGGTTAAGCAAAGACCGGTTTGGCAGAGTGGCAGCTTATGTCCTGTCCTTTATCTATATGATAGGCTATCCGATGTGTTCTATGCTCTATGGCTTTGTTTACCTTGGCATGGGCGTAACGGTTATCGGAATGATTATTATTTTGACAGACGTTTATTTAAAGGATGATATGCCAAAATGGCAGAATATTGTATGTCTGATAGGCTGTCTGGCTATCTTTGAATGTTATGTGATGTTTATGCCGGTTACCTTCTTTGCTTTGATTACCTGCATTTTTGTAAAACAGTTTAAAGTAAAGAAACTGGTATCCAAAGATACCGTGGCAATCTGTCTGACGGCATTCCTGTTCCCATGCATCGTAGGCTTTTATTATACGTATGCAGGTATCTTTACCAATGGCGTGACGGTATCTTCTGCACTGGTAAATGAGGGAGCCTGCTACCGGGATTTGTTTTCAAACTTTGTACTATTTATTCCATTGATGCTCTTTGGATTCTATGGGATGTGTAGGAAGAAGGAGAATAATCTGGTATTGTTTTTAGCACCGTATACGCTACTGTTTGCTTTATATCTTTTCATGAAGACAGTAAATGGACAAGCATCTACCTATTATTTTTACAAGATTCATTTCCTGTTGTGGCTGATTGCGTTGGTATTGGTCTATTATGCAGTTGTCTATGCAGAAAAGCAGACAAAGGTACTGATAACCGGAAGCTTTGTGATGTGGGCATTTTTAACAGGAATGTACCTTGGCAAGATAGAGGAGAAAATTGCAATCCATAATGATTTGATGATTTCTACTTATAAGGCAGAGGATTTTAATGATATTTTGCGTTATAATTATGTGTCATTTGGCATGCCGGGCTATTCTAAGGAAAAGGAAGAACTTTATCACTGGGTATATAATGAATTAATCAGCAAGGGTGAAGAAATTGTGCCGATGGCAGGATACTGGGAAGATGATTTATGGTATCAGGCAATTTCAGACCAGCGGTATTATGGCTGGGGACAGAGTGACCCGGATCATACAGATTATTTCAATCACCTGAATGCATCTGATGCCAGCTATATTCTGGTATTAAAAGACAGCCAGATTTATGCAGATGAACAGGCTTATTTTGATTCATTAGAGAGAATATATGATACCGGGATAGGTTTTGTGGCAAGAAAGGAATTGTATGAGTAAAAAAGTAAATGTATTACTGTCTGCTTATAATGGAGAAAAGTATATTAAGGCACAGATTGACAGTATTTTAAATCAGTCCTATACCAATGTGGAACTTTATGTCAGGGATGACGGCTCTAAAGATGGAACCCTTGCAATTGTAAGGGAATATGAAGAAAAAGGACTGCTTCATTTGGAAGCAGGAGAGAATGTGGGCTTCGTAAAAAGCTTTGAATGGCTCATTGCAAATGGCGGCGAAGCAGATTATTATGCTTTCAGCGACCAGGATGATGTCTGGTTTGAAGACAAGATTAAGATGGCAGTGGAAAAATTAGAACATGCAAGGGAAGATGTGCCGGTATTGTATTTTTCCAATT
>ERZ860076.1389-NODE-1389-length-12094-cov-12.226597_pt1 | contig 12094 bp, 9 predicted proteins | sample MGYA00509982_ERZ860076 | MGnify/ENA primary metagenome ERZ860076 (study PRJEB30046, sample SAMN00715193) | human gut metagenome | study: EMG produced TPA metagenomics assembly of the A metagenome-wide association study of gut microbiota in type 2... | reverse complement strand
CTGCAAAGGTAAGAGCCGAATATTACATTCCTGCAACACCTGCGTAACAAATATAATGAAAAAGGAGCACAAACAGGCTCCTTTTTAATAGTATTTCAGTTTTTATTAACTCAGTTCGCTAACCAGCTCTTCGGGGGTAATCAATTTCTGCTCTCCCGTCTCCATATTCTTCAAGGTTACCTTGCCCTCATTCATCTCGTTTTCTCCCACCAAAGCAACAAACGGAATCATCTTGGAGTTAGCATAACCCATCTGCTTCTTCATCTTGCTGGAATCGGGGAAGATTTCAGCACGGATACCTGCCGCACGTACCTGAGTAAGCACATTCATAGAGAAAGCGGCTTCTTTCTCACCGAAATTGATAAACAGAAGCTGCGTACCGTTCACCGCTTCTTTCGGATAAAGTTCAAGCTGGTTCAGCACATCGAATATGCGGTCTGCACCAAACGAAATGCCCACTCCCGAAACACCTGCCATGCCGAATACACCGGTCAAGTTGTCATAACGACCGCCACCGGTAATGCTGCCAATCTGCACATCCAGCGCCTTTACTTCAAAAATAGCACCCGTATAATAGTTCAAGCCGCGAGCCAGCGTCAGGTCAAGCTCAATTTCGTTCTTCAATCCAAGCGCGGAAAGCGTCTTCAAGATAAATTCGCTCTCTTCCACACCCTTCAAGCCCTCTTCACTAGCAGAAAGCACCTGCTTCAGTGTAGCGAGTTTCTCTTCGTTACTACCGCTCAACAAAATGATAGGCTGCAACTTGGCAATGGCCTCATCACTGATGCCCTTTTCTTTCAGTTCGGCGTTGACATTGTCCAGCCCTATCTTGTCCAGTTTGTCAATCGCTACGGTAATGTCCACTATCTTATCGGCCTCACCGATAATCTCGGCAATGCCGCTCAATATCTTGCGGTTGTTGATTTTAATGCATACACGGATGCCGAAGCGCGTAAATACGGTATCGACTATCTGCATCAGTTCCACTTCATTCAGCAAGGAGTCGCTGCCCACCACATCGGCATCACATTGATAGAACTCACGATAACGCCCCTTCTGCGGACGGTCGGCACGCCACACCGGCTGAATCTGGTAACGCTTGAAAGGGAACGTGATTTCATCCCTGTGCATCACGACATAACGGGCAAAAGGCACGGTAAGGTCATAGCGCAGACCTTTCTCACAAAACTTGCTTGCGAGCTTCGCGGCATTACGGCTCAACAGTTCCTCGTCCGTCAGACCGGAAAAGTAATCACCCGAATTCTGTATCTTGAACAACAGTTTATCGCCTTCTTCACCATACTTCCCCATTAAGGTGGAAAGCATTTCCATGGAAGGAGTCTCTATCTGCTGGAAACCATAAAGATGATAAACATCACGAATCGTATTGAATATATAGTTACGCTTCGCCATTTCTACGGGCGAAAAGTCGCGGGTTCCTTTGGGAATACTTGGTTTTGCTGCCATAATCGTATCAATTATTTATAAAATCAGATGACAAAGTTACGGTATTTTATTGATTAAGAAAAAAAATGCTTTCTCCATTTAGCATGAAGAAAGCATTTTTCTATTTCTACGGAACAGAACGTTCTTATTCTCTGCGTCCCATGAATATCATTATGTAGTAAACAAGCGTTGCCAATGAACCGAGCGCAGCTACCACATACGTATAAGCCGCCGAACGAAGCGCGTCTTCCGCCTGTGTATGATTGCGGGCATTCGTAATACCGGAACTGCTCAACCATACCAATGCACGCTTGCTCGCATTGATTTCCACCGGAAGGGTGATGAAGCTGAACAGCGTAGTCATGGCAAACAGGATGATACCTGCCAGCAGCAACTGCGGAAAAGTGTTCAGCATCAGGATACCGCCCAACAGTACCCACGTCATAATGTTGGAAGCGAACGAAACCACAGGCACCAGTTTGCTGCGCATCGTAAGCGGTGCATAGGCGCGTGCATGCTGCACGGCATGTCCGCACTCATGGGCGGCAACGGCCGCTGCCATAATGCTGTTGCTGTTATAAACGCTTTCGCTAAGGTTTACGGTCTTATTGGCAGGGTTGTAATGGTCTGTCAAGTGTCCCGGAGTATGTGTTACGGTTACATCGTAGATGCCGTTATCGTGCAGCATCTTCAAAGCCACATCGGCTCCCGTCATTCCGTTGCCGGTGGGGATTTTAGAATATTTCTTGAATTTACTCTGCAGGTTCATCTGTACCAGCCAACTGACCACAGCCACCCCGATAAAGATAATCCATTGCATGCCTATCATTCCTGTTCCCATAATTTTCTTCTTTTAATAATAAATAAATGAATAATGTGTCGTTTCTGTTTGTATAACAAATTGTCTGCCAAAAATAAAGGGAAACTGCGAGCTATCTCCCGGTTCTCCCTATCTTTTAGGAAGAATTAAAGATTTACCGACATAACGGTTACAGTTTTAGCAATTCACCGGCAGCAGGCTACTCTTCCAGGTGCAGTTCGATGACTTTGTCAATATCTGTCGGGACTTCGGAAAGATAAAGCATGACACCATCCCGGCATTTCTGTATTTTCAGCGGCCGGCGGTCGGTATAACCTACAGCCTTCTTCACGCGCTTTCCATCCAAAGGCAGGAAAAGCGCTTTATCCTGCAAATCCAGAATATGCACATACAGCTTATTTCCCTTCTGCGTTGTCACTCCCCAAGGGTGAGGAGCCACACAGCCGCCACGTGTTCCGTAAATAGTTTCACCGTACACTTTCATCCACTCTCCTATCTCTGCCAGTCGCTCCATGGCAACAGCCGGCAGTTCGCCATCGGGCTGCGGACCTATATTCATCAGGAGATTGGCATCCTTACCGGCTGCTTTCACCAGATAGTGAATCAAAGTTTTTGCCGGCTTATAGTTTTGGTCTGTAATCTTATATCCCCACATGCCATTCATTGTCTCGCACGTTTCCAATGGCAAGTTACTGACACCTTGTCCGGAAAGTCCCGCCTTATTCTCACCGGGCAAATCACGCTCAAAAATCTGTATATCTTCTCCCTCGAAAGGTGTCCGGTGATGATTATTACCAATCAGACAGGCCGGTTGCAGGCGGTGTATCAACGCATATTGTCCGGGCAACTGCCAATCGAAACCGGGATTCCGGTCCTGATCCCACCAGCCGTCAAGCCATATTGCGCCTATTTTCCCGTAACCGGTCAGCAACTCCGTCAACTGATTATTCATAAAAGCGTAATAGCTGTTCCAGTCTCCCGAAGGATCCGGACGCCCGGTTCCACGCCCCGTACGCCCTTGCGGAGCATCCTCACGATACCAGTCTATATGTGAATAATACAGATGCAGGCGAATCCCCTGCTTATGACATTCATCCGCCAATTCTTTCAGTACATCCTGCCTGAAAGGAGTAGCATCCACAATATTATAATCGGAATAACGGGTATGAAACATGGAAAAGCCCTCGTGATGCCGCGAAGTGAAACAAATATATTTTGCTCCGGAAGCCTTGATAGCTGCCACCCACTTGGCTGCATTGAACCTGGAAGGATAAAATCCGCCCGCCAATTTGGCATATTCTTTATAATTCAGGTTATTATTGGTCATGGTCCATTCTCCGGTTGCCAACATGCAATACAGCCCCCAATGGAGGAAAATGCCGAATTTGCTGTCCCTGAACTCCTGGCGCGACTGCAAGTTTTCTGCCGTAGGCTGATAAGGTTGCGACCTCCCGGAAGAGCAGAGAGAGAGCAGAAGCAATAATGAGATAATACGTGTTTTCATGGTAATAAATAAAAAAAGTACGGGTTACCCGAATTTATACAGTCCGTTATCGAAGCCACAAAATTCGCGTAACCCGTACGTAAGGTTGTCTATTTGTCAATCTATGTTATTCCTCCGTATAGCGTTCGATGGTCTGTTCGCGGTCGGGACCTACCGATACAATCTTCACAGGCACACCGAGCTGTTCTTCCAGGAACGACAGATAAGCGTTGAATTCTTCGGGGAATTCGTCTTCGCTCTGCATCTTTGTCATATCCGTCTGCCAGCCGGGCAATTCCACGTACACCGGTTCCACACCTTCGATATCGAACGGGAAGTAATCGATTTCCTCACCGTTGACCTTATATGCCACACAGGCTTTGATTGTTTCGAATGAGTCGAGCACATCGCTCTTCATCATGATGAGCTTGGTTACGCCGTCTACCATAATGGCATATTTCAAGGCTACCAGGTCAATCCATCCGCAACGGCGCTTACGTCCGGTTACCGAACCGAATTCATGTCCCAGCGTACAAATCTGGTCACCGGTCTTGTCGAATAGTTCCGTCGGGAACGGACCTGCACCTACACGCGTACAATATGCCTTGAAGATACCGTACACTTCGCCAATCTTATTGGGAGCTATGCCCAAGCCCGTGCAGGCTCCTGCACAAATGGTATTGGAAGAAGTGACAAACGGATAAGAACCGAAATCAATATCGAGCATCGTACCTTGCGCACCTTCGCACAAAACAGACTTGCCGTCCGACAGCAGACCGTTTATTTCATGTTCGCTGTCCACAAACTTGAACTGCTTCAGGTATTCGATACCCTCGAACCATGCCTTTTCCAGTTCGCTCAAATCATATTCGTAATTCAAGCCTTTCAGGATTTGTTCGTGACGGGCTTTGGCGGCAGCATACTTCTTGTCGAAATCGTGCAGGATATCACCTACACGTACACCGTTGCGGCTAATCTTGTCCGTATAGGTAGGACCGATGCCCTTGCCGGTAGTTCCCACTTTGGCATCTCCTTTTGCAGCTTCATAGGCAGCATCCAGAATGCGGTGCGTGGGCAGGATGAGGTGTGCTTTCTTGGAAATATGCAAGCGTTCCTTCAAATTATGACCGGATGCTTCCAATGCTTCCGCTTCCGCCTTGAACAGCGCCGGGTCGAGCACTACACCGTTACCGATGATATTCACCTTATCACCCTGGAAGATTCCCGAAGGAATGGAACGGAGCACATATTTCTGACCTTCAAACTCCAATGTATGACCGGCGTTCGGGCCGCCTTGAAAACGTGCCACTACATCGTATCTCGGAGTTAATACATCAACGACTTTGCCTTTGCCTTCGTCGCCCCATTGTAATCCTAATAGAATGTCTACTTTCATTTCTCTTTCTTATGGTTATTATTTTTCTTCTTTCTTTTGTTTGCGCGGTCGCACTTGCTACACAAGCCGTACATGTACAGCGAATAATGCGTCAAGTTAAAGCGGCTCAACCTGGTATTCTCAATGGCGTGCTGCAATTCCTCGTTCTGGAATTCGGTAACCTTGCCGCACTGCGTGCAGATTTGGTGATGATGCGTATCACGGTTATAGCATTTTTCGTATTGAGAGGAATTTCCGAACTGATGCTTGATAACCAGCCGGGCATTGATAAGCAATATGATGGTGTTGTACAGCGTCGCACGGCTCACTCTGAAATTCTCCTGGTCTGCCATCAGCGAATAAAGCGTGTCAACATCGAAATGGCCGTCTATGGAATAAATAGTGTCGAGTATGGCATAGCGTTCGGGAGTCTTGCGATGCCCGTTCATATTGAGATATTCGGTGAATATCTGTCTAACCGTATCTTTCACGTTCTGACTTTCCATTTAAAGGCGCAGTTTTTTTAACAGCCAACAAAGTTAAGCCTTTTTTGCGGAAAGCAAACAAAAAAAGAAAAATTAATGATGAGAATGGTAAAGTAGCCGACACTCTATCACTTTACCGTTTTATCATAACGCTACCTCTTCCTTTACCAGATTGTAAAGCAGCCGTTCTGTCTCCGAAGAGGAATCTCCCATGCCTTCTACCCTGCGGCAAACCTGAAACGCATTTTCCTCGCTGTGCTGCATGAAGCGGCGGATAGCGGTCAGCGCGGCATTGCGCACATGATAAGAGCCTGAGAGGAACGCCGATATTGCCTGGTCAAGGAATTCATTCTCCACCCGTTCGTTCATATCACCTTTTTTCATTAACAGCCGGGCAATGGTAAGGAAACCGCAGACCTGCGTATATTCATCTTCAGCGGCAATCCAGTGAAAAGACTTCGCAGGAGCATACGGAAGATGCTGGAAAAGGTTCATACAGGTAAGTTCCGCAATCTCGATGTTCCGGATATTCTCCACCCATATGTCCGCTATTTCGGGCAAGAAGCTGTCGACAGGCTGGAGCAATCCCGCCAATATTTTACATTCGCGAATATCTTCTTTCCAAAGTGCCTGCGCCAAGGCATGATCTTTCCCGTAAGCAGAAGCAATACTTTTGATACGGGGCAGTTCCACGCCGAAGTTAAGTTTGTAGACCAAACCTTTCTCACGCATACTTTGAGACACAGCCCCATTCATGGAGAGGCGGAGCTGGGTTTTTATTTCTTTGAGTTGTTCTTTTAGTTCCATTAGTTTCAGAAATGAGAGTTCCGGTTATCACCTGAGGCAAAAAGCCTTTTATCTTAAAAGAGGTGTGTCAAAATACACCTGATGATTTTTTTAGGCACGGATTACGCGGATTTCACGGAAACGGAAAAAAAGGATAAAGTAAATCCGTGAAATCCGTGTAATCCGTGCCTAAAAGAAAACAATAAAATCTCTAAATTACCATTCAATCGTTCACTGAAGGCAATACCGAGTAGTCCTTGCTATAACGCAGCATCTGTTCGGCATACCCTTCATCATAAGTCACCTTCACATCGGTTATGTTGCCGTCCGCATCCGTCACAGCCTCATACTTCGGGTTGACAAAGCCCTTATACGGAGTCAGGTTCAGCTTTTTGTAACGTTCCAATACTTCCGCGTGCAGTTCCGGGTCTACTTTCACGGCATAGGACTCTACCAGTTCACGGGCTGCGTCATAGTCGCCCGTGGACTTGATACGCTGTATTTCGGCAAGCAGTTCGCCAAACAGTTCCCGTACCTTTTCATAATCATTGATTACGACATAAGTCCTTCCGTCCTTCTTCACCAGTTCCACCACTTTGTCGGCAGCACCCTTTTCATATACCCAACGGGCTATGAGCTGGCGGTTGCGCATATGTGCCTCTTCCACGTTGTTTCCCGGTTCGATACGCACAAGCTGTGTCATCAGACCGTTCATCAGATAGGTATAGAATTGGGCCTTGTAGGCATCCGCACTCGGAGTCAGCCCCAGTTCCACCAGTTTCGGATCGGCCACATAATACAGTCCGAACAGGTCGGCACGCGCCTCTTCGATAGTAGAGCCGTAAGCCTTCAGCGCGTCGGGGTCTACGCCCGGAAGCAGTTTGCCGGAACCATGTCCCAGACACTCATGCAGGTCGGTATGCAGTTCATCGGTCGTATCGGCATATTTATCTATCAATTGCAGTTCGGCATCGCTATATACAAACTCTTCGTTGAAGCCGTTGCCATGGGCCGCCTTGTTGTAAGCATCCGTTATATTGCCAATCGTTACGGATTTGGAGCCGTGATGGCTGCGGATCCAGTTGGCATTGGGCAGGTTGATACCGATAGCCGTCGAAGGATAGAGGTCGCCCGCCAGAATAGCGGCAGTGATTACCTTGGCTGAAACACCTTTCACCTTCTCTTTCTTGAACTGCTTTTCCACCGGAGAGTGGTCTTCGAACCATTGCGCATTGCTGCTGATAATCTCCGTGCGGCGGGTAGCTTCCAAATCCTTGAAGTTCACCAAAGATTCCCAGCTTGCCTTCATGCCCAGCGGGTCGCCGTAGCTTTCGGTGAATCCGTTTACGAAGTCGATGCGGGAATCCAAATCCTTTACCCACAGAATGGCATAATCATCAAAGGTCTTCAAGTCACCTGTTTCATAAAACTCTATCAGCTTGGCTATAACCGCTTTCTGTTCAGGGTTCTCGGCCACGCCTTCCGCTTTCTTCAGCCAATACACAATCTTCCCGATGGCCGCGCCGTACAAGCCCCCCACTTTCCACACTTTTTCCTGAATCTTGCCGTTCTCTTTCACCAGGCGGCTGTTCAATCCGTAAGAAACCGGCGTTTCATCCTTAGGGTCCTTCATGGCGCTGTAAAAGGCTTCGGCTTCCTGCTGCGTCACCCCGTCATAATAATTACATGCCGAGGTCAGCACCAAATCCTCACCGGCAGCCTGGTTCACACGCTTCGGCATCACTTTGGGGTCGAAGATAACGGGAGCCATCTCTTCATAAAGCTGCTCCACCGTCTGCCCTTCTGCAAGCGGCAGTGTAGCGGCGCCCACGCTTAAAAGAACTTGCTTGAAGAATTCGGGAGTAAAGCCCGGTACGAACTTCTCGCAGCCGTAATGATGATGAATGCCGTTGGAGAACCATACCCGTTTCAGGTACACTTCCATAGCCTTGAAGTCTGCCGCAGTCTTGTCGCCGGTATAGCCCGTATAGACGGCTTCCAGCATCCGGCGGATTCTGAGGTTGTATTTCCCGTTCTGGTCGAACAGGATGTCACGTCCCTGCAAAGCGGCTTCCGTGAGGTAATAAACTAATTCTTTCTGTTTGAGAGACAAGTTCTCAAACTCCGGTACGCGATAGCGTAAAATCTGTAAGTCTGCAAATTGTTCCACTGTATAATCAAATTTTTCTGCCTTGGCAGTAGTTTTCGGTGCTCCGCCGCAAGCTGTCAGCAAGGACGCGGCAACCATTACGGAAATCAGTTGTTTTTTCATGCGTGTTTGGAAAAGATTGATTAGTATTAAAATAACAAAAGGAAGTATTCCGGAGCACATGGCTCGGAATATTTCCTTTTATAAGTTCAGTTTTACTGCATTATTTACCTTTCACTGCATTTTTCTTACGATAACCGTTAGGAGTTTCTCCTACATTTTTATAAAATGCAGCATAAAAAGACTGACGATTGGCAAAGCCTACCATCGTGCTGATTTCCTCAACATTCTTGTCAGCATATCTCTTATCTGTCAATAAATGCAAAGCGTCTTTCACTCTGTACTCATTCAACAAACAAGAATAATTCATGCTGAAACGGGAGTTCACCACTGCCGACAAATAACGGGTATTGGTCTGCAGTTCTTTCGCCAAATCCTTAGCAGAGTAATTGGGGTCTCTGTACTTCTTCTGCACGACAATGATATTCAATATCCTGTCGTACAGCTCGTCTGCCAGTTCCGGCCGTATCAAGGAACGGTAGGCAGCCTTCTTTTCTTTCTTTTCGCGCAGGTTATAGGGATGCTTCTTTGTAGCCTCCTCCTGTGCATTCTTTTCTAAATCACTCATTAAATTAACTGGTTAGGGTTGTTTAAATACGGAAATCCAAAGGAGCTTCCCTTAGATTACACAAAAGTCTAACATTTTTTTTTAATACGCAACTTTTCCCGTACATATTTTTAATATACAAACAACGAAAAAGCTTGAAAAGAAGCAGGATACGTTTAATTACAAGCTTATTTAACACAACTGCTTCATTATTAAGTTATTTGACTGAACGCCACTTCCTTTTGCATTTTATGCAAGAATTAACGTACCTTTGTCCCCTGATAAAAAGATACCGGCACTGCTTATGCTACAAACGCTTAAAACATACTTCGGATACGACAGTTTCCGTCCCCTGCAGGAAGAGATTATCCGTCACATCCTGGACGGAAACGATGCACTTGTGTTAATGCCCACCGGCGGTGGAAAATCAATATGCTACCAGCTTCCCGCCCTGCTGCGCGAAGGAACCGCGGTAGTCGTTTCGCCGCTCATCTCGCTGATGAAGGACCAGGTAGAGGCGTTATGCGCCAACGGCATCAGCGCCGGTGCGCTGAACAGCAGCAATGACGAAACGGAGAATGCCGCCCTGCGCCGTGCCTGCACGGAAGGCAGACTGAAACTGCTGTATATCTCGCCCGAAAAGCTGCTTGCAGAAGCCAATTATCTCCTGCGGGACATGCACATCTCGCTTTTCGCCATCGACGAAGCGCACTGCATCTCGCAATGGGGACATGACTTCCGGCCTGAATACGCACAGATGGGGATTCTGCACCAGCAGTTCCCGCACGTGCCCATCATCGCCCTGACCGCCACCGCCAACAAAATCACGCGCGAAGATATCATCAGGCAGCTTCACCTGAACCATCCCCGGACGTTCATCTCCTCGTTCGACCGTCCCAACCTGAGCCTCACCGTAAAACGGGGCTACCAGCAGAAGGAAAAATCCAAGACAATTCTTGACTTCATAGCCCGCCATCCCGGAGAAAGCGGCATCATCTATTGCATGAGCCGTAGCAAGACGGAATCCGTGGCGCAGATGCTCCAGAAGCAGGGTATCCGCACCGCCGTCTACCATGCCGGCCTCTCCCCCTCTCTCAGGGACGAAGCACAGGACGATTTCATCAACGACCGCGTGCAGGTAGTGTGCGCCACCATTGCTTTCGGCATGGGTATAGACAAGAGTAACGTTCGTTGGGTTATTCATTATAATTTACCAAAGAGCATCGAGAGTTTCTACCAGGAGATAGGGCGTGCCGGCAGAGACGGACTGCCCAGTGACACGCTATTGTTCTACTCGCTTGCAGACCTGATTTTGCTTACCAAATTCGCTACCGAGAGCGGACAGCAGAACATCAACCTGGAGAAACTGCAACGCATGCAGCAATACGCCGAATCCGACATCTGCCGACGCCGCATATTGTTAAGTTATTTTGGAGAAATAGCAGACCATGACTGCGGCAATTGCGACGTCTGCAAGAACCCGCCCGAACGCTTTGACGGAACTGTCATCGTACAAAAAGCCCTGAGCGCCATTGTCCGCACAGACCAGCAAATCGGTACAGGTGTTTTAGTGGATATTCTCAGGGGAAACATGTCGTCCGAAGTCGTAGGCAAAGGCTATCAGCAACTGAAAACCTTTGCCGCCGGACGTGATGTTCCCGCCCGCGACTGGCATGATTATTTATTACAAATGCTGCAACTCGGATACTTCGAGATTGCCTACAACGAAAACAATCATCTGAAAATAACTTCCGCAGGAAGCGATGTCCTCTTCGGCAGAGCCACCGCCCGATTGGTAGTGATACGCCGGGAAGAAACAAACGAAACCAAACGTGGCAGAAAACGCAAAGCAACCGTCCCCGCCCAAGAGCTACCCTTAGGACTTCCCAATACAGAGAACGAAGCCCTCTTTGAAGCATTGCGCAAATTAAGAAAACGTCTTGCCGATGAAGAGGCCCTGCCTGCCTATATCGTCCTGTCCGACAAGGTTCTCCACTTGCTCAGCACCTCACGCCCCACCAATCTCGAAGAGTTCGGCAACATCAGCGGCATCGGAGAACACAAAAAAAAGAAATACGGCAAAGAATTTATCAACCTAATACGAAAATATAGTGATTAGTGATTAAGGATTAGTGATTAGCGGTTAAGGATTAGTGATTAGCGGTTAAGGATTAGTGGTAAGTGATTAGTCGTGAGTGATTAGTCGTGAGCAGTTAGTGTTTTGCAATTAGCAATTAACTGTTTATTGTACATAACTTAATCACTAACCACTAACCACTAAACGCTAATCACTAACCGCTAATCACTAACCGCTACCCCCTATTTCCCCGTTTGTTGTAAGAAGTTGCGTAAATCAGATTGCGGTACTCCTAACGATATGGCTTTCTCGAAATCGCGTTTGGCAAGTTCTTTCTTCTTTTGGGCGAGGTAGATTTCGCCGCGCATCAGGTATATTTCAGGCTGCGAGCTATCCAGGCTTATCGCCTCTTCCAGGTCTACCAATGCCATATCTGTATGGTGCAAGTCTTTTTCTACTCCGGCACGAGCCACATAAAGCATGGCATATTGGGAAGGAGACAACTGCCGGTTCTCTCCTTTGGCGGCAATCATAGTGTTCAATAGCCTCAGTGCTTCTTCGTATTTTCCCTCTCTCTGCTCTAAAGTAGCCAAGCCGAGACGGCCGTTGTAGCTGGTGGGATTCACTTTCAACAAGCGTTCGTAATCCGCCTTTGCCATTTTATAGTCACGCTGCTGCATATAAATATAAGCGCGCATCAGCAGGGCTTCTTCGTTGTCTTTCTCCAAATCCAGCACCAGCGAATAGTCGGCTTGTGCCAGGTTGTTGCGCCCCAGTTCCATATAAATGGTCGCACGGTTCAGCAA
>ERZ860076.1376-NODE-1376-length-12185-cov-2.204452_pt1 | contig 12185 bp, 13 predicted proteins | sample MGYA00509982_ERZ860076 | MGnify/ENA primary metagenome ERZ860076 (study PRJEB30046, sample SAMN00715193) | human gut metagenome | study: EMG produced TPA metagenomics assembly of the A metagenome-wide association study of gut microbiota in type 2... | reverse complement strand
AAGGTCTTTAGCATACGCAGCCTTTGTTACTTCAATTTTCCGCAGGGCCTTTTCTTTATATTTGGCATTGAGATAACTCAACGAATTAACTTTACCGGTTGCCACAAAGTCCAGTGTGCCATCTTCCTTCATCACAATCGGAGAAGGTTGTTCAACATCTTGAGATGGTTGAATACTTTCCGTTGAATATCGGCCGGATTCTGTAATCTTTGTTTTATCAGGAATAGGTTGAGTAGCTACTTCTGCTAACACTTTGCTTTCTCCGTCCGATGGAGAAATAGCATTTTGAGCTTGTTTTTCTAACAGATTGACACCATCAACCACAGCATCCATCTTGTTGTAATAGTCATTCTGCAAATCTAGAGATTCCTGAACTGACATATCAATAGGAGTAGAACCATTCTTAAGTTCCATTTGCCCTGTTTTACTATCAAGCACAGCAGGAAAAGCCCTCACACTTCCATCTTCAATAACTTCAGTAATAATAAGAGGAACATCACCATTCCATATCTGCATGCCAGGCTGCGGTATTTGTGTTTTCGGATGGTTTTGTATAGTAAAGGCTGTTTGTTCTTTCGCTTGCGTTTCAATTTTCTCCTTATAAGCATTTACAATATCATCCGCAGGCATAGTCTGTACATTAGACAAACTGTTGGAACTTACCATCTTCTTACTTCCGTCGTCCATCAATACAACAGCTTTAGTTCCATCATTATCAAGAACCTTTACTTGTACCTTTTCTTCTCCAACGCCAGACATTAATGTAGCTGTGGTAACTGTGCGATTTCCTAATTCATCTGTAACAACAGCCTTTTCAAGATTTGCCTCAAAAACATCTTCTGTTTCCTGTGCATCATCCCGTGCACTATCCACAACCCCATTCATTCGCACCGATTTATTATAATAATCCCGTGCCAATGTAGCAGTCTGTTCCTCCATGCCAGACAAGACTTCATTCACTTCATTCATATTTGCATCATCAGCCAATAGTCGATCTATTGTATTCAATGCATTTTCATCCACTTCACGCAAAGATTCTTCAGCTGCAATGCGTTCCTGATTAGCAGAATACCGTTGTTCCACTGGCATTTCCGCACCTTGTATATAAGCATCATCAGCTGCACGCTCTTCTAGAGTTTGTTCCTGCTGCAAGTCTTCAATAGCATTCCGTTTTGCTAATTCAAACGCATATTCTATCTCATCCCTTTTCTGTTCAGGAGTAAGATCTGCGTCTGCAATGGTAGCTTCTATAAAATTCTTTATATCTTCATTTCCGCGTTCTTTGGACATTTGAGTTAATTCCGTTAACTTCACCTGTTGTTCCGGTGTCATTTTCCCAAAAGCGGCCCGCATTTTCCTTCTATTGGAATATCTATCTGCCGCCATGCTACCAAGTCCAAGCAGGCCAAACATTACTGAAGTAGGCGCAAGCCCAAGGAATGTATCGATGTTGCGATCCAAATCCAACGCGTCCTCCACGGTCATCTCTCCCATGGCCACATTAGCTAAATTGTTATAGACTTCTTCCAGATATTCCTCTCCTTGTCCATGAAACTGTGCACGTTCTACTATTTCTTTGAATGTAGGATTATTTTTCAGCTCTCTATATAATTGTCCCGGTTTCGAATTCTTGATGCGATTCATAAACTCACCCACACGCCCTGGTAATGCCCGGTCAACCGCCTTCATAAATGGACTCCATCCTCTGAATGCATTAAACACCATCTCCGATTGATTTTCAAAGAACGTAGAAGCGGCAGAACGTGCAAAAGCACCTCCGATAGAAGTATCTCTTGTTTTCTGTACCTGTAATTTCCCATTATCATCAAGCGAGTAATCATAGTTTTCATTCAGCCTATCAAGAGTGCCAGCTGCTACACGTCCCAATCCGGTAGTTCCTTCCATACCAAGAGCGGCAGTAGCATCTCCAACAAGTCTTCCAGCAAATTTTCCTACATTGCTTGTAATACCACGGCCAAAAGCGTTTAAAGCACCTTTACCAGCTGCTTGAGCCGAAGCCCTTCCAAACTTCTTCAATCCGAATTTCAGCAATCCCTTCGCAATAGCATTCCCTGATCCACTGATAGGATTCGCTATAAATTCCAGCATGAACGGCAAACTTACAGCCGTCGTACTTCCAGCACCATATCCACGTCCAAGATCAGAAGAAAAATACCCATATGTAGCCATATTTACGACTGAAGCCTCCAGTAGCTTTTCCTCAGCTGGAGTAAGCTTCTCTCCTTTCTCAGCTTTCTCCAAGGCACGGTTCAAATACTTGCTATCAGCCATTTCAGACAGACCAAAGGTAAAGTTCTCAATATCCATATTGTCCCTAAACCCGCGTCCCAATCCGGCAAAGAAATTCGTGTTACCTTTTTTGCCAGCTTCTTCAATAATCTCCTGGGATTGTTCCAGCAATCTCTGTGATGCTTCCAGTGCGCCAAGCTCCTGTCTTTCCTTTGCCGTAGATTGATTGTAAGTCGTGCTACCCATCAGTGCACTCATCGCATTACCGGATGATGGCCCTTTAGAGCGAAGAATCTTATGTTGTTTCTCTAACAAATCATCCACCTCTCCAGTCAAATCTTTCACCTCTTTGGACGTATCGTTCTTTGCAACGGTTCGAAGCCCTTCTTGAATACGCGGAGCATACCTCTGAAATATCTCACCTTCATAAGCCTTCAGATACGGCTCCATCTCTTTATTGATAACAGCACCATACTTCTTATTATACGCATCATTCAGGGCTTTATTCGCAGCATCTATTTCTTCTTTAGTATTATATTTTTTCCCGACAATAGCCTTATACTCCGGTGTATTTTCAAATTCCTGAGAATACTTGTTATGAAGATCACCCTGAATTTGTGCCAATTCATCCTGTAACTCAGTTCCTCTTTGTGTCATCCCAAATCTATTCCTGTAGTTTTCAAACACATCCTCTTCTTTCTCCTCAACTTTAGGAGTGTATTCTTTGTCTACGGACGCATCTTCATCACGAATAGAACTATCATATTTCATCCTATCAAAAACATCCGGACGATAAATTCTTTCTTCACTTTTACTACTATATGCAGGCGCTTTACTTATAGGCTCTCTATTCAGTATGTTTTGTTCAACAGGAACAGAAGATTCCGCAACAATATCTTGAAGCGTTTTCTTTGGTTTGGGTTCATTGTCCTGCTTTCGCATAAGTTCCTGCATTCTATTCTGAGCATTCGCATGTCTGAACGAATCATATTCATCAACTACTTCCTGTGCTTTGGGGCCAGCCTTTGATGTGTTTTTCCCCATTCCTGCATCAAACTCTTCATAACTTCCCAGGTCATAACCTTTGCTTTTCATGCTGTCATACAGCCATTTTTTTGTTTCGTTATCTTGCATAGTCATTTATCTTAGATAAGGAGCCTTATTGGCATTATTGTTTTTTTTATATGGAGGAATATTATGTTTTCGAGCTTTATCCCGTAGTTCTCTTTGTCCTTCATCCCCAACTACACGTCCGTATTTTTTAGCTTGCTCAAATAAATGCTTTAAAGCTACATCATCATTATTCAGATGCTGTGATACATACATTTCCGCATCATTATAACTATCGACATCACCTTCTCTCATTTTACTTATAATACTGTCTATTGATTCCTTTTCATCAGCAGCAGCTTTATTCCTCATCACTTCAAGAGTAGAAAGAGTAACAGCTTTTTTATTCTTGGGATTATCAAATATTACATCTCCATACTTAGTAATATAAGCCACTTCTTTTGCTTTTTCAGACGAAAGCCCCGAAGAACTACTTTTATTAGCCCTTATAACAGCAGCTTCCCCTTGTTTTCTGTTACGATACGCACCAGCCTCATTCTGTTCAATCTGAGATTGCTTTAAAGCGAGGTCAGCAGCAAACTTTTCAGGATAACCAGCATTACGCAATTCCTGATACTTAATATTGTACTCATTAATTTGGGCTTTCTGCTTATCCAAAGCTTTGTTTCTTTTATCTATCTCCTCTTGCCTTTTCATAGCATACGCATTCTTCCAATCTTGTAAATCCCTTGCTTTGGCTCCCATCAATCCACCTGCATACATTCTCCGCTTTTCTGCTATCCGATCCTCAAAAGTTTGCAATCTACTATCCGGAACCTTAGGCAATTCCTGCGAAGGTGCACCTTTTCCAGTAAAGATAAGATTGGAAAAAGCGCTCAGTACATTACCCAGATGTCCCACTCCCTCTACAGCCGAAGTTGCCCGTTTCCATCTCCTCTCATCTTCGGGAGTAATCGGTTTCTCGTACAACTTCGAATACAAGTCCTGAAACTGATGATATTCGCTTTCCTTAGGCATCTCCGTATTTGTAGCAGGCGCTGCCGATTGTACTTCATTCTGCACTATTGGCTGTGCAGGTACATCTCCATTCGAATTAATGGCATTCCCATTGTTGTCTCTCATTCCCTGAATGGGTACAGTGGTCGTTTCAAAGTCCGGCATTCCATTCCCCCTTGTCTTATTCCTGTTATCCCACCTGTTATTTACATTATACATACCTTAAGCTGCTTTATTCTTACCAAATAAACTTTCAAACAATCCTTTCCCATTTCCGAGATGGCTTTGCATGTCAGCGCCTACCATTCCCATACCGGCAGACATACCGGCGCTTCCAGCCTGCGCATTACTGGCCGCCTGCTGATTGTATATCGACACACGTTGATTAGCGAGATTACTTTTTGTATTAAGATACTGAGATTCTATGGCATTTTTCTGGGCTGTTCCCTGGGCAGCAATATTACTTGCTGTGTCAGCTATCGTTGCATTATTAGCCGCTTTCTGTTGGGCCACGCTTTCATCCGTAGCACCACTTACGGCAGAGGCACCAGCCGCACGCTTGTACAATTCACTTGTCATTTCCTTAGCCCTTGATAAAGCCGCCTGCGCCTCTGCGCTTTGAGTGTAATCCTCATTGGACTTACGAAGATACCACGCTTCATTATCCTTTTCCTGTTTATCAAGAATCTTATTTGCTTTCTTACGGGCCTTGGAAGCTCCAATCCCTCCTATTATAGAGCTTGCCAGCCCTGCTGCTGCACCTATTGCTGCACCTATCATATATATGTCCTCCTTTAATTTTTATTAGCAAAGGACATAATAAATACTTTTCGTTTTTGACAGAATAATTATTATTTGCCATTTCATAGTATTAAAATCACTACCTCAAACTACTACACCAGGCATCAAAATGCATTAAGAGAAAGATAATTGTAAAAAAAAATAGAGGCAAACTATAAAGCTGCCTCTATTAACACATATTTAACTAAAAGTTATTCAAAAACTATTCTAACATTTAAGATAATCAAGAACTTTCCTGTTTGCTTCATCCACTTTTTTTTCATCAAATCGTATATAAATATCAGTCACTGTTGCATTTGCCCAACTATGCCCCAATGCATGAGCTATTACCTCTTTTGGAATATCAATCTCTGCCGCGATTGTAGCCCAAGTGTGCCGCGTCCAATATGAAGACAAGCCTGGAAAAAGAGGCTTTCGTATTTTCTTTCCGCCTAGTCCCTTTCTTTCCGTTTCGCCAATCTCTTTTAAAGCAATTCCCATTCGGTGAAGGAAATTCTTGTAATCCTTATATTCATCCATTATATTAAGTACAAAATCCTTTCCCTTATATTTGTCTATAATCGCTTGAGCTTCTGGCTCCACTTTAATGCTGTACAATTTGCCGGTCTTTGCTCTCTTATATTCAAACCTCCCATTTATCAATGCCGAAGTCTTTGCTGTCAGTAAATCAACGGCATTAATACCTATGAAGTAAAACATAAGCATAAATATGTCCCTGTATCTTTCTTGGTACTCCTCGCATGGATAATCACGCAGTATCCTTAACTGATCAACGGTAAGTGATCTTTTCCTCGTTTCTTCTTTTTTTATAGTAAACCTTCTAAAAGGATATAACGTGGTATACTCTTCATCTATTGCATAATTGAACACAGATCGTATGTTTCTAAAATGTATAGCATAAGCATTCACCTTCATACCCTGAGCCATCCATGCTTCAAATCTTTCAAGCCAACCCTTATCCATACTATCAAAAGTACATTTGCTGTCAAATCTCAATAGTTTATTCCTAGTAGTCGTATACACTGATCTTGTTCCTGCATTAGTTTTCTTAGCCACAAACTCATCCAAGTAGTCAATAAAATATTTACTTTTAGTTTGCACATTGTTGTTCCCACCACCAAGAATAGAGGAAATCTCCTCACGCATCTTCTTGTCACCAAGTCTTTCCCCATCTTCTTCAAGTTTGATCAAGAACTTCTCAACCTTATTAAGTATGCCATCCAACACTATATTCTTTCGCTTGTAGTCTTTTTCTTTTTTATTAAAACCATCATAATCCCAATTCTCCTTAAGGGACGCATAAGGAGTGGCAAAACGGATTTGAGTTACATTTTTGACTTCAATAACTACCGGATAAGTACCGTCTTTTCTTGCACGTCTTGTATCCAATTTGATTTTAGCTTTCATGGACTTAAAAATTTGACTTATAATTTGACTTACTTTTAATGCGTTTATTTGTGTTCAAATGTAGTTATTTGTGGTGTGATAAGCAAGAAAGACCATAAAAAAAAGTAGTCAGCACTAAGCTAACTACTTGATTTTCAATGAGAGCGGCAAACGAGGCTCGAACTCGCGACCCTCAGCTTGGGAAGCTACAAAAACAACTTCGTATTCATCTGTATATCAACAATATATAATATGTGTATTTAAAATTTGACTTATATTTAGACTTACTTTCTAATATCTGATAAGTAATTATCAAAAATACGTGCAAAAATAGCAATAATATCAGATACCGCAATCCATTCGGTGGATTTTTTATATAATGATCAATTTCCGTTGTTTAAATTGGATTCTTTAATTGATCATTGCCGTATAGATTGCCGCTCCTCGGGAGGAACGATATAAAGTGCTACGGATTTGGTATTATGGAGTCTATTTTTTCTTCTTTGGAAACATTTCTAGGATATTCCCTTCCTTCCGAACACTTTTCGCTGTTGAACACTCTGCACCTCTTTGTTTGATCGGGCAAAATAAACAACCACCACGCCCCGCGCAATACACCACACAATTGTCATAGGTCTCATTAAGAATCTGATTAGCCTCTTGAAGTTCTGAACGTGTGAGTTTCAACTCGTCCATTAACTCTGATAACATGGTCTCGTATTGATTTTTAGGCTCACATACATTTGTCGTCAAGACCTTATTGACACCTTTGGACTGGTTTGCTAACTCCTTTTTTTAGCCATAATTCTGTGTTTTAGTTGTTTACTTTTTATATATTTAACCTATAGCTCCTAATGCGCGAACATTACGCCATCCGTTATAATCTCTTTTTTAATTACTGGAATTACGTTGTGGGGCGAAAGATATAAACCTTACAATCTGTCCCTCTTTATAATAAATATATAGGTTTTTACTATCTCCTCCGTATCTGAATGCGCTTTTTAGCCCGTCCATAAAGGCTTTACCTAAATACTTATCTGTATCGACATCTGCACTTTTTACGGTTATCTTTAACTCCCGGTTGTCACCATTTACATTCCAGTCTCCATTGACGGAAGCGCTGGTGGCTTTTCCGGTGAAAATTCCGCCCGCTGTACCGTTTACCTCAGCACCTTCAAACACTAAAGTGTAATTATCTCCTGCAATGGTCTTAAAACTTTTCTCTCTTGCCTCCTGATCTCCTTTCCAGAAATCGTACATTTTGTTCTGTCCTTCCACTGCCATGTAAGTCATGTACCAAGTTTTTCCAGTGAAAATATCAATTACGGTTTCTTCGTATGTACTTTCACCCTCAATACACAAATACATTTTTTCAGGAAAAGAAAGGCCACCATAAGACGTATCTCCACTGACAAGAGTCATATACTCCTTCCCTACATTGTATTTAGCGATAACTCCATTATCTATCTCAATAATAAAATTGGGATAATCATATTTATATATACCTGAATATTTGTATGAACTATTTTTAGATTTTGTTTGAGATATCTCAATCCCAGATAACGCTATCCTAAAGTAGGTTCCGATCTGTTTTCCTAATGTTATATCTGTTGCATCACCAGTTGTCCCGTTCTCTATAGAAATCCACCCAGTACCTTCAATACTAGAAACCTTGCTGTCCCCGTCAGAAGAACATCCCAATACGCATAAGATCAGGAATAATCCTAGAAGACATTTTTCAAATTTCATCTCAGTTATATTTTAAGAAAATACTTACCCTCTTTTCTTCTCTCTCAATCCTTGCAATCTCTCAACTTCATCCTTCAAAATTTGGATTCTTTCATTCGCCCGGATAAGTTGCTCACGGAACATCTTTGTGTTCGCCATTAGTTCATTGCAGAAGGTTTCTATCGGCATGTCCAATATGGTAAGGCCAGACTCTCCTTTGATAATCATAGGATCATTTGTCCCTGTCGTTTCGCTCTTGTACATTTCACCTTCGCCACGGAGAAGCCATTCGGCACTGACATCAGGGAATGTAGCTAAAATAGAATCAACTATATCAAAGTTCATTCCACTTCTTTTGCCAATCATATAATTATTGAACAGTGTTTGCTCAATTCCAATCATAGAAGCAAAATCTCTTTTAGATTTGGCCTTCATATCTACAAGTTCCAAAATTCTTTCAACTATTCTCATATTATTTCTTTTTAGGTTATATAGCTTTATATTCTAATTAGTATTTTATAAGATTTTCTTGTCTCCTTTCATATCCCATATTCTATTATTGTTTATCCAAATTATCGGATACCACAATAAGTAAGAAATGCCTATTATAATATTCTTTTTAGCTAACAATAAAGCAATGCTATTTTTCAAAGTAGAAGACATATCGTAAGCATTTTCAATGTTTATTCCAGGGGAAAATATATCGTAAATTCCTATGCCAAACATAATTATCATACTAGAAACAGGAAATATATATAAATTTCCAACACTTCCAGCTATTATTAAGGCAACCCATGATACACAAAAAGATAATATTACGGAATGCACTTCTACACCAATATTATTATAACCAATAAATATATAGCTATCTATCCAATTACATAATACCGCAAACAAAATAAAGAATAACACTATTGATGCATTATTATTAAATGCTTTTAATGGATATGGACGTTTTTTTAACGCTAATTTCCTCAAAGTCATTTTTCCTTCTCCGTTCTCATACATTGAGAAAGGAATATTCCATACTAAATTGAACAGCTTGTTAAAACAATCCTTTGAATAACAATCATTATAAGCATCATATATTTGGGGATTGAAATTAATATCCTTATATAAGGGAGATAGTTTATTCCATATTTTATAAGCAATATCTTCTTTTCTCCACATTGCGAGTTTATTAATGCAGAAGAATATTGCATTAGCCAATACAATATCATTTTCATTATCTATTGCTCCATTGATATCCGAAAGTCCTTTTAATGATATTTCAGAAAGGATATCATCAAGATTTCCATTGTATACTTTGTAGTAATATGAAATCATAAATCAATATTTTCAAAATAATATATTTATTATACCATCCTTATTGTTTAATTATTAATAAGTTTATTATAGCACTCATTTACAAGCAATTAACCTATATTTATTATTTATATTAAATATAAATAGGATATAAGACCTAATAAAAACCTATTTAAAATTTTAAATTAGGATATATAACCTTATATTTGCATCGAAATCAAAGTCGAAACGGCAATTGAAATCGAAAAAGCTAAATACAGTTACAAACTTAATAAAAATTAATGTAATGGTAAAGAGAAATAGAATAATAGTCCCGCATGGTTCCGTGAGAAAAATCGCTAAGTCCGTGCACTGTTCAGAACCTACAGTTCGCTACGCTTTGCGTGGAGCATTAGATACGAGTATAGCTCTTCTTGTTCGCAAGCGTGCTATTGAGATGTTTGGAGGAGTGGAAGCGAAATAAGATTGTTTGTGATTTGCTTTCCAAGAATAATACATAATTAAAAGTATATATATCATGACCAACTTAAACATTATCAGCAAGCGTATCTGCATAGCACTAGGTGCAGCAGTGTTTATTATCCTTCTTGGTTGGGCCGGGCATCAGGATTACGTAGAGCAGATATACTACAACATGCCCCAAGAGGCTTACGAAGCCATATCTCTCAAACTTGGTGATGGTGCCAGTAATAGTGCCATCGTTAAGGAATACATGAAGAACAAGAAGTTTTGGGATCAATATAATCATTAAAAGACATGGCACGTACAAAGAATTTAGGCAGAGTGACACCACTTGAAAAAGTATGGCTCAGTAAGACAGAACTTGCCGCATACTTAGGAGTGTCAGAACGATATGTATTGGAAAACATCAATACAAATCCCAAAGTCAACATATATAGGCTATCGAACAAAGCTTATATCTATGACCGTCAAAATATAGATGACCTAATCCGATCTTCCAAGATATAGAGTTTCCCGAATCTTCTTTAGCTTAATGGTAGAGCGCAGCACTTTTTCTTTCATTTTGCTCATGTTGTTTTAAAGGTTAATTAATTAGTTCAGTGCTGAGGTACCGGTTCGAGTCCGGCAAGAAGATCAATACAGTCCGAAAAACCGTCCTTATCAGTAAGAAAACGGGTTGGGCGTCCGTACGCTGAAAGAGTTCTTTGACATGATTAGATATACAATATAAGATGTATTTCTGCGTAGGCACGGAAGCGAAGCCCGGACGGGTGGATAGTGGTGGGTGCAAGTGGAACGGAATTGACACCGAAAGTAACCAAAGGTAAGCTGATGACGAGCGAATGGTTACAAATGTCTGATGGTGGTAAAGCCACGAAGTTGAAATGAACTAACTTTCAGCACACCAATTTTTCTTTAGTGTATTAAAGTATGCTTGGTTAGGAACAAGTATCGCTGAAAAGTCTAAATATAAGCCCGTCAGTTCTCGATTACTGGTACAACTGTCTAAAAGGTTGGCGGGCACAAACTGACATTTATGTTCACAATAAACACCTTTGTTAACCTCTAATATTTGTTCATATTGGTTCTTGCTGTCTGTGAAGATAGAAAACTAATTATTTTAAATTCATGTTATAAGAACATTTTTATTCCCGCTTCGGTATGTGAATATAGAAGCGGTTTTATCTGAATAATTGCCATCTATATATAATCAGGAAGCCGTATATCCTACTAAACGTAGCCGTCCTGTAAGGAACATCGGGAGCCCGAAGAAATTCGGGCTTTCTTTCTATTAAACTCACCTTATATAATTACCATTATTATGAAAAGAGATTCTGGAAGAAAAAACATACAAGAAGACATTAAGCGATTAGCACTAATCCAAGAAAAACTTCTTTTAGCAAGGAAAGGAGATATTGTTGAATGGGACAATCTGTATTTTTTAGTTCAAGAATGGAAGGTTGAGCTGACAATTTATTATGCTAACAAATATCATAAACATCCATGAATTTACTAATTAAAGAAACTGTCTTACAGCGCATCATGCGTAAGACAGGACGAAAGCCGTGCCAGTGCAAATGTTCAATGTGTAAAGAACAATGCCACACACCTTGTCTTGGAACACCTGAAGACATTGAAAAAATCATTGATGCCGGATACGGGGACAAGTTAGAAATCACCTATTGGGCTGTGGGTATCATTATGGGAGTTACCAAAAACGTCATTCCCATGCTACAAGCAAAAGCCGGCAATGAATACTGTGTATTTTTTAACAATGGACTATGCCAACTCCATGACAAAGGCCTTAAACCTACCGAAGGTAAACTCTCCCATCATTCTACCCGAATAGATAATTTCAAAGCTTCAAAGAATATAGCTTGGAATGTTGCCAAGGAATGGATCAACGAAGAGAATGGCGAAGCAATCGAACGAATATTAACTAAGTACTTATCATTATGAAAACAATTGAAATGAAAGCATTAAGGGTTAAAACGATTTTTGAGTCCGTTGGAGAGAAAGTCGAATCCGGTAAAATAACAATAAGAGAAGCTGCTATCATACTACACAAAGCCGGATGGACTAATTATATAGATATTGACATAACTAAGAAATTGCTTGGTTTAAATTAATTCAATATAGTTTAGATATGAATATAGTAAAAATAGATTCGCTTGAAATATTCAAGC
>ERZ860076.1365-NODE-1365-length-12287-cov-2.391024_pt1 | contig 12287 bp, 5 predicted proteins | sample MGYA00509982_ERZ860076 | MGnify/ENA primary metagenome ERZ860076 (study PRJEB30046, sample SAMN00715193) | human gut metagenome | study: EMG produced TPA metagenomics assembly of the A metagenome-wide association study of gut microbiota in type 2... | reverse complement strand
CAGATTATCGGTAAATATCTCGGGCTGATCTCACATAAGGAAATACCAATTGTTAACCGCTCTGAGTACCGTATAACCATTGATCCATACTCATATTCCTCAAATTTCGATCAGCTAGGGCAAGTAGGTTCCAACCTTGTCCGAATCGGTTCTTTTGTTAGAAGTGAAAATCTATACAGTTCGTTGGATATTTTGTCCTCTGTCATCGATGAGCTGGAAACAGAATGCAGACGCTTGACTGGTTTTCTCAACTGGTTCCAACAGTGTATCGGGAACAGCGGGAGCTTCTATAGAGATAAAAAGAACTTCCGATTCTTGCAAAAAGGCGCCCCGGCAGCAGAGTCCAACAGCGTGAGACTGGCTAACGGGCTTAGAGAATGCGGTTCAAAAATCAAACGTATTAGTCGTGAATTATCAGGCGTCGGACAAGAAGTCAAACGGTTTCAGCTAGAAGACCCGAAAAATTTGGAGATTATCGATGACCTGAATGGGTATTTAGGAGGCCTCAAATATGCGATAAGACAACTGAAAGAGCAGCTTTCAGAAAAAGAAGAGGCCAAAAAAGGAGCCGATATTGTTAGGTCAACCTAGGATCTGCCTGAAGTCGTAACTTTCAGAGCATCCAGACAAGGAGAACAGACAATGAGAATCAACAATCAAGAAATCAAAAACGCGGAAATTTCTGTGGTATCCGAACGGAAAGTCCAAGGACTCAAAGGACTCAAAGCAATTTTTACTTACGAGGCCCGGATAAAGAAAAAAGGTCGGACGTATAAAAAACAGTCTGAAGATTTGGGATTCCTTCAGAACTGGCTGCTCTCTCAATTAGAGACCGCATAGATATGTAGTCGCAAAGTTTATGTCCGGGACAGCAATCTGCTTCTAAAAAGAAGTTGGTTAATGTTCTTGGCAGGACACGTTAACCGTCCCGGACACCCCAATTTTAAGTCCTGCCCCGCAAGGAAAGAGCGGCGAGTGTTTTATCTTTCCAACTGATGTTCATGATGGGTCGCGCAAAAGTCCTGCCAGATTTTTTGATCAAAACACGTTATGAACAAAATATTCAAAAAGGTATTTAACCGCTCCCGAGGCGTATTTGTTGCTGTGTCAGAGGCTGTTAGCTCGGCATCCCAGCAGAACAAAAAGTCCGTTTTAGTCGCGGCAGCAGTTTTAAGTGTCATTGCGTCACCTGCTGTTGCGCTGACAACCATTGACGGGGATGTAGTCGGAAAAGACGCTCGATTCCATTTTCAAGGTCGAGGTCCCTCACTTGCCGATAGTCATACGATCAATGGTAATTTGACTTGGAACTTAGGGCGAGAAGGGGATTTCAGAAGATCTTTCCTTTGTGTTTCTATTGGGGCAGGCTACTTCAGCTCTCTCAGTAACACATTGATTGTGAACGGAAATTTCAATATCAATAACAATTCATGGGTACACATCGCTCATAACGGTGACGAAGGGGGAAATATCTATAGTGCCCTGAATATTTCCAAAGATCTAAACATTTCGAGTGACTCCGAGCTTTCTCTAATCAGTAATGGGGGAAGCGGTAACGACCCAACAATTCACGCAAGTCTTAATGTCGGAGGAACCGTTTACAACTCAGGACGCCTTATTTCCTACGGTGGGACTCAAGCGGGAAGAACATACGGATCGTTCTCAATCAACAACCTAGTAAACAACGGTACATTTGTTTTTGACTCTCCGAACGCCTTAAACGGTACTTTTAATAATATTACGCAAGCCGGTGGCTACTTTCAGCAAGGTGGAACAAATGACTTCCACATTAACGGTACTCTGACAGTCAGCGGAGGAACGGTTGGAAATAATGATGCAATTGTTGTAGGGGCCGATCAAGGTAAGTTTTCCGTCGGTCAAGGTTTGAACTTGGCTGGAGGTGCCGTTGGGAATTTATCTGTCCTCACTCATGTCGGCGGATCAGTTATGGTTTCGGCCGGTTCTTATGGGATCGGGACACTGAATAAGTCCAATGGCACGCTTACAAACAAATCCACACTCACAGTAAGCAACTTTAATCAGTCCAACGGAACGACGACCAACAGCGGAAACTTGACCATTGGAAACGCTAACTTGGGCGGTACTCTGAACAGCACAGGTACTCTCAATCTGACAGGAAACGTCGTTACTCGCGGCAACTTGACCAGTACTGGTAACCTGAATAATCGGGGCAATTGGACAGAAACCAATCGTTATACAATTGCAGCCAACCTTAACAATTCCGGTAGCGTTAATTTTCAGAACGGATTCGAGTTCAGCAATGGACGCTTAACCTCCTCAGGTACTGTCCAAACGAATAATGTCTTTGACGTTTTCGACAGCATTGGAGAAACTGGACAGCAGGACCTCAATTATGTCGGGCTTGGTTCTTCCGTTCCGCAGGAAGTTAAAAAAAGTCTTACAGACTTTTTCCTGAAATATTTACCTGGCAAGCTTGCCCAGAACTTAATCAGTCACGCCTCGTTTACGGGTGGAAAAGTGGTTGTCACCGGAGTGGAACTCACTCAAACACAAGCTGACGATCTGAAAAAGGCATTTAAAGACAAGTTTGGAGGTAATACAGCTCTTGAGTTCCAAGGCACGATAGCGGGCGTTTCACATGATGATAGATTAACCGTCGCAAAAACCAATGAGCTTTATGACAACGTAGAGCACCTGCGCGATGTTATTTTCGTTGATCGCAAACTTGAAGGCGAAAACGGAGCAATCGTTGTCGGAGATTCCGGTTTGCGAAACAACACAGGGTTCACAGGCATCAATGAAGCAACCGGCACGACCATCCAGGACGGAAAAGAGCTAACACTTATCGGCGGCAAATCAGACGGTACAGGTAATCGCTTTACTCTTGCCGAACGTATTATCAGTGCGGTTGGTGACGGAGCAAAGCTCATTCTTGGCAGCTTGGGAATTAAAGACTCTTCTGTCTACCAAGGACAGGCCGAACAGGTTCATCTCTCTGATAAGGGAGAACTTAAGGTTGCCGCCGGCGATTACCTCGTCAAGAACCTTAATTCTTCAGGCGGAAAGACCACTGTCGATAAAAATGCTGTTTTCAACAGCGAAAACGCTACCTTCACAGACAAAGCAGTCTTAGAGAACAATGGAGAAACGGTTCTTGGTACTTTGACAGGTTGGAACGGTGCTGAAGTTCACAACAACAGCAAGCTAACGGTCAACGGTATCACACAATTCGGCGGCAGATTCATCAATAACGCAAACGCCAAATTGGTAGGAACTGCGGACCTGGACGGTACCCTCCAAAACAGTCAGGGTGCTTCTTTAATCGCGAATACCGTAAATGTCAACGGAACACTGCGGAATTTCGGTTACATGGAAGCGCTGGATAATTCAACCGTATTCGGCACTCTTGAAAATCCGGGAGAAATCCGTCTGTTCAACACGGCCATTGGTTCACGCGGCGATGGTGATATTGGCACAATCGGCAATACCTACACTCTTAAAGCAACCGGTAAAACTCAAGTTTCCGGTCTGATTGCTAACGCTCAGGGTGCAGTCGCAGAGTTTTCAGGAGATGATGCCGAGCTGTTGATTCTTGATGGCGGTGTAGTTTCCAATAATGGCACGCTCATAGCGGATTCACTAATCGTCAATGACGGCGGCTATTTCATCAATGGAGACAACGCGCAGCAAACGTTCACAGCTTCTCCGTTGCGCCTCAGAGCCGTCGCAAGAGCAGTTGCCAGAGCAACAGAGCAATTAAAGAATCTGACGGTTTCCGAAGGCGGAACAAAGACAAATAACGGATTGGCCTACTACGGTACAGGTACGATTGCGGGTGAATTTATCAATGCTACAGGCGCCGAAGCTTTCGGCGGCGTGTCTGACATTTTCGTTGACGGCAGCGGATTAGGTATTACTAATACCGGCTCGATCAAAAATGCAGGTACATTTACTTTCGGCGGTACTTTGAACAATTCCGGCTCGATTACCGGGGACGGTCTGATAGTGTTCAAACGCGCGGGTCTTGGCAACGATACCTTTACGAATGCCGGACAAATCAAAACCGGAAGCCTTGAGGCTGACAATATTAAATATGTCCAGACGGCAGGCAGTCTTTCGAGTGCTTCGGGTTGGTTCAGCAATTCAACAGTTGATCTGACCGGCGGAACGATTGAGCACACTGTCCTCGGTTCCGGCAACACCTACAATCTTGGCGCGGGCTCCGGTTCCAATGACGCGGCAACATTCACCGTAGGAACACTGGACAGTTCCTCCTATGTTGAAATTCGTCGCGGCGCCACTCTGAGAACCGAGCACATTGCGATGAACGGCAATAAGACAACCAATTTGGTAGGCGGTCGTTTGTCCACAACTTTGGATCAGATCTTTACTGATCTTGATTACAGTACATTAAATCTTGATGCAGTAAATCCTGAAGATAAAGTTGAAGTCAGCAGCAATCCTCAAATCGTCACGGGCATCGGTAACGTTATCGGTTCTGTTGCACAGGGTATCGCTTTTCAATGGGGCACTGTCGCGTTTGACGACGCCTCCTACAGTGCTGCTCTTGCCGGTGATGCAGTTAATAAGCTCGTAGCAATCGGAGATGTTCCTGCGGATCGCCGCGGAGAACTTGAAGTTGCATTTAACGGCAAAGCAGCTGAGAGATTTAATGTAGATCTCGCAAATTCCATTAGAGCCACTGCCGACGGAACTCTAGCCTACGCAACCTTTGCTAATGAAACGCTTTCCAATGAAAGCGCTGCAAATCCGGGCGCAACTTCTTTGGTTATAGGTGTTAATGATCGTACAGCGGTTGTTGTTCCGACTTCCGGTACGCCGAACGTTTTAAACCAGTCAATGGGGTTTATGAACGTAACCGGCGTTTCCGACGGCCTCTACATTAATAGTGGCAGCCACTTCGTTTTGGTTGGTCAGGCCCAGCCCAATCCCAATCTCGCTCCGGTGGAATTAGCAGACGGTGCCGTTTGGGTTGGCGGCAACAAAAACATTGACGGTTCCGTCACTCCTTCCAAACTAACACTTGGTTCTTACGGTTCTGCTTCTGAAACAAAAGGCCATCTTGGTGAGTTAAACATTGGAGTATCCCCTGCGAATCCCGCTCTCGGAGGTGCCGGTGGTCAGGTGATTGTCAAAAATGGCGAGTTCACTGTTGACGTGCTGAACAACGGCTCTGCCGGTTACGGCAATGATAAAGAGGGATTGGTTATCGGCAATGCCGATGACACAGCCACTCAGCTGATTGTCGGCACCTATACGGCTGTTGACGGCAGCGCGATGAGCAATCACGGTATTTTCAAAGCTCAAAATATTGCATCCCGCAACACCAATAATTCGTTTGTTAACTACGGAACCTTTGAGATCGGTACTGCCGACATCAGCGGCTACGTGGAAAACAACGGTCAAGCAGCCTTTAATGAGCTGACACTACGCGAATACGGTTCTGTTAATAAGCAAGGTGCTGAACTGACAGCCGGAAAACTGACTGTTTCCGGTAACGCTCTTGCCGGTGCTTCGGGAACTTACGGCATTCGTGGATCGCTGGAAAATCAGGGCAAACTGTCCGTTACGGATGAGCTAACTGTTGCCGGTGATATGACCAACAGCGGCGAAGTGGACATTGCAAAACTTACCGTTCAAGCCGCAACACCCGTTCAGGATGCAACGGCGGGCAGCTTCATTAATAACGCACTTGCCAAAGTGGATTCAATGCTGACAGAAGCAGGATCTTTTGTCACGAATGCTGCGGATGCTGTCCTGACAATTGCAGGTCTTAAAGGAGCCTCCGAACTTAACGGAACCGTTACCAATGACGGAACTCTCAAAGTTGACGGAACTGCGAGCGTGACGGTTGCTTCCGGTGAACTCAACAACAACGGCACAATGGAAAATACCAATGCGCTGAATGTCACAGGCGGCACGGTTGGCAACAACGGCTCCTTAGCTTTGAACGGTTTGAATATCAACGGCGGTCAGGTACAAAACTCTGCCCAAGCCGCTCAGTTCAAAGATTCCGGCACAACCAAGATTGAAATGGCTGATGCCTCCGACGTCGGCATTGCCAATGAAGGGCACCTTGAGCTTTCAAACCTCATGTTACTGAAGGGCATGATTCAGGGCGGTTCCGTCGGTTCTAAGGATGTGACTCTGGCAGATGTCCGGCAGGATGCCTCGATTGAGGCCGAAAAGGTTCAATTTAAAGAACTGAACAATGCCGGTACGGTAAAAGTCATTGAATTTGCCGCTACCAAGACCGAAAATACAGGCACCGTTGAGGCCGGACACCTCGTTTTAGCTGAGAACGACCGCTTCCTTAACCAAGCAGCCGGTTCAGTCAAGGCCGATCAACTGGTTCTTAACGGCGGAGAATTTGTCAATGCCGGTGGAAACACCTCGGATATCGCTCTGACGCAAATCGCGACCGGCGGTCAGTTCACTTCCGATGGAGACAGCAACCTTCAGAAGGTTGTGTCCAACGAGGGAACGATTAACCTTAACAAGGGCAATCTCAATATTGCCGAGCTCGATGCGAAGAACTCCGTCTATAACCAGTTGGGCGGACACTTCAAGGCTGATAAAGGATTCTTTGCAGATTCCACGCTCAACATAAAGGGCGGTATTTTTGATGCTTCCGAAGTTCGCGATTCCGAAGGTAACGTTACCGGTCTCCTCGGCAATAACACCGTTAACATCTCCGGCGGCAATAAGACTCCGGTGATTGATAACGAGGATTCGGCTGAGGATAAATCCCACTATAAAGACAATTTGACGCAGGTTATCGCAGGATTGGTCAACAGCGATACCACCGTCAATATTATGGCGGGGGGGGCGTCCTCGATGTTGCCAAGATCGAACTTGACGGAAAAGCCGATAGCATCAATCTGAAGGGCGGTGTCCTTCAGACGAGCGCGGATCAGATCTTCGGTTCAGTCACGACTGAGGCCATTCGAATCGACGCGGCAGATGCCGAAACAGGCACCGTACAGCTTCCGACCACCGTGCTTTCTGCTACTACCGTTGGCGCAGTTAAAGATGAGATCAAATCCGGGCTGAATGTCGAAAGCGGCAATCTTGCTCTTGACGACGATTATTTCAGCGCTTCTTTGATTGTTAGCGTCACCGACAAAATTGCGAATGCATTTGAAAACGCAACAAACCTGACGATCAATTTCTTAGGGCAGATGACTGCGCCTTTCACCATCACAACTGCAAACGATTTGGAAAAAGAAGGACTCGATGTCGTTCTGAACCCCGGCATTGTGCTCAACACGACGACTCTGCACAATGAGTTTGCGGATGAGTACAACAAAGACACTGATGCTTCTCAGACGATCAAAGGTTTGATCATTGGTGCCGAGTCCAATGATCCGAATACCAATTCGATCAATATTAGTATGGGATTCAAAGATGTCTCCCATACCGATAAAGTCACAATCGAAGGCGGTAAAGAATTGGTTCTTGTCGGCAATGCCGTCAATGCAATTCCTGAAGGTTCTTTTGGTGATGATGCCAACAAACTGCTGAAGGATTCCACCGACGGCGGCTCCATTGACGTGAATAACGGTACGTTTACGTTCGGCTCTCACGGCGGTGTTACACCGACAGTCGGATGGATTCTTTCCTCCAATATCGGAGAAAACGGAGCTTTGGAAGCCAAGAACGGCGAATTTGCAGATTGGACTATCGCAAACAACGGTAATGTTCACGTTCACTCCAATGCCATTTTGCACACCAACAGCCTGACCGGCAGCGGTTCGACCGTTAATGAAGGAAAAGTCTCTCTGGACGAAAAAGACGGAAGTCTTCCGGTCTTTGATGTCACCGGAAATTTCCTGAATAAGGGCCAGAACTCCGTCTTGGACGCTTCCAAGGTTGACAAGGTAACGGTATCCGGCACACACGCCAATGAAGGCAAAGCCAATTACAACGATATGCTGATTGCCGAGGGCGGCAGCTCCAATAACAGCGGCACGGAAAAAGGCAACATCCTCACCGTTGAAGGGACTCATGCCAACTCCGGTACTTCGATTTGGAACGGTGTCACCGTTGCCGATTCAGGCAAAGGTGAAAACTCCGGCAATTTGGACGTCGGAAGCGTATTTGATGTGATCGGTGAGTTTGTCAACAAGGGCGCCGATGCAGTCTTAGACGCAACCAAGACGGCAGTGACAAAAGTTGCCGGACTGCTGCGCAACGAAGGCACGGCCAATTATGACGACATGACGATTGCCGACGGCGGTAAGTCTGAAAATGTCGGCTTTGAAAAAGGCGACATTCTAACCGTTGCCAACGGAGGTGAGCACAGCAACAGCGGAACTTCCATCTGGAACAACGTTACTGTCGAAACCGGCGCTTCTTCCTCAGTAGAAGCCGGTGGTAAAGAAACTATTAACGACGCATATGTTATTGCGGGCGACCGTGTTAACAAGGGCGAAGTTGATGCCACAGGTGTTGAGAGTACCGAAGTTACGGGTACGCTCGACAATCAGGGAACCTCCAACTACGACGATATGACCGTCGGTGATGGCGGCAAGTCCAACAACAGCGGCTATGAAAAGGGTGACATCCTCATAATCGAGGACGGTGGTGAGCATATCAACTCAGGCACCTCGATCTGGAACAACCAGACCGTACAAGTCGGAGGCTCGGCCACTACCGAAGAAGGAGGCAAAGAAACCATTAATGACAAGTATGTCATTGATGGTGAGAAGACGAATAAAGGTGAAATTGACGCCACCAAGGTCACCGATACCCTTATTTCCGGGACACTCGACAATCAAGGCAAATCTGAATACGACGATATGACAATTCAGGGCGGCGGTACGTCGAATAATTCCGGGTACGAAAAAGGCGACATCCTAACGATTGACCCGGACGGCGAACACAATAACTCCGGCACGTCCATCTGGAACAACGTTGTTGTTGCGGGCGGCGACGTGAACAACACGGGAGATATTGAGACCGGCAAACTCACCATTGATGACGGCCTCGTCAAAATCGACGGCGGCAGCTTGAAAGCAGAAGAAACCGACCTTAACGGCGGAGACCTTGTTATTGGAAACGACAGAGAACCGATCGAGGAAAACCACGTCAAGGCTGAAATCAATCCGAAGAACGACGTGATCGACACGAACATTTACGTGAAGAATAACGGCGACTTGAACTTGGGACCCACAGGCGGTCTTGATTGGGCCGATTCCATCGGATCTCCGACCGTGCCGGGCGGCACACCGAGCCGATTGGTTATTACCAATAACGTGACAACCGGTCCGGGAGGAGGCATTGCCGTAGGCCCCAACGTTTGGACAGATAAAGACAATCATGTCCAGATCGGAAACGGTGATTTGTATTTTGCCACAGACTCTCTGACGGTTATTGACAGTTCTATCCTGACTGACGGTAAGAGCGCATTCAATACCACAAGCGATATTGCGAAAGTGACTGTCGAACCGGGTGCAAACCTTGTTTTAGGCAATATTGAAGAAGTCGGCGACTACACGATTGTCAACGGCTACATTACGGGCGGAAACGAGACTAACGGAATGTGGACCGGCGGCTGGACAGGTGAGAACCTCTATGCCCTGCCCCAAGACGGCAGCGGCATCAATTGGATTCTGACGCTGCACAATGACCCGAGCAAGATTTGGGTGAATGCGACATTAGCTGATGTTCGCACTGTCTATCCTGACATTGCGATCCCCAACATTGCGAACGACGATCTGCTGCAATGCAAGAGCGGTGACGCAGGAGCAGATTTTATTTGCCGAGTTCTGCGAGATAAGGAACTCGATGTTGCCGGTAAGACCAAAGTCATCAACTCTGTAGCAAATATCGCCTTTGCGGGCGGCGCTATGAGCGTTTCCATAAACGACCTCAACACGGCTGCCGACTCCATCGAGGGCAGAGTTTCCATGCGGAACGAAGCCTTTACCGAGTACGGTGTTATGCGCGAATGGGATCGCGGAAACGATCTTTGGGTCGATGTTATCGGAGGTAAGCAGAAGTACAAGAGCCTGAGTGCCACCGGTATTTCTAAAGCCGGATTCGATACAAACGCCTACGGTCTTGTTATGGGCTATGACCGCAAGTTTGCCGGTAAGTCCGTCATCTTAGGCGGCGCTTTCAGTTACAACCACGGTTCACTTGATTCCACCGGCGACGTGCTGAAGACCAAGAACAAGTATGACAGCTTCGGTCTGCACGCTTACGGCGCTTACGCTCCCGTCGATAGAGTCAATCTGATCGGAACTTTGAGCTGGATGCACAACTCCTCTGATATTACACAGTCGATTAATGCAGCTGGATTCAACAAGGCCGATGCTGATGTCAAGACAAATCTGTTTAGTCTCGGCGCTCGAGCCGAAGCCAATCTGCCGGTCGGCAAGGCAAACGTAATTCCTCACGCAGGACTGCGTTATGTGTGGGCCAAGTCCGGCAGCTACGACACCAAGGTGGACGGTAAGAAGGTTTGGGGCAACACACCGGACGCTACCAATACTTTCCAGCTGCCTATCGGTGTTGCGGTTCGAGGCGACATTATGACCGTTTCCGGTTGGAATGTTCGTCCGCAAGCTGATCTGACGTTCATCCCGCAATTCGGGGATACCGAACAGAAGACGAAGCTCAGCAATTTCAACGGTGTCAGCGACAAGCTGTCGGGAGAATTTGCGGGCAAATTCGGCACCAACGTCAATCTTGGCGTTCAGGCCGATAAAGGTCCAGCAACGTTTGGCGTCCGCTACGGATTTACGGGCGGCACTAAAGGCAAAGCAGACCATGCCTTCAAGTTCGAGGCCAGATTCCGCTTCTAAACAAATCTAAAAACTCACGCGGACTCCGAAAGGGGTCCGCACAACCCCGATGAATGAAGGATTCATCGGTGAGCGCTCCAAGTGGGCGCTGACCAATGAATCTCAACCGAAGAGAAAAAAATGAGCAATAGAAAAAAATTACCTTTTAACCTTGGAAAGCAGTTCCGAATGACTTCCGGTTCTTGCCAACCTGAGCAAAGGGTATTCAACTTTATAAATGAGAAGCCAATCGGGGCGGATATGAAGTTCGCGATATCCCTTCCAATTGCCGCTCAAACTATGGTCTCTGAATTGAACCGGAATCTTAACTTCTTTAAGAAGCATGTCAATTGCTTCAGAAAGAAGTTCCATCCTCTTTCCTTGTGCTTCCATTTTTTTAACGTCTTTCAAAAAAAGACTCGAAGCATCGATGCTCAACATTCTTTATCGACTGCCGAGAGCAATTCTTGGAAATTGGAAAACTTCTTTCCTTTTCCTTCCTCCAGCTCATTCATCGCTTCGATGGTTTCTTTGTTTGGGACGTATGTACTAAAGGGAATGTCTCTCTCATTGACCAATTTAGTCAAGGTCATCCGTACCAAGTCGGATATGGAAAGACCCATAGCCGAAAGAATCTCACTTGCTTCAGATTTCAATTCTTTGTCGAGTCGAACCCGGATAAAAGAGTCTGCGGTGCTCATAGAAGCTCCTTTTAAAGAATGCCTACATTGTAGCACTGATAGAAGATTAAGCTCTGCTCTGAGTTCTTTGTACTCTTTACGGAATTCAGGATCTTTCATCCAACCCGCCGAAGTCTCTTTCCAAGATTTCTTTGCAGTTCTTCTGACTTCCATTTTTTCTACCTCTGGCTTTTTCAATATCAAGTGCAGCCGCTTTTATCAAAGCGCCATCGCCGGAGTCTTCCTCTGCGCAAAAATGAAGGTACAAATCGAAGTCCTCTTCGCTTTCAAGAAAATCAGCTGCGTCATAAGGTTTGCAAAGTTTTGTACTCAGCACATCCGGGAAGGAAGAAGGTTTTTCAGCCTTAATACTTTCGCTCGAACAGTAATCAAGATATGCGTCAATGACGCTTTGAAAAGCATCTTGAAGCTCCAAAAGGGAGAGGCCTTCATAAATCAACCCGCAACGGATATCAAGCACTTTGCCCGTAAATCGGCCGTCCGAACTAACTTCCACGGAACCTTCATAACCTTTGTAACTAAGCTTCTCGTTGCTCATAAAAAATCATCCTTATTAGAGCCAAATTTTAATCAAAGCGGCCTGCGTGTAAGGTTAATTATCGGTTTCATCCTTGCCACTCTTTCCCTGTCATCTCAAGCCGATGATTTTGGAGAGTTGGCCAAACGCTGCGCACCGGAGGTATCTGAAGACACGCTGCGCGCATTGGTCAGAACGGAGTCAAGTTTTAATCCGTATGCCATAGGCATTGTCGGCGGAGGCTCCCGGCAGCCGAAAGCATTCCATGAGGCAATG
>ERZ860076.1362-NODE-1362-length-12298-cov-3.598709_pt1 | contig 12298 bp, 7 predicted proteins | sample MGYA00509982_ERZ860076 | MGnify/ENA primary metagenome ERZ860076 (study PRJEB30046, sample SAMN00715193) | human gut metagenome | study: EMG produced TPA metagenomics assembly of the A metagenome-wide association study of gut microbiota in type 2... | reverse complement strand
GGTGCCGCTGGCAGTGAGGACGGAGCCGTCGGGAGCGGTGACGGAAACGTTGACCCAGACCTCGTCATCGGTATAACGGTTCAGATTGGTATGTATGCGCAGACGAACCGTGCCGTCTTTATGGAACTGATCCACCCGAACGTCCTGAATACGGGCTTTTTCGATGCTGATGATGGAAATGTTCCGCCAGATGCCGGCGTCAGGCAGACGGGGACCCCAGTCCCAGCCGAACATGCAGTGGGCTTTGCGGATGTTAGGGAAGCCCACCATGGCATCAGAGCTGCCGTCTGCCACGGACTTTGCGTATGCTTCCTTAATATACTTAGTAGGAGAGCGGAAGGAGACGGTGATGGTGTTCTCTCCGGGATGGAGAACGGACTTAACGTCGAACTCCCAGATTCTGTGCATATTGCAGGCCTCACCGACGATCTGACCGTTGATATGGACGGCGGCGATGGTGTCCAGTCCCTCTGCCCGGAGCAAAACCTTGTCCCCGGCGAGAAGGGCATCGTCCACCTGGAAGCTGCGGAAATAGACAAAATCGTTGTCCATCAGCTTTAGGGCTTCCATTTCGTTGTCCCGGTAGAATGGATCGGGAATCCGCTCCGCGGCGAGCAGGTCATGGTAAACCGAGCCGGGGACGGTGGCGGGGACAGCAGCAAAGGGGGTGCCCGGAATGTCCAGCGTCCATGCGCCGTTAAGGGTGCGTGTTTTCATAGGCAATACCTCCGAATACGTTTTCAAAATCGACTTATTTACAAAATACACTATAGGACAATTATTCGTCAAAGTCAATAGCTTAATGGTGAAAATTGGACTCAGATTAAGCATATTTCATAGTTCATCGGCGGATTGCACAAAAATTCTTGAATTTCAGAAACCATCTTGACAAGAAAATAAAATGGTGTTAATATAGCTATACGAAAACGTTTCAGATGTGTGGCCGATTGTTCAAAATGCACATGTCCTTGCATTCGCAGACAAATTCAGGCCCCGGAGGCCATTATGGTGACGATAAAGATGATTGCAAAGGAGTGCGGTTTCTCCATTGCCACTGTCAGTAAGGCGCTGAACGGCGCGCCGGATATCAGCGCAGAGACAAAAGAGACTATCCGCAAAGTGGCTTCCCAAATGGGTTATACACCAAATTCTGCCGCACGGATGCTGAAAACCAGCCGCTCGTATAATTTTGGCGTTCTTTTTGAGGATCAGGCCAACAAGGGGTTGACGCACAGCTTCTTCTCCCACATTCTCAACAGCTTTAAGCATCGCGCTGAGGAACTGGGCTATGACATTTCCTTCATCAGTGACCACATGGGCGGTCAGGAAATCAGCTATGTGGATCACGCCCGTTACCGTAACTGTGACGGAGTGGTCATCGCCTCCGTGGATTATACGGAGCACGCCGTGGTGGATCTGGCGAACAGCGGCATCCCCGTTGTGACGATTGACTGTGTGTTTGAAAATTGCGGCAGTGTCCTGTCCGATAACGTGGGCGGGATGACGGAACTGGTGAAATATGCGTATAGTATGGGACACCGGAAGATTGCGTTCGCCTATGGAGAAGATACGCCGGTGACGCGCCGCAGAATCTCCGGCTTCTGCAGAGCCTGCAAGGAACTGGGGCTTTCCTTGCCGGACGAATATTTGGTTCAGAGCATGTATCTGGATCCGGAATCCTCGGCGGCGGCAACCCGGAAGCTGATGGAGCTTCCCGATCCGCCAACGTGCATCCTCTATCCCGACGACATCGCCCACCTTGGGGGCAAAAACGAGCTTGAGAAAATGGGCCTGTCCGTCCCGGACGATGTCAGCATCGTCGGGTATGACGGCATTGATTTCTGTCAGATGCTCCGCCCGAAGCTGACCACCATGCGGCAGGATGCCGAGCGGATGGGAGAGCTGGCAGCCGAGGAGCTGGCAAGAGCAGTGGAAGAGGGAAGATCCTACATCCCGGGACGCCATGTGGTTGGCGGGACCCTGCTCCCGGGCGAAACGGTGAAAAAGCTGACACCGTGATTTCATCCGGCAAAAAGGGATATCCCTTTTTGTGTCTTTCCTTTCAGGAAAGACATGATAAACCATTGTAGTTAATGGCCTTCCCCAAGAAGGTCAATAACAAAAATTAAAGGAGGAAAAACAATGAAAAAACTGATTGCCATGCTTCTGGTTCTGACGATGGTTCTGTCCTTCGCCGCCTGTGCCAAGCAGGACACTGCCACTCCCACTGTCGCTGACGTCGCCATCACCACTGCGGCTGCTGACCCCACCCCCGCGCCTGAAACCGAAGCAGCCGGCAATACCACCGACCTGCCTCGTGACGAGACCCTGTACTTTGCTGGTCAGCAGTGGGGTACCGTCAACTCCTGGAACATCATCGGAACCAACCAGAATAACGCCATGGCCATCGCCGCTGGTGCCGGCTACCGTACCACCATGTTCGAGACCCTGTACATGTGGAACGTAATGACCGGCGAGCTGATCGGTCTGTTGGCCGACGGCGACTACACCTGGAACGACAACATGACTGAGCTTTCTGTCAATCTGAAGGAAGCCGCCCACTGGTCTGACGGCACGCCTGTCACCGCCGCCGACGTTGTCCGCACCTGGGAAATCAGCGTTGAGATCGGCAACGGCACCGGTTCTTCCTACGGCGCTTTCATCGACAGCATCGAGGCTACCGGTGACAAGAGCCTGGTCATCCACTGCAAGCTTGATGCCAGCGGCGCGCCTGTCAACCCCCTGAAGGTTCTGGACTTCCTGGAACTGGCTCCCATTGCGCAGGCTGCCTGGATCGACAAGGTCGTTGAGCGCTGCAACGGCGACGCCACCGCTATCCTGAACGACCCCGGTGATGATGTCGTTTGGTCCGGCCCCTACACCAAGTACTACTCCGACGATCAGAAGGTCGTTCTGATCCGTGACGACAACTACTGGGGTCAGGACGCCTCCATGTGGGGTAAGCTCCCTGTTCCCAAGTACCTGGCTCACGTTATCTACGCTGATAACGCCGCTGGTGAAGTCGCTCTGAAGGCTGGCGAGGTTGACGTTTGCCAGCAGTTCATCGGCAACATTCAGAATCTGTGGCTGGAAGACGGCCTGCCCATCTCCACCTTCTATGACGAAGCTCCCTATGGTGTCTGCCTGACCATGCCTACCGCATGGTACAACATGAACCTCCCCGTTATCGCTGAGAATACCGCCCTTCGTAAGGCCATTGCCATGGCTGTTGACTACGATACCATCATCGCCAACGCCATGACCAATCAGTCCCCCAGCTTCTCCGATGTTCCCCGCTCCCTGATGAACCCCACCGACGGTGAGCAGGCTCTGTACGATCACGACGCCGTTGCCGATCTGCAGTGGGCAGGCAATGACATCGAAGGCGCCAAGGCTCTGCTGGACGAAGCCGGTATCGTGGACAGCGACGGCGACGGATGGCGTGAGTGGAACGGTGAGAAGATCTCCCTGAACGCTGTTTGCCCCAACGGCTGGACTGACTGGCAGGCCTCCATGGAAGTGGTTGCCGCTGCCGGTAAGAACATTGGCGTTGAGATCACCACTCTGTATCCCGAGTACTCCATCTATCAGACCGTGTTTGTCGATCCCGACCAGACTGAGTACGCCATCTTCATGTGGTCTCCCGATGCTTCCACTCCCTCCAATCCCTGGGGCCGTGTGAACCAGTTTATGGGCAAGGACTATGTGGGTATTGCCAACAACTGGTCCGGCAACTGGGGCCAGTACGTCAATGACGAGGCTGAGGCTCTCATCAAGAAGATCCCCACCACCACTGACACTGCTGAGCTGAAGGATCTGTACACCAAGCTGACCGAGATCTACCTGACCGAGGTTCCCAGCTTCTCCCTGATGTATCGTCCTTCCGTGTTCCACTGCGTCAACGAGTCTGTCTGGACCAACTTCCCCGCCGGCGATGACGGCCGGAACATTCCCCCTGCTGACTGCACCGATGGCTACGGTATTGCCGCGCTGTACGAGCTCGAGCTGGTCGGCTAACAGTTAATTCGAAGCGGCCATGCTCCTTCATGGAGCATGGCCCTTCCCGTTTTTATGCTAAAGGGGGAAAAGTAGCATGAAAGGCTACCGTAAATATTTTGGAAAAAAAATAATCTGGTTTCTTATTACTTTTGTCGTTGCAGTATTCCTCAATTTCTTTCTGCCCCGGCTGATGCCTGCCGACCCTGTCGCGGCCATCACCGGTAAAATGGCGAACGGTATGTCCGACGCCTCTGCCGTGCAGGAAATTTACGAGCGTTATGCAGAACAGTTCGGTACGAATAAGCCTATGGCGGAGCAGTTTCTGATCTTCTGCAAGAACGCCATCCACGGCGACTTTGGGCTTTCCTTCAGCCAGTATCCCAGATCCGTCAGCAACATTATTTCCAGCGCCATCATGTGGACGATCTGCCTGCAGTTGCCCGCGATCCTGGTTGGCTGGCTGCTTGGCAACCTGCTTGGCGCCCTGGCGGCGTACATCCGCAAGGGATTTGACAAGGTTCTGCTCCCGACCTTCCTGTTTTTGGGCAACGTCCCGGCTTTCGGTATGGCAGTGATTCTTCTTGTTCTCTTCGCCGTGAAACTGAAATGGGCTCCCATTTCCGGCGGCTATGGTTTTGATATGATTCCCAATTTCAGCTGGAGGTTTATTTCCTCTGTGATTTCTCACTACCAGCTGCCCTTCTGGAGCATTGTCCTGGTTTCCATCGGCGGTCAGGCCGTGGGTATGCGCTCCATGTCTATCTATGAACTTAATGCCGACTATGTCAAGTATGCCCGGTTCCTTGGCATCAAGGATCGCAAGATCGTCGGTTATGTTTTCCGCAACGCCATGCTGCCCCAGGTCACCGGCCTGGCGCTGTCCATCGGCACCATGATCGGCGGTGCTCTGGTCGCTGAGATCATCTTCTCCTATCCCGGTCTCGGCAGCACCATGTACAGCGCCGTGACCGCGGCGGATTATCCCTTGATTTCTGCTACTACTCTGATTATCACCATCATGGTTCTGATAGTGACGTTCCTGCTGGACATCATCTACGGCTTTATCGATCCCAGAGTCAAAGCCGCCCAGTTTGACAGCTAAGGGAGGAATTAAAAATGAAGAATACACTGCGCCAGATTTTTCATTCCCCCAAATTTGTGGTTGGTTTTGGCATTTTTGTGTTTATCCTTCTGATCATGCTGATCTATCCCATGTTCAATCCCGGAAACCCTCTGGAAATGATTGGCGTTGGCACCTTCGCATCTCCCGGTACTTACGTTTCCCTGTATGACGCCGTGGGCACCGGCACCGAGACGCTGCGCCTTTCCGACGCGGACGATAACCGAATCGCGAAGGCTCTGTCCGCTGAGGACAGGGTTGCCATGGTGGAGTGGTTCACCGCTATGGGCATCGACGTGTCCGGACTGGACATTAACGACACCGACGCGTTGGTGGATTTGTGGAACGACAATTACGAGGTTACCGCCAAGCCTGCCGGCATGACCATGGCAAAGCGGAACTATTACAAGCGCCTGAATAACGCTCTGCTGGAGCTGCGCTCCGCTGACGTGCGGATTATCGCCGATGAGAATGATGAGGGCGATCTGGAAAAGGTGAATTCCATCAGCAAAACCGACTATGTCAACATCCGTGCCGTTGCCAACGTCAAGACTCTGCCGCTGGGCACCGACAACTTCGGCCGCGACGTCCTTAAAGAGCTGGTGTCCGCCTGCGGCACCTCCATCAGAATCGGCCTGATCGCCGGTGCCGTTGCCACAATCATTGGCCTGACCCTGGGCCTGCTGGCCGGTTACTTAGGCGGCTTTGCGGACGATCTGATTATGTTCATCACCAACATTTTCACCGTTATCCCCAGCTTCATCCTGCTGATTTTGATTTCCTATTCCATCGGTCAGGAACAGCGCGGCGCGGCGGTGGTCGCGTTGGTTATCGGCTTGACAAGCTGGACCTGGACCGCTCGTTCCGTCCGTTCTCAGGTCATCAGCCTGCGCAACCGTGACCACGTCAACCTGAGCAAGCTCTCCGGACACAGTCTGGTTCGCATCGTGCTGACGGATATCCTGCCCTACATTGCTTCCTATGTCGTCATGGCTTTCATTCTTCAGGTTTCCTCCGGCATCCTCAGCGAAGCACAGCTGTCACTGCTGGGTCTTGGCCCCAAGACCACCGAGGTGCCTACGCTGGGTCTGATGATGAACTGGGCCATGCTGTATTCCGCGCATACCAACGGTTCCTGGTGGGCTTACTTCCCTGTGATTCTGACCATCACCCTCATCTCTTTCTCTTTGAATCTGATGAACACGGGTCTCGACCAGGTATTCAATCCCACCCTGAGAGACTAAGGAGGACGACGCAATGGGTAAAGTAATGCTGGAGGTCAGAAACCTCAAAACCAAATATGTGACCCGCTTCCACGAGGATGTTTACGCCGTGGACGGCGTCTCCTTCAAAATCGAGGAAGGCAAGTCCCTGGGCATCGCGGGCGAGTCCGGCTGCGGAAAATCCACGCTGGCGCTTTCTATGATGGGCTACTATTTCCCGCCTCTGCACTATATGAGCGGCGATATCGTCATCGACGGCAGAAATATCTCCGGCATGAAGCCGGATGATGTCCGTAAGAGCATCCTCGGCACGGAAATTGCCTACATTCCCCAAGCTGCCATGAACGCCCTGAACCCAACCCAGAGAATCATCCGCTTCATCGGGGACGTGGTGCGGGCACATGACCCCAAGAAAGACAAGAAGCTGATCCGGGAGTTGGCGGAAGCACGGTTTGCGGAACTGGGTCTGCCGCCCGAGGTGCTGGATAAACACGCGGTGGAGCTGTCCGGCGGTATGAAGCAGCGTACCGTCATCGCTGTGTCTACCATTCTGAACCCCAAGGTTCTGATTGCCGACGAACCTTCCTCCGCGCTGGACGTGACCTCTCAGAAGATGGTTATCAAGATGATGCGGGAGCTGATGGAAAAGGGCTATATCAAGTCCATGCTGTTCATCACCCACGAGCTGCCTCTGCTCTACAATGTGACCGATGACATCATGGTCATGTACGCCGGACAGATTGTGGAAAAGGGCACTGCGGAAGAAATGGTGTTCGATCCCGTGCATCCGTACTCCCACGGCTTGATGAGCTCCATTCTGGTTCCCGAGGAGGGCACGCGCGGACACAAGCTGACTGCGATTCCCGGTACGCCGCCCAACCTGAAAAAACCGCCTCAGGGCTGTCGTTTTGCCGAGCGGTGCAAGTACGCCCGGCCTGAGTGCCGCTACAGCGCCATCCCCGAAAAGGATCTCGGCGACGGACGTATGTACCGTTGCCTGCTGGGTCAGGACGAATTGAAGGAGGTGTACAGCCATGAGTGATTGCGTTCCGAAAACGAAGGATTTCACCAACGCACCGCTTTGCCTGTCCGGCCACGGGGTAACCAAGGTATTCGGACTTGGCGAAAAGAAAACCGTGGCTGTTGACCATGTGGACTTTGACTTTCACGAGGGCGAGTTCGTCTCCATCGTCGGTGAGTCCGGCTCCGGTAAGACCACCCTGTCCAAAATGCTGCTGGGTCTGCTGAATCAGACGGAAGGGGAGATCCTGTTCCAGGGCAAGCCCCGGGACGTTTCCTCCCACAGAAAGAAAAAGGAATACTGGAGAGGCATTCAGGCCATTTTCCAGGATCCCTTCTCTTCCTTCAATACCTTCAATAAAATTGACACCGTGCTTCTCGACTGCATTAACATGCGCGGCGGCAAGCATCTCCCCAAGGAGAAGAAGATCGAAATGATGACCGAAGCCTGCTCCTTTGTAAACCTGAAGTTCGCGGAGCTGACCAATAAGTATCCCTTCGAGCTCTCCGGCGGCCAGATGCAGCGTCTGATGATCGCCCGTATTTTCCTGCTCAAGCCCAAGATTTTGCTGGCGGACGAGCCGACCTCCATGGTTGACGCCTGCTCCCGCGCCACCATTCTGGATATGCTGCTACAGCTGCGCGATGAGATCGGCATGACCGTTATCTTCATCACCCACGATATTGGCCTGGCGTATTACATTTCCGATACCGTTTATATCATGGAGCATGGCAGGTTTGTGGAATTCGGCAAGGCGGACGAGGTCATCCTCAATCCCAAGGCCGCGTATACCAAGCGCCTGATCAGCGACGTTCCCAAGATTCATGAGGAATGGGATCTGAGCACGGTAGAACTGAAATAGTATCAGCCATTACCGCAGCATTGCGGAAATCTTAGCCCTCATACTGAACTCCAATTAAAATCTTTAGAAAAGATTTTAATTGCCCGAAGGGCAAGGAGTTCATATGAGACTTGTTTTGTGATTTCTTTCCTTATAAATCACAAAACTGGCAGCGCCATCAGGCGATGCCTTCCTGATTAAAATCAAAGATTTTAATCAGGAAATAGTATCAATGCTGCGGTAAGCTCGTATAAGGAGTATGTATTATGGAAATTAAAGCACTGGTTTCCCAAATGACTCTGGAAGAGAAGGCCGGCCTGTGCTCCGGTCTGGATTTTTGGCATACCAAATCCGTCGAGCGTCTGGGAGTTCCCTCCGTGATGGTCAGCGACGGCCCGCATGGTTTGCGCAAGCAGGATGACAAAGGGGATCACCTGGGCATCAATGACAGCATCAAGGCTGTGTGTATGCCGGCAGCCTCCGCCACGGCAGCGTCCTTCGACCGGGATCTGATCCGTAAAATGGGCGAAGCCATCGGCGACAGCTGCCAGCATGAAAAGCTCAGCGTGGTTCTGGGCCCGGCTGTCAATATCAAGCGTTCCCCTCTGTGCGGAAGAAATTTTGAGTATTTTTCTGAGGATCCCTATCTGGCGGGTGAAATGTCTGCCGCCTATATTAACGGTGTGCAGAGCCGCAATGTGGGCACCTCCATCAAGCACTTTGCCGCCAACAATCAGGAGCACCGCCGCATGAGCTCCAGCTCCAACGCCGATGAGCGGACGCTGCGGGAAATCTATTTCCCCGCCTTTGAAACATCCGTGAAAAAGGCGCAGCCGTGGACGGTGATGTGCTCCTACAACCGGATCAACGGCGTCTATGCCTCGGAGAATCCCTGGCTGCTGACAGATGTGCTTCGGAAGGAATGGGGATTTGAGGGTTATGTGATGTCCGACTGGGGCGCGGTTTCCAACCGTGTTGCCGGCGTTGCCGCCGGGCTGGATCTGGAAATGCCTTCTTCCGGCGGTATCAATGATGCCCGGATCGTGGAAGCGGTTCGTAGCGGCAAGCTGGACGAAAAGCTGGTGGATCAGGCGGTGGAGCGGATTCTCACCATCAACTTCCGCTACCTGGAAAACGCGAAACCCGAAACTCCCTGGGATATGGAAGCCCAGCACCTTCTGAGTGCAGACATTGCTGCAGACTGTATGGTTCTGCTGAAGAATGAGGGAATTCTGCCCCTGAGTCAGGACGAGGAGGCGGCATTTATTGGCGAGTTTGCGGCAAAGCCCCGGTTCCAGGGCGGCGGCAGCTCCCATATCAACTGCTTCAAGACCACCTCCGCGCTGGAAGCGGCGGAGGGAAAAAAGGTGACCTATGCTCGGGGCTACAGCGTTGCGGAGGACGCGGCGACCGATGAAATGATTGCCGAAGCGGTTGCCGCAGCGAAGAAAGCCAAGGTTGCCGTTGTGTTCGCGGGCTTGCCGGATGCTTATGAATCCGAGGGCTATGACCGCAGCCATATGCGTATGCCCGACTGCCAGAACAGACTGATTGAGGCTGTCGCGGAAGTGAACCCCAACACCGTGGTGGTACTCCACAACGGCTCTCCTGTAGAGATGCCCTGGATCGGCAAGGTCAAGGCGGTTCTGGAAGGCTATCTGGGCGGTCAGGCGGTTGGCCTGGCGACGGTTCGCGTGCTCTATGGCGAAGTGAATCCCTCCGGTCATCTGCCGGAGACCTTCCCTGTCAAGCTGTCCGATAACCCCTCCTACCTTTTCTACGGCGGCGAGGGCAACGAGGCGGACTACCGCGAGGGCGTGTTCGTGGGCTACCGCTATTATGATAAGAAGGAAATGGATGTTCTGTTCCCCTTCGGTCACGGCCTGAGCTACACCACCTTTGCCTACTCGAATCTGCGCCTGAACGCGTCGGAGATCACCGACCGGGATACCCTTACCGCCACGGTTACCGTGATGAATACCGGCAGCCGCTTCGGCAAAACCGTTGTCCAGCTCTACGTAGGTGAGAAGCACAGCGAGGTGCTCCGCCCGGTGCGGGAGCTGAAGGGCTTTGATAAGGTTGCTCTCCAGCCCGGGGAAAGCAAGGATGTGACCTTCACACTGGACAAGCGCGCCTTCGCCTACTGGAACGCCCAGATTCACGACTGGCACGTCAAGACAGGCGAGTTTACGATTGAAGTGGGGCAGTCCTCCCGGCACATCGACGTGAGTGCTGCCGTGAATGTTACCTCCACTGTGAGGGTCAAAAAGCACTACACCATGGACACCATTTTCATGGATCTGATGGCAGACCCCAGCGCAGCTGCCGTGATGGCGCCCATGCTGGAGGTCATTAAAAAGACGTTTTCCCCGGACAACGCCGAGAACACAGAGGCGGCAAAGGAAGCCATTTCCGACGAGATGAACATGGCGATGATGCAGTATATGCCCCTTCGCGGCGCCCTGAGCTTCGGCGGCGGAATGGTGTCCCAGGAGATGCTGGATCGTCTTCTGGATCAGCTGAACAGTCTTTAATTTCATTTGGGAGGGCCTGTGTAAGGCCCTCCGGCAATCATCATCTTCCATCTGGAGGACTTTCGTCATGCAATATGGTTTTTTTGACGATAAAAGAAAAGAGTATGTAATTGAAACCCCGGCAACTCCCATGCCCTGGATCAACTATCTGGGCAGCCAGGAGTTTTTCTCCCTCATCAGCAATACCGCTGGCGGCTACTGCTTCTACCGTGACGCGAAGCTTCAGCGCATCCTGCGCTACCGCTACAATAATGTCCCGGCAGATGTGGGCGGACGGTTTTTCTACATCAAAGAGGAAGATAAAGCGCCCTGGAGCCCCACCTTCCATCCCGTGGATCGGTCGCTGGACAGTTACCGCTGCCGTCATGGTATGGGCTACACCGTTTTTGAGACGGAGAAGGACGGCCTTTACGCGGAGCTGACTTTTCTCGTACCCATCGGGGAAAATTGCGAGGTGCAGCGCGTCCGCCTGACCAACCGCTCAGCGGAAACCAAGCGCTTCCGCTTCACCGCTGCCGTAGAGTGGTGCCTGTGGAACACGGTGGATGACGCCACCAATTTCCAGCGGAACCTGAACATCGGCGAGCTGGAAGTGGAAGGCAGCGCAATTTATCACAAAACCGAATACCGGGAGCGGCGGAATCACTATGCCTATTACGGCGTGAATGCCCCCATTGCGGGCTACGACACCGACCGGGATCATTTTTTGGGAACCTTTGGGACTTTTGCAAGACCTCAGGCTATTCTGAGTGGAAAGACCGGCGATTTTGTCGCCCACGGCGGCGCGCTTATGGCGGGACTGGCGCTGGATGTAACCCTTGCACCCGGCGAAGAAAGGGGATTTGTGTTTGTCCTCGGCTATGGCAAAAATCCCAGAGACCGGAAATTCCTGACTCCCGGCGTCATCCGCAAGGATGCCGCCTACCGGGTGCTGAAAAAGTTCTCCACGGATACATCCGTTGAGAATGCCCTGACGGAACTGGCGGAATATTGGGACAAGCTGCTGGGCGTCTACACCCTGGAAAGCGGCGACGAGAAGCTCAACCGTATGGTGAACATCTGGCACCAGTACCAGTGCATGGTCACCTTTAATATGAGCCGCAGTGCCAGCTACTTTGAGTCCGGTACCGGACGGGGCATGGGGTTCCGGGACAGCTGCCAGGATTTGCTGGGTTTTGTCCACATGGCGCCGGAGCGTGCCCGGGAACGCATCATCGACATTGCCTCCATCCAGTGGGCGGACGGCTCCACCTATCATCAGTACCAGCCTCTGACAAAACGGGGCAATAACGATGTGGGCAGCGGCTTCAATGATGACCCGCTGTGGCTGGTTGCCTGTACTTACGCTTATATCAGCGAGACGGGGGACTTTTCCATTCTGGAGCATCCCACGCCCTTTGACAATGTCCCCGGCAGCGAAGCGCCCTTGATGGAGCATCTGCGCAGGAGCGTCCGCTACACCATGAACCATAAAGGACCCCACGGCCTTCCCCTGATTGGCAGAGCCGACTGGAACGACTGCCTGAACCTGAACTGCTTCTCGGAAGAACCCGGCGAGAG
>ERZ860076.1345-NODE-1345-length-12421-cov-12.158095_pt1 | contig 12421 bp, 6 predicted proteins | sample MGYA00509982_ERZ860076 | MGnify/ENA primary metagenome ERZ860076 (study PRJEB30046, sample SAMN00715193) | human gut metagenome | study: EMG produced TPA metagenomics assembly of the A metagenome-wide association study of gut microbiota in type 2... | reverse complement strand
ATATGATAGCCAGAATCAACGAGCTTCTGCAAGAAGTAGAAGCACTGAAAGCCGCTAATGCCGAGGAACTGGAAGCACTGCGAATCAAATACCTCAGCAAGAAAGGAGCCATTAACGAACTGATGGCAGACTTCCGCAACGTGCCTGCCGACCAGAAGAAAGAAGTAGGCATGCGCCTGAATGAACTCAAGAACAAGGCACAGGAAAAGATTGCCGCTCTGAAAGAACAATTCGAGAGCCGGGACAACGGTTGCGAAGACCTTGACCTTACCCGTTCGGCCTATCCCGTGAAATTAGGGACACGCCATCCGCTCAGCATCGTAAAGAACGAAATCATCGATATATTTGCCCGTATGGGATTCAACATCGCCGACGGTCCTGAAGTGGAAGACGACTGGCATGTATTTTCCGCCATGAACTTTGCCGAAGACCATCCGGCACGCGACATGCAGGATACTTTCTTCATTGAAAACAATGCCGAGAATGTATCGCACAATATCATACTGCGCACACATACATCCAGCGTGCAAAGCCGTGTCATGGAGAATACACAACCGCCCATCCGCATTATCTGTCCGGGACGCGTATACCGTAACGAAGCTATCAGCTATCGTGCACATGCTTTCTTCCACCAGGTAGAAGCGTTGTTTATAGACCGTAATGTATCGTTCACCGACTTGAAACAAGCTCTGTTGCTCTTTGCACAGGAAATGTTCGGCAAGGACACCAAGATACGCCTTCGTCCTTCCTACTTCCCGTTTACGGAACCAAGCGCCGAAATGGACATCAGCTGTAATATCTGCGGCGGCAAAGGCTGTCCTTTCTGTAAAGGAACCGGTTGGGTCGAAATCTTAGGTTGCGGTATGGTAGACCCCAATGTACTGGAACTGAACGGTATTGACAGCAAGATATACAGCGGCTACGCTTTAGGTATGGGCATAGAACGTATTGCCAATCTGAAATATCGCGTAAACGACCTGCGCCTGTTCTCGGAAAACGATACGCGCTTCCTGAAAGAATTTGAAGCAGCTTATTAATATAGAAATCCTGATATTTCTATATTGGGCATAAAATTGGGATGTGCCAGAACCCAAAGGCACTCACCATTTATTTTTAGGCACGGATTGCACGGAGAAACACGGATTAAATTAAAAAAAGGACCGTGAAGTCCGTATAATCCGTGCCTAAAAGAAATTATCAGGCGTATTTTTACTCCCGATTATTTGCAACTAACGGTTTTTAATACAGCCTGATTATCAATCCTATTAAATCTCCACCCAATGAAAGATAGGCTCGTAACTCCCGGCTATTGCTTTATCCTCGCTGCCAACTTCCTACTGTACTTCGGCTTTTGGCTATTGATACCCGTATTGCCATTCTATCTATCCGAAGTATTCAATGCAGGAAACTCCACTATCGGCATCATTCTTTCCTGCTATACGGTAGCTGCCTTATGCATCCGTCCGTTCTCCGGATATTTTCTGGACAGTTTTGCCCGCAAACCGTTATATCTGTTAGCTTATTTCATCTTCATGACCATGTTTGCCGGATACATCATTGCCGGGTCACTCACTTTATTTATCCTGTTCCGCATCATACACGGCGTATCATTCGGCATGGTGACCGTGGGCGGCAATACGGTAGTCATCGACATCATGCCCTCATCAAGACGCGGAGAAGGTCTCGGATATTACGGACTCTCCAACAACATAGCCATGGCAGTAGGGCCGATGTCCGGTTTGTTCCTGCACGATGCCGGTATGAGTTATACCACCATATTCTGTTGCTCGCTGGGTTCCTGCATTGCAGGGTTCATCTGTGCTTCCTTAGTGAAAACCCCATATAAGCCGCCTGTCAGACGCGAACCGGTTTCGCTCGACCGCTTTATTCTGCTGAAAGGCATTCCTGCAGGTGTCAGCCTGCTCTTATTATCCATTCCTTACGGAATGACTACCAACTACGTAGCCATGTATGCCAAAGAAATCGGTATCCATGCAACTACCGGCTTTTTCTTTACTTTCATGGCGGTGGGCATGGCTATCTCGCGCATCTTTTCCGGCAGGATTGTAGACAGAGGGAAAATAACGCAGGTAATTTCGGCAGGGTTGTACATCGTGGTATTCAGTTTCTTCCTGCTCTCGGCATGCGTCTACATCATCGAGTGGAACAGCATGGCATGCAACATCGTGTTCTTTGCAGTGGCATTGCTGCTTGGCATAGGCTTCGGCATCATGTTTCCGGCCTACAACACACTGTTCGTAAACCTTGCCCCCAACAGTCAACGGGGCACGGCCACTTCCACCTACCTCACTTCGTGGGATGTGGGAATAGGCATCGGCATGCTGACAGGCGGATACATTGCAGAAGTCAGCACTTTCGACAAAGCCTATCTTTTCGGAGCCTGCCTGACAATTGTTTCCATGCTCTATTTCAACATTAAGGTAACTCCTCATTATCATAAAAACAAATTACGATGAGAAAGAAAGAACGTTATGAAAAGATACTCGCCTGGTTCAGGGAAAACCGCCCCATAGCGGAGACCGAGCTGCATTATAACAACCCATACGAACTGTTGATTGCGGTAATTCTTTCCGCCCAATGCACAGACAAGCGGGTGAATATGATAACTCCCGCCCTCTACCGGGACTTCCCCACTCCCGAAGCGCTTGCAGCCACTACTCCGGAAGTAGTATACGAATACATACGCAGCGTATCTTACCCGAACAACAAGGCCAAGCATCTTGTAGGCATGGCTCAAATGCTGGTGAAAGACTTCAACAGCCAAGTCCCCGACACACTGGAAAAGCTCGTGAAACTTCCCGGTGTGGGACGCAAAACGGCAAATGTAATCCAGTCGGTCGTCTTCAACAAAGCCGCCATGGCGGTAGATACCCACGTTTTCCGCGTCAGCCACCGTTTGGGACTGGTATCCGACAAATGCACCACTCCGTTCAGCGTAGAGAAGGAATTGGTTAAATACATTCCGGAAGCAGAGATTCCCATTGCCCACCATTGGCTCATCCTGCACGGACGGTATGTATGTCAGGCACGTACCCCTCAATGTGACAACTGCGGTTTGCAATTGATGTGCAAATATTACTGCCGGAAGTATAAAGTTAGTAAAGAGAGTAACGATGGAGAAGAATAAACAATAATTTAATAGCGGGAAAAAGAAATAAATACTAACTTTGCCGTCACAAAAAGAAAACGGTAACACTTTTAAATAAAAATAGAGTATTATGACAATTGATCAATTTAACTTTGCCGGAAAAAAGGCATTCGTTCGCGTGGACTTCAACGTGCCTCTGGACGAAAACTTCAACATTACAGACGATACCCGTATGCGTGCCGCTCTTCCTACATTGAAGAAGATTTTGGCTGACGGTGGCAGTATTATCATCGGTTCTCACCTCGGTCGTCCGAAAGGTGCAACCGACAAGTTCTCTTTGAAGCACATCCTGAAACATTTGTCAGAACTGCTGGGTGTTGAGGTACAGTTCGCCAACGACTGCATGGGCGAAGAAGCTGCCGTTAAGGCTGCCGCTCTGCAACCGGGTGAAGTGCTGTTGCTCGAAAACCTTCGTTTCTATGCTGAAGAAGAAGGCAAACCGCGCGGTTTGGCCGAAGATGCGACAGACGAAGAAAAGAAAGCTGCCAAAGCTGCCGTTAAGGAAAGCCAGAAAGAGTTTACCAAGAAACTTGCTTCTTACGCTGACTGCTACGTAAACGACGCATTCGGTACCGCTCACCGTGCACACGCTTCTACGGCATTGATCGCCAAATACTTCGACAAAGACAACAAGATGTTCGGCTACCTGATGGAGAAAGAAGTGAAAGCCGTAGACAAGGTGTTGAATGACATCCAACGTCCGTTCACTGCTATCATGGGCGGTTCCAAAGTATCTTCCAAGATTGAAATCATCGAAAACCTACTGAACAAAGTGGATAATCTGATTATCACCGGCGGTATGACTTATACCTTCACCAAAGCTCAAGGCGGTAAAATCGGTCTTTCCATCTGCGAAGACGACAAGCTGGATCTGGCTCTCGAACTGTTGAAGAAGGCAAAAGAAAAAGGCGTAAACCTCGTATTGGCTGTAGATGCCAAGATTGCCGACTCTTTCTCTAACGACGCCAACACTCAGTTCTGTAAAGTAAACGAAATACCTGACGGTTGGGAAGGTCTGGATATAGGTCCTGAGACAGAAAAGATTTTTGCCGAAGTTATCAAGAACTCCAAGACTATCCTTTGGAACGGTCCTACGGGCGTATTCGAGTTCGACAACTTCACTCACGGTTCACGCTCTGTAGGTGAAGCTATCGTAGAGGCAACCAAGAACGGTGCGTTCTCACTCGTAGGCGGTGGCGACTCTGTAGCTTGCGTCAACAAGTTCGGTCTGGCAAACGGCGTTTCTTACGTTTCTACCGGTGGCGGTGCATTGCTCGAGGCAATCGAAGGAAAAGTTCTTCCGGGTATCGCTGCTATCAACGAATAACAAGAACCTCATTCATACAAAAGGCAGCTCTTTGAAAAAAGGGTTGCTTTTTTTTTAATTATATATCCGACACATGAAACGAATTCTACTATCCTGTCTTCTTCTCCTCTCCATACATACATTAAAAGCCCAGGATACGCGTCTGAACAATGTAGTGAATACACTGAAAGAACGCATCACCCTGGCAGGGTATGCCCAAGTGGGATATACCTATGATGACGCCGGCGAAAAGGCCAGCAATACCTTCGACCTCAAACGCGCCATATTCATGGCACGCGGCAAGATTACCGACAAATGGTCGTGCTACTTCATGTACAGCTTCGCCAATACCGGAAAGATACTGGAAGCTTATACGGAATACAGGTTCCTGCCCCAACTCACTGCCCGCATCGGACAGTTCAAAACAATGTACACCATTGAGAATCCGATGTCTCCCTGTTTTGTCGAACTGATAAACTGTTATTCACAGGCGGTCAACTATCTGGCAGGCATCAACGGCAGCGACCCACTCTACGGCTCGAACAGCGGCCGTGACATGGGTATCCTTATCTACGGCGACCTTTTCAAGAAAAAGCTGAGTTATAACCTTGCCGTCATGAACGGGCAAGGCATCAATCTGAAAGACAAGAACAATCAAAAAGACATAGTAGGCAGCCTGATGGTTCATCCGCTCGACTGGCTGTCGGTGGGCGGCTCGTTCGTCAAGGGCAAAGGCTGTGCCGTAGCCGCCTCTTCCGTCAATCCGGATATAGCGATAGGCGACAGCTACACACGCAACCGCTGGTCGGCAGGCGCCACCATACAGACAAAGCCTGTCAGCCTGCGTACCGAATACCTTGCCGGCAAAGACGGGCATGTAAAAAGCGACGGATACTATGCAACCGCATCCATACATGTGCTTCCCAAATTCGACATTGTAGCATCCTATGATTATTTCAACAAAGACAAAGCGCAGGATTACAAACAGAGCAACTATGTGGCCGGCGTGCAATGGTGGTTCTATCCCAAATGCCGCTTGCAGGCGCAATACACCTATTGCGATCCCCACAAAGGAGAAAACTCCAACCTGCTGCAGGCACAATTGCAGGTGCGTTTCTGATTTATGAAAACATTCTGGCATTCTTTTTGTACATTTGTAGAGTATAATCACTTAATGAATACAATCTTATGAACGAGCAAGCCATACAAGAGCAATATCAGCATATAGTCAATCTACTGGAACAGAAACGTCTGAAAGAGGCTCAAGTACAACTGGAAGCCTTTTTATGGAACTGCAACGACTGGACGCTCCGCAATCGTCTGGAGCAGGCTAAGGTGTCCTACCAATACATGTTACAGTACATGCGCCAGGGCGTAAACGATCCGGAACGGCAGAAACTATACCGGCAACTTCTGGCAGAAACCTGGGAGCTTGCCGAACAGACCCGCATCAGCCTGCTCGATGAGGTTTCCGCCCGTTATTACCACTCCCTGCACAAGAACAAAAAGAATATGGTAGCCGGTTACGGCATGTCTTCCTGGCTGAAAGTTCTGGAATCTTTTCCTGACGATATGGCGGTTTGCCAGCTTATGCCGGACAACAAACAAAGTCTGGACAGCGCCCTGCAACGCCATGAAGGCACTGCCCAATACCTGTTCCTCACTACATGGGGCAACAGTGGCTGGACGGCAGAAGAAGAACAGGAAGCCAGGCTGTATCTGGAGTCCGAATTATTGCCGGTAAATGACTTGTGTCTGTTCACCGGAGCCATCCTGCTCAGCCTGATGGAATGTTTCGATCCGCGGAAATTCTCATGGTTACTGGATGCCGCAACACACGCCGACACACAAATCAACCAGCGCGCCCTGGTGATTATCGCCATCATACTGCACATACACTCCAACCGCTTGCGGCTATACCCTGAGCTGAAGGCAAAGTTATCGCTTCTCAATGAGGACGGCAGCTTCGGCAAACAGTTGAACCGGGTTTACATCCAGCTACTCCGCAGCCGTGAGACAGAGAAGATAGACAAGAAGATGCGTGAAGAAATCATTCCGGAAATGATGAAGAACGTCACCATCATGCGCAACATGAAGTACGGCTTCGAAGAAAACATTGATGAAGACGACCGCAATCCAGACTGGGAGAAAGCATTCGAGGAATCGGGCCTGGGCGACAAGATACGCGAGATGAACGAACTTCAACTGGAAGGAGCCGATGTATATATGAGTACGTTTGCCCAACTCAAGAGTTACCCGTTCTTTCAAAATCCGCATAACTGGTTCTATCCGTTCGACATGCAGCATTCCAGCATCATACGGGAGTTCGGACTGAAGCCTACCGGAGAAAACGCCGTCCTGTCACTGATACTGCAATCGGGCTTTTTCTGCAACAGCGACAAGTATTCATTATGCTTTACCATGGCACATATACCGCAAGCGCAGCGTAATATGATGCTCAGTCAAATGACATCACAGGATTTGAATGAACTGATGGACGAAAGCAAGTCGTCCAGCCTGAGACAGTATGCCTTGCGGCCGGATGTTATCAGCAACCAGTATATCCACGATTTATACCGGTTCTTCAAGTTAAGCCAGCGCCGCCATGAGTACCGTGATATTTTCAAGGAAGAAATAGCCCTGCACCGCATACCGGCACTGAAAGATATTTTGTGCAAGCCCGAACTATTGGCAACCATAGCCGACTTCCATTTCCGCAAAGAGCATCCCGCAGAAGCCTTAAGCATCTATAAAGAAATAACGGATATGAACCATGCCGATGCGGAAATCTTCCAAAAGACCGGCTATTGCCTGCAAAAAGAGAAACGTTACAAAGAAGCTATCGAGGCTTATAGGAAAGCCGATGTGCTGAAACCCGACCATGTATGGACTATCCGCCACCTCGCCACCTGCCACCGCCAATTGCGGGACTTTGCAACGGCATTGGAATATTACAGAAAAGCGGAAGCCATGCAACCGGAAAACAGAAACCTGCCATTCCTTATCGGCAGTTGCCTGGCGGAGCAGGAACGCTACGAAGAAGCCTTGCAATGTTTCTTTAAGCTGGATTTCATGGAGAACGACTGCATCAAGGCATGGCGTGCCATAGGCTGGTGCTCGTTTGTCAGCGGAAAATTTGAACAGGCCATGCGGTATTACAACAAGATACTTGCCTTGAAACCGCTTTCCACAGATTACCTCAATGCCGGACACGCAGCATTGCTATTGGGAAATATGGAAAAGGCTGCCGAACTGTACGGGAAAGCTACCTCGGAAAGCGGTAACCGGGAGACTTTTCTTGAGATGTTCGATAAAGACAAGGAGATGCTCATCAAGTTGGGGGTAGACGAAAAAGACATACCGCTGATAAGAGATTTTGGTTTAACCGCTGATTAAAAGATAAAAAAACATATCCCGTCATTCAGAGACTCGTAGCAATAAAAGCCTCTCTCCCCTATATAAGCTTACCGCTACACGTCTCTGAATGACAGTATGACGTAAGATTTCGCTTCCCATACCTCCTATATTTACCTCATTGGAGTAAAAAACAGGCGAAATGGTGTATTTTCCGTTCATATTACCTCTCCTTATTTCCTAATTGAAGGTATTTACTTATTTTTGCTATAGCTTTAAAGTAAATACAATGAAACGACTCGATGTTCTTATTCTTTTGCTATCAATAACCGTATTCATCATTGCCCAACCGGTTTGTCAGGTCAAGCACTTTTCTGTCAATGACGGTCTCGCCCAAGGAAATGTAATGGGAATGCTTCAAGACCAAAAAGGCTTCATCTGGTTCAGCACTTGGAACGGACTGAGCAAATATGACGGATACACATTCAAGACCTACAAGACTTCTCAGGAAGACCGTTACGCTTTCGGCAGCAACCGTATGGGAACAATCTCCGAAAGCAAATACGGAGATATCTGGTGCCCTACCTACGACGGACAAGCCTGTCTGTTCGATGTGGAAACGGAAAAATTCATCGATGTATTGCAACCTCTTGAAATTACAACCAAGCACTCTAACTATGTCTCACGCATATTGTCATTGAAGAAAGGCATAGCGTGGATTATCTGCAAAAACGGATACACATATAGAGCCGATGAACAACTATGCAAACACGGAGAAGGTATCACACTGTACTCCACATTCACCAAGAATCTGAAAGGAGACCGTATCTATACCGTTTATCAGGATTCCGATGAAGACGAATGGATATTGACCAACAAAGGCGTCACCATTGTCGGAAATAAAAGGGTAGACACCGACTTTCCATTTCAATATATCACACAAATAAAGGAGAATATATATCTGATTGCCGACAAGGGTAAACTGGCTCAATACAATTTCCAAACCCAAAAGCTGAAGTTTATCAATATCCCCTGTTCTCACAACAGAATAACCAATGTTACTGCAATAGGAACAGAAACGCTGGCATTAGGTACGGACAATGGTCTGATACTGTATTCCACTCCCGACAATACATTCCGCCAAATCGATATTCGTACATCCACCCAACCTTCCAATTATGTGGAACAGGTCTATCAAGACAAGCAACAAAATATTTGGGTATTCTCCCAAAGCTCCGGCGTCATCCGTATCTTGCCCGGCTGTGATGAAAAAGAGCACCTGTTTACTCCCCAGAATGAAGTTATCAGGCACGGGCGCAACAGCCGTAAACTGATATTCGAAGATAAAACCGGTAACCTATGGGTATTGCCCACCAACGGTAACCTTTCTTATTACGACCGAAAAGAAAAAAGACTCAAACCGCTGCTTACCGACACTGACAACCCTAAATCCATATTCAGCCCGTTGGTACGCTTTTACACTCTCGACACACAAGGAAACTGTTGGCTTGCCACTGCACGCGGAATAGACCGGATAAGTTTTTTCCCTCAAAGTTTCCAATTCAACCAAACCGATTACGAAGCAGAAACACGTGCCTTCCTGCGAGATAGCAACAATCGCTTATGGAGCGCATCCAAAGCAAGTTACATCCAGATATATGCCCCCGACGGAAGTTTGGAAGGCTACCTCTCGCCACAGGGAAATATTGTCAAAGAGAAACAACTGTTCTACAACGGCGTATACGCCATCATGGAAGACAAAGAAAAGAACATCTGGCTGGGTACGAAAGGCGCCGGATTATTCCAACTGACTCCCAAAGGAATAAATCGATATTCCGTCACCTGCTTCAAGCACCAACCGAACAATCCTTACAGTATAAGTGACAACAGCATATATTCCATTTTTCAGGATAGCCACAACCGCATCTGGATAGGTTGTTATGGTGGCGGACTAAACCTGCTGACCCGGCGAAATGACCAAACACCCATATTCATCCATAGCAACAATGAACTGAAAAACTATCCCACGGATTATGGAATGAAAGTGCGTAACATCACCGAAGCTCCCGGCGGCGTACTTATGGTAGGTACCACGAACGGACTGCTCACTTTCTCCAATAAGTTTGAATTGCCCGAAGAAGTAAAGTTCTACAGAAACTGCCATCAGCCGGGCGATAAAAACAGTCTTGCCACCAACGACATTACGCACATCTATACAGACAGACGAAAGACAACATACGTTATAAGTTTCACCGGCGGTATCAGTAAAATTATCTCCGGTCAATTGCTCAGCGAACAAATACGCTTCAAGAACTACGACCAAAGCAACGGATTGGCCTCCGACCTGACCCTCTCAATGACGGAAGACACCCACAATCACCTTTGGATAGTTTCCGAAATAGCCCTATCCAGATTTAATCCCGACAACGAGACTTTTGAAAACTACATGCTTGGCTCCACCTACCAGCAACAGTTCAACTTCTCAGAAGCTCTCCCTGTCATTAACGCCCGCAAACAAATCGTATTGGGTACAGACAAAGGTTTTCTGGAAATTTCTCCCGATAAGATGCGAAAAAGTACCTATGTACCCCCTATCGTATTTACCGGATTTAAAATACAAGGGCATCCGGCAGACCATCCAATCGACAATCTGAAAGAACTGGAACTGAAAGCATCCCAGCGGAACGTTACTTTCCAGTTTGCCGCACTCGATTACGTAAATCCCGACAATATACTTTACGCCTATCGCCTGCAAGGGCTGGAAGACGAATGGAATGAAGTCGACAACAACCGTGCCGCCAGCTATATCAATCTGCCGGCAGGACAGTACCAATTACAAATCAAATCGACCAACAGCGACGGAGTATGGACCGACAACATACGTACGCTATCCATCCATGTACTCCCGACATTTTGGGAAACCTATTGGGCATGGCTACTCTATTTCATTCTGTTTGTCCTGTTCACCGCCACCATTGTATATGTTCTGTTCTATATTTACCGTCTGCGCCACCAAGTAGACATGGAACAGCAACTCGCAAATGTCAAGCTACGTTTCTTCACCGATATTTCCCACGAACTGCGTACTCCGTTGACCCTGATAGGCAGTCCGGTTACAGAAGTCCTGGAGAATGAGCCCCTGTCTCCCACTGCCCGCGAGCACCTGACCCTTGTGCGCAGGAACACAGAACGGATGCTCCGACTAATGAACCAGATACTGGATTTCCGCAAAATACAAAATCAGAAGATGAAGCTGTTAGTGGAAAACACAGACCTTATTCCGCTCTTGCAGAAAGTGATGGACAGTTTCCGGCTGATAGCCAAAGAAAAGGAGATTGATTACCGGATGCAATCTGCGACCGAATCCGTTTTCGGTTGGATAGACCGGGACAAATTCGAAAAGATATTCTTTAATCTGCTTTCCAACGCATTCAAATATACTCCCAACGGCAAAGCTATCACAGTCAAAGTTACGCCACATAAAGACACGATAGACATCGAAGTGGCAGACGAAGGAATCGGAATCGCAACGGAAAAGTTGCGTACCCTTTTCCAGCGCTTTGAAACACTGGTAAAGGAGAATATTCTCCAGCCCTCATCGGGTATCGGACTATCACTGGTAAAAGAGATGGTAGAAATTCACCACGGTAGCATCAAAGTAGACAGCCAGCCCGGTGTGGGCAGCCGTTTTACCGTAACCCTGCCTCTGCAAAAGCAAGCTTTCGAGAAAGATACGCAAGCGGAATTCATATTGAACGATGCTCAGTCATCCTCTCTGACTGCCACCGATGAAGACACAAAAGAAACAGATACAAAAGAGATTTATGACAATAATACCACCGACTGCCACTCCATTCTGGTGGTAGAGGACAACAAAGAACTGCGGACTTTTCTAAAGAACAGCCTGTCGGGAGACTACACCGTTATCACTGCTTCCAACGGAGAAGAAGGGCTGCAATCTGCCATAGACAATCTCCCGGACTTAATCATCAGCGATGTCATGATGCCCGTCATGGATGGATTGGAAATGGTGAAGCACATCAAAGAAAACAATTCCATTTGCCACATTCCCATCATCATACTATCGGCAAAGGCATCTTTGGACGATCGCATAGCAGGACTGGAGCAGGGAATAGATGACTATATAACCAAGCCTTTCAGCGCCACTTACTTGAAAACCCGTATCGTCACGCTCCTCCGCCAACGCAAATCGTTGCAGGAAATGTACATGGCGCAACTCACTGAAAGCAAGAACGCCATTATCTCCGGCAACCTCACCCCTTCACAACCTCAGATTACTCCTTTTGACGAACAATTCATGCAAAAGGTTATGGAGTTTATGGAACAGCAAATGGACAACTCGGAGCTGACTATCGACGCATTTGCCGAGCATCTGATGATGAGCCGTACTATCTTTTATCGGAAGTTGAAATCGATTATCGGGCTTACTCCCGTGGATTTCATACGCGAAATCCGCATCAAACGCGCCGTACAACTGATAGACAGCGGAGAGTATAACTTCTCGCAAATTGCTTATATGACCGGATTCAGCGATCCGAAGTACTTCAGCAAATGCTTTAAAAAGGTTATGG
>ERZ860076.1343-NODE-1343-length-12424-cov-3.256771_pt1 | contig 12424 bp, 10 predicted proteins | sample MGYA00509982_ERZ860076 | MGnify/ENA primary metagenome ERZ860076 (study PRJEB30046, sample SAMN00715193) | human gut metagenome | study: EMG produced TPA metagenomics assembly of the A metagenome-wide association study of gut microbiota in type 2... | reverse complement strand
ATTCCGGCTACGGCCGTCCCGTGACCGCTGCTGTCCCTGCTCGGCACCAGCTCGTACTGTCTGAGCGGGTCTGCTTCCCGCAGCGCCGCATTTATCTGCTCCCGGGTAAATTCTGTGCCGGTCTGAAATCCTTCCGGCGGGAAAAATCCTTTTTCCGCATCCGGGGAAACCGTCTGGTCCCAGAGTGATAAAATTCTGGTGCTACCGTCCGCATTCCGGAAGTTTCGGTTTGTATAATCGATGCCGGAATCGATAACCGCAAGCAAAATGCCTTTTCCACTTAAAAACGGCTGTCTTTTCGTGACCGGCAGAACGCAGGAAACCTCTTTTCCATCTGCCATCGAAAAAAACAGCCGTTTAGGCTTTTCCACATATTCTATTTGCGGCAGCCTGCTTACCGTATCCACCAAATCCTCCGGCACGGTCAAGAGACCATAACCCGCTATCAGCTCTTCTACTATCAGCTCTTCTGACGTCACCGGCAGTCCCGAAACTGCTTCTTTAAGGGCACCGTTGTACTTGACTATCAGTTCCCAGGTTCTTGTTTCTTCCGTGAAACCGACATTTAAGTTCAGGGACTTTTCACGCACCGGTTCCGGCGTCTGCAAGGCTAACGCCAATACATTTTCTATCTTCTGGTTCATGGCAAATATCCAAAAGTTTTCTAAGAATATATGCGCCGGAAACCGCCTTTTATTCACGCGGACTTGCTTCAAAGTTATTTCACATAAAGCTGCCGCCGGTGTCGGCATTATTTTTTATAGAACTCACGCATCAGGGCAACCGCGTACGCCGTATCCTTCATGCCTGCCGTTTCCACCGCGGAATGCATGGCAAGCTGCGGCAGTCCGATGTCTGCGGAAGGAACGGACACATGCGCCGTAGAAATATTTCCCAGTGTGGATCCTCCTAAGATATCGGAACGGTTGGTATAGGTCTGCACCGGCACATCCGCCTGTTTGCCGAGCAGCTTGACATAAGCTGCCGAAACCGCATCGGTGGTGTATTTCTGACTGCCGTGGAATTTCAGCACCACGCCGCCGTTTAACACCGGCCGGTTGGTCGGATCCGCCTTCTCCGGGTGACCGGGATGCACCGCATGGGCATTGTCAGCGGAGAGCAGAAAGCTTCCGGCAATCTTTGCCTGCAGCCAGCCCTCACTTTTACCGAAGGACTCCCGGATACGTTCCATAACATCCGATAAAAAGGTGGAGTCTGCACCCTGACGGGTTCCGCTTCCCACTTCTTCATTATCAAATACAAGACACAGGTTGATATAGTCCTTCGGGGTTTCTTTTGTGACTGCCCGCATAGCCGAATAGGCACACTGCAAATCATCCAGTCTGGGAGAAAGAATATACTCCCCATCCCCGCCGATTACCGTACCTTTTTGTCTGGTATACAAAAACAAATCATAGGACAAAATATCTTTTTCTTCTACTCCCGCTGCCTCCGCGACAGTTGCCAGAAATCCCTTACCGTTCTCTTTTTCTCCGTATAAGGGCAGCATGTCAATCTGCGGATTGTATTCCACGCCTTTATTCATATCACGGTTCATGTGAATTGCCACATTGGGAATAACCAGCAAATCCCTGTCCACATTGACAAGCTTCGTCACCACTTCCCCATCCTTTTCCAGAGAAACACGTCCGGCAACGGACAGCGGCCGGTCCAGCCAGGTACTTAAAATCATGCCGCCGTATTTTTCCACATTCAGCCGCACATATAAATTTTCGGCAGTCATCTCCGCTTTTTCCTTTATCTTAAAGGAAGGAGAATCGCTGTGAGCCGCTACCATGTGAAATCCTTTAATTTTTTCAGGTTCCTTATCCGGAATGGAGAAGGCTGCAATGGAAGAGTCGTTGCGCTTCACATAATAACTCTTTCCCGCATCAAGTATCCACTCTTCCGTTTCCTTCAATTCCTCAAAACCGGCTTTTTCCGCCATATCTCCCAGATTTTTTACTGCCTGGAATGCAGTGGGACTTTCGTCAATAAAATGCAGTAGTTTTTCTGTTTCTTTTTCAAAATTCATTATTTTCTGTCTCCTACATGAAATCCGGTAATGGTAACTACCGCCGCCTGATTCCCATATTCATCTTCAATGGTGATTTCGTAAAAATTAGTACTTCTGCCTTCTTTGATGCAGTGTGCCGTACCGATAAGCTTATCGCCTTTGACCTTGCCGGTATAGGTGATATTGGAGCTTAAAGATACCACGGACTGTCCCATGCAGTTTGTCGCAACCGCAAAGGTAAAATCCGCCAGCACAAAATGAACGCCGCCCATCACCGCACCTCTGGCGTTTTTGTGACGGTCCGTCAGCTCCATGCTGCATTTTGCATAATTTTCGCCTGCTTCTTCAATGTAGGCGCCGTTTTCCGTTGCAAAACGGTCCTGCGCAAAGAAAGCACGAAGTTCGTCCAGCTTCTCGCCGGTTATCCGATTTTCCATTTTCTGTGCCTTTCCTGCTTGCCGCCCCTATTCCTGCTCTTTCGCAGTTGCTATTTTATCAAGCAATTCTACAATTTCTTCTTTCGTATACTGTTCCTTGTCTCCCTGTGTGAAAAGCAGTCTTAGTTCGTACAAAGTGGCCATTTTGGTATCTTTTCTTTCTTTTTCTGTCATTTCTTCCATTCTTTCCACCGCCTTTCCAAATACATACTCCTATATCCTATATGTATAACAGTATAGCGGTTTTACAGCCTGTTTACAAGTTGCAATAAAATATAAGTTCAATATGGGGAACCATATAATCGGGATTTTCTAAAGAGTTTTATAAATAATAACGATATGTGGAAAATAAAGGATATACAAAAGTGTTTCAGATAGATTTCGGATATATAGATATATAAAGATATTAATAATAAAAAAGGACGTTGCATCAACGTCCTTTGAAGCAGGGGAAGAGGGGATCGAACCCCCGTTTACGGTTTTGGAGACCGCCGCACTACCGCTGTACTATTCCCCTATGCTGTTCAACGAATTGTATTATAGCATAGGTGCCGGGAGGAAAGCAAGCATAAATTTCAAATTTTCGTAATTTTCAAATTTTTACAACAATTTATTGCTTTCCCGCCGAAATACCTCATGCATATTCTCTTTACAGGCAGAATTCTAAATCAGTTCTATCGCTTCCTGCACATTGGAAACCCCGATGACCTTAATGCTTTTCGTATTTTTCAGCATGTCGGCATTAGCTTTGGGCATCACACAGGTGGTAAAACCTAATTTCACAGCCTCCTGCAGCCGCTGCTCCGCCAGACTGACGGCACGGACTTCGCCGCTTAAGCCTACTTCACCGAATACCACGGTGCTTTCATCCACCGGCCGGTTCTTGAAACTGGAAACAATCGCCATCACCATGCCTAGGTCCACTGCCGGCTCCTGGATGCGGATACCGCCTGCCAGGTTTACATAGGCATCACAGCCGCTCATCTGCAATCCCAGCCGTTTTTCCAGAACCGCCATCAGGAGGTTTACCCTGTTAAAATCCACACCCGTTGCCTGTCTTCTGGGAATACCGAAATTGCTGTGGCATACAAGCGCCTGCATTTCCACCATAAGCGGTCTGGTGCCCTCCACCGTGCAGGCAACCACGCAGCCGCAGGCGTCCTTGGGTCTGCCGCTTAACATATATTCGGAGGGATTTCTGACCTCCGTAAGTCCCTCTTCCCGCATCTCAAATACACCGATTTCATTGGTGGAGCCGAAACGGTTCTTCACACTGCGTAAAATACGGTAGGAAGCATACCTGTCACCTTCAAAATAAAGCACGGTATCCACCATATGCTCCAATACGCGGGGGCCTGCCACGGTTCCTTCCTTGGTTACGTGTCCCACAATAAAAATGGAAACACCCAGCCCTTTGGCAAGCTGCAGAAAGAGTGCTGTGGACTCCCGTACCTGGGAAACACTGCCGGGGGCTGCGGAAACGTCTTCACTGTACATGGTCTGTATGGAGTCAATAATCACAATCTGCGGTTTCCGGCTGCGGATGGTGTCCTCAATCAGAGAAAGATTGGTCTCACACAAAAGAAGCAGATTGTCGTTGAAGCTGCCAATTCTCTCGGCACGCATCTTAATCTGCTTTAAGGACTCCTCTCCGGAAATATAGAGCACCTTTGCACCGGCATCCGAAAAATTCCGGCATACCTGCAAAAGCAGGGTGGATTTTCCGATACCGGGATCACCGCCTACCAAAGTAAGGGAACCGGCTACTACACCGCCCCCCAGTACCCGGTCAAGCTCCTGCATGCCGGTGCTGATTCTGTCTTCTTTTTCCATGGTAATCTCAGACAGCACAGCCGGCTTCTGCCTGGCTGTGCTGCCCTGTGTACCATTTTTCTTTAGTGCTGCCGTACTGACCTGCTCCTCCACAAAGGTGTTCCACTCCCGGCATCCCGGACACTGTCCCATCCACTTTGCAGACTCAAAGCCGCAGTTCTGGCAGAAAAAAACTGTACTCTTTTTACTTTTTGTCATTACGCCTCTGTTACCTTTACAGCAACCTCGCCTGCGCCTGCAAGCTCTACGCTCAAAATCAGCTTGCCGCCAAGTCCGGTGCTCATTTTGCCGATGCTTTCTCCACCGACATAAACTTCGTATTCTGTGTCTTCTTTCATGCCCAACGTAATCTGGGAATCTTCCGCACCTTCTACGGTGAACTCCACACCGTTTTCTGTTTCTACGAAATGATTTACACTGGTTCCGGGAACGGATTCATATAAGAACATTTCGTTTTTCTCTAACTTTGTCATTTCTGCGAATGTCTTTACCTTATATGTGTTGCCGGAAATGCTGTCTTCTTTCTTTGCCTTCTTATCCAGTGTGTGATTGCCGAAGCCGATTGCTCCGTTTTCCTCTGTGCGAAGTAACTCTTCCACGATTGCCATTTGTATTTCCTCCTGCGTTGGATTTTACCTAAAGTTTACATGTATAGTATAATATATTCTGCGTTTCGTTTCTACTGGTTTTTCACATGAAAAGTGACTTTTTCATCCTTGATGCCCGCCGTAACCGTATCGCCCGGTTTGACATTGCCCCGTAAGATTTCTTCTGCCAGGGCGTCCTCTACCAGAGACTGGATGGCACGCTTTAAGGGTCTTGCACCCATCTTTTTGTCGGAATGCTTTTCCACCAGATATTCCTTCAGCGCCGGTGAAAATTTCAGCTTAATCTGCAGCTGTTCCTCACAGCGTTTCGATAAATTGGATGCCAGCAGGGATACGATGGATTTCATATTGTCCTTGCTTAGCTGGTGGAACACAATGATTTCATCGATACGGTTGATGAATTCCGGCTTGAATATCTTCTTTACTTCCTCCATAACGCCGCTCTTCATCTTGTCGTAGTCTTTCTTTTCGCTCTTATCCACGGTAAAGCCCAGATTTTTGGGGTCCACGATTCGTTGAGCGCCCGCGTTGGAGGTCATAATCAGCACGGTATTCTTGAAGCTGACCTTTCTGCCCTTGGAGTCCGTGATATGGCCGTCGTCCAGTACCTGCAGAAGAATGTTGAATACATCCGGGTGCGCTTTTTCAATCTCGTCAAAAAGTACCACGGAGTACGGGTTTCTTCTGACCTTTTCGGAAAGCTGGCCGCCTTCTTCAAAGCCAACATATCCGGGCGGGGAACCAATCATCTTGGAAACTGAATGGCCTTCCATATATTCGGACATATCGACGCGGATAAGCGCATTTTCGGAACCGAACATCGCTTCTGCCAGAGCCTTGCAGAGCTCGGTCTTGCCGACACCGGTGGGTCCTAAGAACAGGAACGAACCGATGGGTCTGTTGGGATCCTTTAAGCCGGTACGTCCGCGGCGCATTGCCTTTGCCACTGCCGTTACGGCCTCTTCCTGACCGATGACTCTCTTGTGCAGCTCATCCTCTAACTTTAAGAGCCGTTCGCTTTCCTTCTCCGCAATCTTTTCCAGAGGAACCTTCGTCCAGACGGATACCACTCTTGCAATATCCTCTTCGTCCACAACGTATCTGCGTTTTGCCTCTGCCTGTTCGTTATTCTTGCGCAGACGCTCATACTTTTTAATCAAAGCATCCTGCACCCGCTTCAGCTCACCGACTCTTTCGTAGTCGTCCGCTTTCACGTAGTTTTCGATTTCCTTGTCCATTTCCGCAATTTCCGCCAGCATTTCCTGCTGTCTGGCAGGTGTCTGTACGGAAGAAAGACGGACTGCCGCAGCGGCTTCGTCTATCAGGTCAATCGCCTTGTCCGGCAGATTTCGGTCATTGATGTAACGGTCGGACAGTTTAACGGCTGCCTCCACCGCTTCCGGTAAAATCTCCACATGATGATGCTCTTCGTATTTGGAACGGATGCCGTTCAGTATGCGGATGGATGCCTCTACATCCGGCTCTTCCACATTGACCGGCTGGAAACGGCGTTCCAACGCCGCATCCTTTTCCACATATTTTCGATATTCATTGATGGTGGTGGCTCCGATTAACTGTATTTCGCCTCTGGCAAGGGAAGGCTTTAAGATGTTGGATGCATCAATGGCTCCCTCTGCCCCACCCGCACCGATGATGGTATGCAGTTCATCCAGAAACAGAATAATATTGCCGGCGTCAATTACTTCTTTGACAACCTTTTTAATTCTCTCTTCAAATTCTCCGCGGTACTTGCTGCCCGCTACCATGGCGGACAAATCCAGTGTCAGGACACGCTTATCCTTTACGGTAAACGGTACATCCCCGGATACAATCCGAAGCGCCAGCCCTTCCACGATTGCCGTTTTGCCGACACCCGGTTCTCCGATTAAGCAGGGATTATTTTTGGTACGCCTGCTTAAAATCTGGATCACTCTCTGGATTTCGTCCTCTCTGCCGATAACGGGATCCAGACTGCCTTCCTCCGCCATTGCCGTCAAATCACGGCTGAACTGGGAAAGCATGCTGCCACCCTTGTTGCCGGAACGGTTCTTCGCCAAATCTTCTTTATAAAGACTGCTGTCCTCTCCGATGGAAATCAGCACGTCGATGTATACCTTCTGTGTCGATACGCCCAGGGTATTGAGCAGTCTGACCGCCACATTTTCTCCTTCTTTGATAAGAGCCATCAGGATATGCTCGGTGCCGATCAGCTTTTCATGAAAACGCTCTGCCAGTCTGTGTGCCTCTGCCAGAACCTTCTGTGCCCTCGGGGAATAATTCTCCTTATCCTTCAAAGCTACGGCACCGTCAAAGGTAATCAAATCCTTTACGATGTCCATAACCTGTTTTTCATCTACGCCGTTCTGAAAAAGCACCTTGGCTGCCACGCCGTTGCCCTCTTTCAGAAGACCTATCAGGATATGCTCGGTACCCACATAGCCCTGCTGCAGTTTTCTTGCCGTTTTTTCTGCATGTGAAAGCGCAGCCTTCGCACTGTCGGTAAATTGTAGCTGCATGATTAGTGTCCTCCATAATCTTCATATATTTCATCTATCAGAGCATGCACCTCTTCCTGGGAAATATTCTTGCAGATGCTCTTTGCAAGAATCACCTGCAGTTCTTCCCGTAGCTTGGAAATGGTGTTCATACGGTCTTCATCCACCGCAATGACCGCTCCTTTTCGTCTGTCCACCTTTACATAGCCCTCCTGCTTCAGAACAGTATAGGCTTTGTTCACTGTGTGCATATTGATGCCGATATCTTCTGCTAACTGACGTACGGAAGGCAGCTGTTCGCCTTCACGGAAACGCGATGTGGCAATCCCCAAGATAATCTGATTGCGAAGCTGCAGATAAATGGCTTCGTCGCTGTTAAAATCAATTTCAATCATCATACTTAAGTTTCGCCTCCTTTTCATCTGTTATACAGACAGTATAACACAATGAAGTTTCCCGTCAATGTTTTTTGGTTTCTTTATAAATATTTAATAATAAAAAAGTAAAACAGGGAGCTGACCTTCCAGTTCCCTGTTTTGAGTTTTATCTTTCTTCGTATTTACCGATTTTCAGTCTCTTAATAAACTCATCCTCCGGCAGGGGCTTGTCAAAGTAATAGCCCTGCATCATGTCGCAGCCGGTGGTGCTTAAATATTCGTACTGCTCCTTTGTTTCCACACCTTCCGCCACAATCTGGATACCCAGCTCCTTTGCCATGCGGACAATGTTTTTCAGCATAACGATATCGCGGAATTTTCGTTCAAATTCTTCATCCATCTGTACGAAGGAACGGTCTATCTTCAAAAGGTCTATCTCCGCCAGACGAAGCATGTTCAGGGATGAATAGCCGGTTCCGAAATCATCTATGGATGTGGCAATATCGTTCACCTTCAGTTTGTTCACCAGTCTGGAAATTTCTTCGTAGTCCTTAAAGTCCTCGCTCTCGGTAAGCTCCACTTCTATGTACTTGTGCGGCACGCCGTGCTTGTCGATTACCGCCACAATATCCTCTGCAAGATGCTTGTTTTCCATATGGCAGCGTGAGAAATTTACGGATATCTTCAGATAGTCCTGTCCTTCCTCCCGCAGCTTTTTCAGAAATGCACACACCTTATCCAGTACATAAAAGTCCAGCCGGCAGATGCTTCCGTCCTTTTCCAGTATGGGAATAAATTCACCGGGGGAAACAATGTTTCCCTTGAAATACCAGCGGATAAGAGCCTCGGCACCGCCGATTTTACTGTCCCTTGTCCGCACCTTGGGCTGATAATATACTACAAAATCCCCGTTCTTCAAGGCATCGTCAAAGTTGGCGCTGATGTCCTTCTGCTTCATGATATTGCTGTATTTCTGCTCATCATAATAGGCAACGGCACTGCCTTCCTTATCCCTTGCCACCTGATATGCCACACTGGAACGCATCATGACTTCTCCGGCATCCTTCACACCTTTTAGGTGGGTCACACCGATGGTTGCCTTCAGCTCAAATTTATACTCCCTGCCTCCTTCTTTCTGGGAAACCTCCACATTTTCCAGAAATTTTAAGAAGTCTGAAGTATGTTCCTTCTTCAAAAGAACAATAAAATTGTCGCCGCCGGGTCTTGCTACCATTTCCTCATTGTCCAGATGCTCCTTTAAATGCACCGCATACTGCTTCATGATTTCGTTACCGCTGCGGTAGGACAATTTCCGGTTCACATACTTAAAATTACGTATATTTAAGTAAAGGGACTCGTATTCGTCAATTCTGCCTTTTACTATCAGCTCTCTTGCAAAATCCATAAACGCCGTCAGGTTGGGAAGTCCCACCACAAGGTCCGTTCCCTTGACATGCTTAATCAGTTCCTGAAGGGTCAGTCTCGACAGGATATTATAAATAACCTGACTCATAAGTTTAAGAATTTCTTTCTGTTCCGGCGTCCATCCTTGTCCTTTTTCTCCGTAGATGCAGATTCTGGTGGTGCTGCCGCCCGCATTCGGATATTCATAGACCTCCGGTGCACCTGCCGCCCTGCCTTCGTCAAAAAGGACTATGGTTGCTTCTTTTGTCCTTTCCGAAAGAGAGATGTCCACACAATTTAAGACTCCTTCTATTCTGGCGACAGGCACATCCTCCTGTACACAGGATATGGCTTTATGCAGTTGTGGTATAAATTCATCAATGGTCTGAACAGGCTTAAAAACTTCCTGTAAAAAGCTTTCCACACCTGTATTTTGATATAGCATACGTTTCTACAACCTCTGCTTTCTTTTCGTGTTCCTTTTTATTTGTTCAGAAATTCAAAGGAAAAATCATCATCATCCTCAATAAAGTTCTTGGACTTTCCTCTGAATCCCGCAGAGCCCTGCATAACCGGTCTTACATCTGACTGGCTGCTTCTTTCTGCGGCGGGTCTTTCTTCCGCACCGGTTCTCTGGCTCTGGGTGGCTACTCCCGTTCCGGCAGGTCTATGTCCCTGGGGTGCTACTCCCGTTCCGGCAGGTCTATTTCCGGCAGGTCTGTGTCCCTGCGCTGCTCCGGCGGATGCCCTGTGTGCCTCTCCCGAAGGTCTTGCACCTGTTCTTCCGTCTGCTGCTCTATGTGCTTCCCCGGCAGGTCTTCCGTTCTGGGTAGGTCTTTGTCCGGCAGGTCTTCTTTCCGGACTTCTCTGGGGCTGTCTTCTTTCGCTTTCCATATCAAAGCCGTCGTCCATCATGTCTCTAACCTTGAAAATCAGGAAGGATACACCCATGAGGATAAGCGCCAGTATGATGACCAGCACAATAATAATGGTCTTCTGCTTGGAAACCTTTTTCTGGGAAGCTGCTAATTTTTCTGCATTCTGTTCTGCTTCCGTAATCAGCTTGTTGATGGGGTATTTTTTACCGGCAACATTGTCAATCAGATACCAGGTATCCCCTTCCTGCTCCGTTTCATAAGCAGGCGCTTCTTCCGGCTCTTCCGCCGCTGCATCGTCTCCGTTGTCCACCGGTGTCTCAGGCTGTGTTTCGGGAGCCACCAGTTCTCCGGAAAGGGTTACAAAATCGGAACGGATATAGCCCTGTACTTCCTTACTGTCAATCATGAAAGTGGAAAGATACCAGGTTTCACTGCCGTTTGCCTTGTAACCGGAAACGGTTACCACCAGATTTTTGGTGGCTGTGGTAACAATGCCACTTGTGGTATTGGAATCGCCTCTTACCCGGACACCGTCCTTGTTTACGGTTGCGCTGACCGGCTGTACCTCTGTCACGCCTTCCGTATTTACGGTAACCGAGGAATTCACGGTCGCTGTGCTTGTTCCGGTTGTAGTAGTCGTCGTTGTAGTGGTAGTCGTTGTGGTTGTGGAACCCCCGTCCTTTGTCACTAAATCAGAACGGATGTAACCGGTTCTGTTGGCATCCACTTCTACCTTATACCATACCTTACCGTCCGTGCCGGTTGTTTCTTCCAGAATATTCAGCTTGTTGCCGTTTAACACGCTTGCTACGACAGAGCTTCCCGAATCCGCACTGGAGCGGATGTTGGCGGATGAAGCGCTGACCTTTCCCGTTGCGGCAGAAACCGTAAGATGCGGTGCCAGACAAAGTACCGTTACAAGGCAAAAACATGCGGTAACAATCCATTTTCCTATTCTTTCTGCCATCTTGTTTTTCCCACTCAAGTATCTCATTTTTTCCTCCGTTTCTGTACCTGACATAAAGGGTATCCGCCCCGGCAATCTGCGTTTATGCTTCGTCTATTGCCTTTCCAATGTCATGACGCATGTATTTATTTTCAAAGCTTACCCACTCCGTAGCCTCATAGGCCTTTTTGCGGGCTTCTTTCAAATCCTTTCCCTTGGCGGTGATGCCTAAAACGCGTCCGCCGTTTGTTACGACTCTGCCCTCGGCATCAAATTTGGTGCCTGCGTGGAAACAGTAATAGTCATCTTTTCCCTTGAAATTTTCCAGTCCGGTGATGGGAAATCCCTTTTCATAGGAAACCGGATAACCGTCGGAAGCCAGTACCACGCAGACCGCCGCATTGTCCTCAAACTTAAGGTCCACTTTATCCAGTGTGCCGTCGATACAGGCATCCACCACATCCATGATATCGTTTTCCATACGGCAGAGCACCACCTGCGCCTCCGGGTCACCGAAACGGGCATTGTACTCTAAGACACGGGGTCCCTTCGGGGTCAGCATCAGTCCGAAGAAAATAACGCCCTTGAACTCTCTGCCTTCCTTTGCCATGGCATCCACCGTAGCCTGATAGATATATTTCTTGCAGAACTCATCCACTTCTTTGGTATAGAAGGGACTGGGGGAAAAGTTGCCCATACCGCCGGTGTTCAGTCCCTCGTCTCCGTCCTTGGCACGCTTGTGGTCCTGTGCGGAGGTCATGGGCTTAATGGTCTTTCCGTCCACAAAGGAAAGCACGGAAACCTCTCTGCCGGTCATGAATTCTTCGATTACCATACGGTTGCCGGCGCTGCCGAAATGCTTGTCCAGCATGATTTCCTTCACACCCGCTCTGGCTTCTTCCAAAGTGTTGCAGATAAGAACGCCTTTTCCCAATGCCAGTCCGTCCGCTTTTAAGACGATGGGCATTTCCGCCGTTTCCAGATAAGCAAGCGCTTTCTCCGGATCATCAAAGGTTTCATAGGCTGCGGTAGGAATGTTGTATTTTTTCATAAGGTCCTTGGAGAAAGCCTTGCTGCCCTCTAAGATAGCCGCTTTTTTATCCGGTCCGAACACACGGAAGCCAGCTTCCTTAAGGACATCCACCAGACCTCCTACCAGAGGATCGTCCGGTGCTACAAATACTAAATCCACCTGTTTTTCTTTGGCATATGCCACGATTTTATCAAATTCCATAACGCCTATGGAAGGTTCACATTCTGCAATTTCCGCAATACCCGCATTGCCTGGTACACAGTAGAGCTTGTCCACTCTTCTGCTTTTCTTCATGCTAACCGCAATGGCATGCTCTCTGCCGCCACCGCCTATAATCAGTACTTTCATGCATTGCCTCCTTTTGTGTATACATGTCCGTCTTTTACATACAGTCTG